>SXGT01360135.1_pt1 | contig 12460 bp, 6 predicted proteins | sample 3176221 | NCBI WGS metagenome assembly SXGT01 (sample SAMN11356862, study PRJNA531348) | freshwater metagenome | isolation source: freshwater sample F1-120 | place: China: Fuxian Lake, Yuxi | collected 2017-12-25
AAGGTCATCGCGATCCCGCAGGAGAGCGCTCCCTTGGTCACCAAGCTGGAAGAGGCTATCCTGCTCCTGCTGCAGCGGACCCCTGGGGGCGCCAGCCTCGGACTGGCCGCGGTCATGCGGGCAGCCCAGACGCTCATGGAAGCCCCTCGGCTAACCGAACCCTCGACGACCCAGACAAGGCGCTACGATGCCTGAGACCCCGGCTACCCGACACATCCTCAGCCTCTCGGGAGGCAAGGACAGCTCGGCGCTCGCCATCTACATGCGGGACAGGGTCCCCGAGATGGAGTACGCGTTCTGCGACACGGGCAAGGAACTTCCTGAAACATACGAGTACCTTGCGCGGCTGGAAGCCTACCTCGGCAAGCCGATCGAACGCCTCAACGCCGACCGCGGCTTCGACCACTGGCTGGATCTGTACGGCGGGTATCTCCCATCGAGCCGGATGCGCTGGTGCACGCGGCAGCTGAAGCTCAAGCCGTTCGAGGAGTACGTCGGCTCGGCGCCGGTCGTGAGCTACGTCGGCATCCGGGCCGACGAGGACCGCGAGGGCTACGTCTCGACCAAGCCAAACATCAAGGCGGTCTTCCCCTTCAAGGAAGACGGCATCGTCAAGGCCGACGTCATCCGCATCCTGGAGGAAAGCGGCGTCGGCATCCCGACCTACTACGAGTGGCGCTCGCGCTCGGGTTGCTACTTCTGCTTCTTCCAACAGAAGGGCGAGTGGATCGGCCTGATGGAGCGGCACCCGGAGCTGTTCGAAGCGGCAAAGGCGTACGAAAAAGTCGACCCGGTCAGCGGGCAGCGATACTCCTGGCAGAAGGAGACCCTGGAGGAGATGAGCCGCCCGGAGCGTGTCGAAGAGATCAAGGCCAAGGACCCCCGCGCCGGCCAGCGACGCGGCGGGACGCTGCTCCGCGTGCTGGCGGCGGAAGAGCCGGACGATGATGAGCGTCCGTGCTTGATCTGCGAGCTCTAGGCGGCAGGCGAAGCTCATGCCCGCCGAACCGAACCGATGGCCGGACAAGTGATCGCCCCATCCGTCCGAGTTGCGGAGCTGCGAGGTCCTCAGACTTCAGAGGCACAAGACCTTCCCGGCGTCTACGCTTGGTACTATGTGCCTGATGTCTCAGTGGAGCTGTTCGAGGAAAAGGTTCTGCCCGTACTTGAGTCCTTTGTAAACGAAGAGCGCCGAGTGAAGCTCTCTGTTTCCGACCTCTATCGTATGCAACTTGTTGGCTCGACAACCGTCTGTCGTGACGTGCTGGACGGCAGTCGCACGCTCCGAGACAGCTTGCAGGTCCTGCTGCGTGAGCCGTTCGTGCGCGAGCGCTTCCTCTCGCGCGAATTCGTTACGGCATTTTGCAGGCCAATCTACATCGGCATCACAAGTCGGAGCCTCAGAACGCGAGTCTACGAAGAACACTACCTCGCTCTTGATGACCTTTGGGACGAGCGCTCTGCGGTGACCTCATTTTTGGCCCGCTTCGACACGGCCGTGCCTGTCGACAAGGTCGCAAGCGATCTCGGCCTCAAGCATACCTTCGCACTTGAGGCGAGGGTTCGAGGGATTCGCCCTCGAGATCTGCTAGCCCAGATGTTGTACCTGCCTCAAGAAATCGCCGATCGGCTCGAGATAGATGAAGGGACTCCCATCCGTGATCTCGAGCGACTCCTTCACCTGATTTCATTTCCAATCTGTGGGAGAGTATAAGACGATGCCGCAAGACCTTGGCTTCGGAATGCAGACGTTCTTTGCGTATGGTACCCGGGGCGAGTTCACTATTGGTGAAGGCGCTTCTCGTACGGTGGCCCACTACCTGTTGACGAAGATCCGTCCCGGGAACGACGGCTCTTGGGAAAATCACCTCGCGCGCAAACTTCGGCCGTGGCGAGAGGTGTTCTCCGCTGGAAAGGTGACGTTCGATGAGATTCTCCAGCGCGACTTGGACGACTCGCGCGTCGCGATGGACTTGATCCCATATCTATTGGGGGATGGGCGAAACGTGTCACGATTCTTCCCCCCCATTCTCGCCATCGCGGTGCCGCTCCGCGACGACAAGACTGGTATCCTCGACTACTATCCCTCGATTCATAGTGGCGTAAAAGCGCCATCCCTGCGCTTCGGCAACCTCTTTCGCGTCGACCCATTTGATTTCGGGCAGGAGGCTGGCACAGCAGCCCCGATGTCGGAATTGACCTGCAATGAGTCTAAGGCTGGTTTCGTAATCGCCGACGGCCAGCACCGCGCGATGGCGGTTCTTGCCCTCCACAGGATCCTCACCAGTACTTGGGATGGCGATCCGTACGCGGGGTACTACAAGCATTTGAACGTGACGGAAGCGCAGGTGCGAGCCATCGAGTTGCCCGTCTGCATCGTCTACTTTCCTGAATTGACGGAAGACCGCCCCGACTTGCGGGAGCGAGGCGTAACTCTTACTCGCGTATGCCGTGACTTGTTTCTTACCGTGAACAAGCAGGCAATTTCCGTCAGTAAGTCAAGGCAACTGCTCCTCGATGACGAAGACGTCGCTGCTCGCCTGATGCGACGCACGTTGTCCAAGATGAAGGACCGCGACGAAAATAATCATGACCTTGCACGGGTGTATTCGTTCGCCTTCGGTGACGCGGACATCGATCTAAACGTAAGTAGTCGCATCGAGTTTTCGAGCGCATCGCTGTTGCATCGCATTCACTCGGCGACCTGTTTCGCAAACACGGGTAGCCTTGATCTATTGTCTGAAAAAGATCTTACCGACCAGCGTTCGCTTAAGAGTCCCAGTCGAGCGCCTGAGATCTTGCGTGGTCGGAAGTACGGTGATTGGGATGCAATTGGGCGCGCTTCGGGGCGTTTGTATTCAGAGGAGCAGATTAGCGAAATCGTGTCGCTGCTGGCTGACTACTCTGACGCGCCAATTTTTGCCCTGTTTGATGGATTGGCACCTTTCGTTGCGCATAGTCAGGCAATGAGCGCTGCTCGGGGGCAGCTAATGGATCCGTTGATGAAGGCTGACCCGGTTCAGGCAAAATGTCATAGCTTGCTGTTCGAGGGGAGCGGCGCCAGAGGAATATTCGAGCAGCATGCACGTCGCGTAAAAGACGAAATAAAGGAGATCAAAGGAGCGCCGCCTGCGTACCTGAAGAACCAAGAGGCTGACGCGCGCGCGGTACAGCAGGCCCTGGATGGGTGGTACGAGCGTGTCAAGCAGAACGCTGCGCTTCGGTTCTTGCGTGTTGAGCCGTCGCCAAGCGACCGTGACTCGGTAGGCAAGCAGGCCCGAGCCGCCGTGGATAGTCTCTTTTCGACAGTCTCAACGCAGGCCTTTCAGCTGGGGTTTTGCCTTGGGGTTCATGGTGCCGTACAGCTCGTGATGTCGGGACAAGAGCGGGTGAATTATGATCAACGAGTTGCAGTCACCGCACTCGTTGCGCGTGCTTGGGTCTGTGCGCTCAATGCATATTGGACGGTCCCTGATGAGGTGCGAAATGGCAAGGTTGTCCAAAAGCAGACGGTGAGTGCGGACGTGCGGTCCAACTCTAACCTGAGAGTATTTGACCCCGAACATCCTGGCCTGCGTACCCTGCTGGCGTTGAGTGTCAAGGAATTGAACGAGTCGCAGTATACTTTTTTTCGATACGCAACGCTTGAGCTCGTCCACTGCGCGGCGCCTATGCGAGCGTTGCTGCAAGAGCTGCGTGGCCATTCGCCGGAGCTTGCAACCGCCTATACTGCCGCTCTGCCACAACTGGCGAGTGCGATCGTTTCTCTCAGGCAGGACTACCTTGCCAAGGGGCAGGAGGCCACTTTGCGTCGCCCTGAGACAAAGATGCAGGTAGCGTCGGCACGAGCGGTTGCGTCCGCTCGAGACGAGTCGCCTGATAGTGCTCAGGCCTTGTTTGAGGAGAACGAACGGGAGGCGGTTCGGAAGAAGTTTGAGCAGTTCCTACACGAGGCGGTAGGAAACGCTATTCTCGAGTCGGTACCTCTGGCTGACTCATTTGTTGCCGTGTCACACGCGTAGTTGCGGAGGTGAACCGAGCCGCGCACCGTCATGGGCTTGCTGCCCGTGAGACCACTGCTGCAGCGACTGGAAAGACGACATGTTGAAGTGAACTAGCGGTCGGTCGCCTCAGCATGGGCTCGAGTTCGCGGTCAGCGGCCTGAAGCTGGCCCGCGAGCGTCGCCGCAGTCGCGTCGGGTTCGCGCCTGACTTGCGCATCGACGAGCGCCCGGATGAGTGTCCCCTTTGTCGCGCCTGAAAGCTCGACGCTTGGGCCGGCCGCAGGGACAGCGAAGACGCGAAGCTCGGTTCCTACTTCGCGATACGCATTTCCCTCCACGGAGAAGTTCACCCTGCCGTAGACGAGCACGCCGAACGGGCCAGCGAGCGAGAGCCCGGCGACTGACTCGATCAGGCGGACGTGGGCGACGCCTGGTCCGGCGTTTGCCCATCCGTGTTGTCGCAGTGCGGCCGCGACAGGGTCCAGATTGAGGCCAAGCTGTGCCGCGCGTCGTCCCTCGACGGACACGGGCAGCGATCCGTAGTCGTCACATGCGAACAGCGACCCTCCGATGTCGAGCACCACTGCTCGCTCCGGCTTCTCCACGACTTCATCGTCGTCCAGGCGGAAGGACAGCGCCACGCCTCCGTCGACCGGCGCCGCGCCCAGATAGTCCTTGGCGAATCGAGCTAGGTCCGCCCAGCGCGCCTCGCCGGCCGGCACAGCCTGAAGTTGGCGTTGTGCAGCCGAATACTCTTTGTCGAAGCGCTCCCAGCGTGAGAACCCCTCTGCGACCAGCAGAGCGAGCTCGGCTTGATCTCGATCATTCAGGGGCCCGAGCGCGTGCCGAACGAGGACGCCCGCAAGGTCCTCAGGCGCAACGAGTGCCATCACTCGGGAGAAGAGCTCCTCGAATCGGTCAGGCGCCAACATCTGCGAGACTGCGCGGAGCTTCGTTCGTGCTACGTCGTACATGTCCACCTCCCGACTGTTGGGGACGACGAGTGTGTGAACTTGGATCGTGCGTCGCGACATGAAGCGATGAACGCGTCCAACACGCTGCTCGAGTTCCATCGGGTTCCATGGCACATCGAGATGCACCAAAACGCGCGCCACCTGTAGGTTGAAGCCCTCGCTGCCTGCCCGCGAGGAGACGAGGAAGCGCGGACCATCCTCGCGCCAGAACGCATCAACCTGGGAGGCCCGCTCCTCGGAGGTCTGCCCGCCAACGATCATGGCAGGTGCTCGTCCGTCAACCCGTGCAAGGTAGTGGCTCAACGCCGTAACGGTCTCTATCGGTTGCGCAAAAAGGACAACCTTCTCGGTCGGCACCTTGTCAAGGATGCGTGCTCGCAGCTCATCCCAGCGCGCGTCGCCGCTCGAGGCCCGCAACCGGACGCCTGCCTCGATCGCCGCTGCGAGCAAGACGCGATCAGGGTGCCAGCCGTCTGGCTCTGCATCCTCATCGAGTTCGTCTTCGAGGTCTTCCAGCTCTTCGGCGCCCGGCTGGAGGCCAACTTCTCGAGCGATCCGCTCGTACAGCGTGTCCACCGGCTCATCGAGCGCTCCCAGCCGGTATGGCCGCAACGCTGCGAGCGCACTGCGAAGCGCAGGCGCGCTAGGCCCCCATGCGGCACGGATTGCTTGCCGCACGAGGAACCCCAGGCCAGCCTCAACGCTCGACGTTGCCCACTGCAGTGCCTGCCCACACCGCCAGTTCAGGGCCCTGCGCCGAGCCTGACCCACCGATGCACCGTCTTCGGGCGTTGTCGCGAAGATTCGGTAGATCTGCTCCAGCCATGTGCGGTGCTCGGCGCCGAGATCGACGGTGAGAGGAGTGCGAACGTCCCGCCCCGGGAAAAGGCGTCGTCCGTCCCAGTCTCGAACGTCCTCCTTTGTTCGGTAGATGACGCGACCGGCGAGGTTGGCCCGGGCCTCCCCGCCGCGCTGTAGCAGGCCGAGTAGGTTCTCGAAACGATCGGGATGTCCCTGGTGTGGGGTGCCACTCATCAAGATGATTCGGGCGTCGGGCCCGAGTCGCTGACGGAGGTCGTTGACGAGCTTGTACTTTCGTGTCGGTTTGCCGCCGCCGCGCTGCCAGTCGGAAAGGTGGTGGCACTCGTCGACCACAATTACGTCCCACTGCGCATCACGAACGAACGTCTCGAAGTGCGCAGGGTGGACCGCCCGATGGATGCTGGCAAGAACCATCGAGTCGGAAAGGCGCGCGTCGCGGTCTGTTCCCGAAATCCAGAGCCTGAACGGCAGACCGAGACGCGTCAGTTCGCCGTGCACGTTCCGCACGAGTCCGGCCGGGGCAAGATAGAGCACGCGCAGTCGAGGGCTCGCATCCCACAGCTGCTTGATGATGAGGCCTGCCTCCACGGTCTTCCCGAGACCGACCTCATCGGCGATCAGTACGCTTCGGAGATTCGGTTGGCTGAGGACGTGCTGAACTAGGCTTGCCTGATGAGCCAGCGTCGACACCGCCTTCGCGTCGAGACGGCGCTGCGGGTCCTCAGTGACAAGGAACCACGCAAGCAGCTGCCCGAGTGCTCGCCGCGACTGGCCGCTCGTCGTTTCGTCACGCTGCGACGCAATGACCACGTCACCCAAACTTGGATCAATCTCGGTCCGGGCGGCGTCGACCCCGAAGCGAATGGGCGTTGTGGTAGCTCGACGACCGAAGAAGCGCGCTGGCGGCGCTGCCAGCTCGAGCGACACGAGTCCAAAGTCATCGACCTCGCGGATCAGGCCCATCGGGACGCGCGCCGAGTCGCCCTCGAGCCGGTATGTTCTGATTGTCATCTGGGTGACCTAACGAATGTTGCAGGCGGAAGGTCGGCGAGCATGGCGCGCACGGCCTCGGCGTCATGATGGGCGCGAGTTGTCTCGGCCGCGGACGTAAAGGCGAAGTGGCCGACGACAATGCGTTCTACATCGACGAGCGCATTCGCGACGCTGGCGAATTCATTGCTGATGCCTGATAGCACGCGTTCGTAGGTTGCGACGAGGTATTTCTCGGCGGTAGTGCCCGCCTGAACTCGGGCGGCGGCGCCGGCGTCAGCGAGGAACGCGTGGACTCGGTCCTTGACACCCTTGCCCACGTCGCGGCCGGAATCCAAGAACGCTTGGCATTCCGCGCGGAGCGTGTGTTGAACTGTTTCGTGAAGGCGCTGCTTGACTTCGACGCGCAAGGACTCCGTGGTGGCTTCGGTGAAGCCGGCGAGCTGTCTGAGCCGCAGTACCACATCGTCGCGGTACCGCAGCACGCGCGTCGAGTCGAGGCCTGCCTCCGCGGATTGTGCCCACGTGAGGATCTCATCGAGAATGCGCTCAAGATCGCGAGCGAACTCGTCCAGCGCCGAGGAAACCGCGTTGACGACAGTCTTGTTCCAAATGACTGCCAGCGGACCCTCGATCCGCAGTGCAAGTTCGTTTGGTATGTCGATGGGGCGGTTCCCGACGCGGACGCCGCCGCGGCGTACTGCGGCACGCAAGGTGCCCCAATGGACACGCTCCAGACCCTTGAGGTAGGCGGTGACGGCGGCGCTAGCGGCCTGAGCCGCCCGCGCCACCTCCCGCTCGATCATCTGCGGAACGGTGCCACGCAGGCGTTCGCGGAGTTGCCCTTGACGGCGTGCCAGTTCTTGGCCACGCGGCGCTAGCACACCGCCGAGTTGCGCGCGGAGAGCGGCAAGGCGGGCCTGGTCTCGGTCGCCTTGCTCCAGGTCGTCAAGGACAGCCCGCAACCCGCGCTCTGCGGACGCGGACAACGCGGCGAGCGACGTCGCGACGCGATCACAGATCTCGGACGCGTGACGGCCCGCGATCGCGTGCAGGGACGTGACCAGGGCAGGAAGGTTGGACTGTTCGGGAGTCCTAATTCGTGGCCGTTCGTCCTCGTCTTCGGCCATCAACTTCCGGTACTCGATGGCGGACACGGGATGAACCTCAAGCTGAGCGAGGACGCTGCGGTTCGCTCGAGCCCGCTCTTCGCGCAGTTCATCGCCGCCATCGCCGAGCTTTGCGAACTCGGTGTCGAGTTGATTGCGTACCAATGCACGCACCTTGGTGCATGCCTCGTCGAAGAAGTCCTGCCACGGCGGCGCCCTGGTATCTGGGTTCTGTTGTCTGAAAGCGTTTCGCTCGTCTTGCGCGACGTCGTCAAGCTTTACCGAGATCACCCACAGGAGGGGGGCGACGGTCTGTGCGTCGGGCGCGCGGTGCAAGAGCGCATTCAGGAAGCCAGTCGTCCTGAGCAGTTCGGCGGCGGGCTCGGTGACGCCCGCTCGGTCGACCACCAGGAGGACCGCGGTTGCGCGGCGTATCCACTCCGATGTGACCGTTCGGTACTCGTCGTTGGCCACGCCCACTCCGGGAAGATCGACGAGTACGATCCCGTCCCTGAGGAGCTCCGAGTCCCATCCAACTTCGAGACTCTTGATGAGTGGTGCGATCGAGCCCGTGGCGTGGTGACGGACTTCCCGCAAGAATGCGGCGCGGTCGGCGCCCGCTTGGTGAGAGCGTCCCCCATCGCCGATCGCTACGGCTTCGCGGAGAGTCTGAATTCGCTCGCGATCCTCGTGGTGCAGCGAATGTCCCCAGACGGCGGGCCGCCCCAGCGCATCACGGAGGGCGTCCGCGAGGTACGCGACCTCGTCGAGCGCCTCAGCTCCGTACTGATTGCCGCGGACGAGCTGGCGTGCCTGGCTGATATATGAACGAAGGCGCTGCTCCACGGCCTCTCGCTCGCCACCCCCTGCGTCTTCGGCCTGAGCGAGCGCGAGCATCGCTTCTTGTCGCCCGGCCGCGTCGATATCGTTGTCATCGTCTCGGGCCGCGCGTTGGTGGCGCTCGCAGTATCGGTCCAGGGCGAATACGAGCTGGTTGAGGCGGCGCGCCCCATGGTATGTCGCGCGCATGTACGGCGTAGGCGCATATCGCACAACCGTCGCCTGTGCGGTGAGCGGGCCGACACCGCCCTGTGGAACGAGTAGCGCCACTGGATCGATGAGTGCGTTGATGAGCGTGCTCTTGCCCACCCCGGCATTGCCGAGCAGGCAGATTGGTAGCTCTCGACGTTGAGGGCTTGTTGTTGCGCGAACGTCCGCGATCAGCTGCTCGAGCACCGGCACACGCGTTGGCTCCCATCGCTCGAAGAAGGGTTGCCCGCGTTCCTGGATCCATGCTGCCCAGCGCGCGGCGATCTCGTCGGCTCGATCTAGTTCGGACATGCTCGGTTCGCTTTCGCTTGGGCGGGGCGCCTGCCGGGGGCGAGTGCGTTCGGTGACCGGCACCCCTATCTGGAGGGGGCGAGAGGCCATCTCTAGTACGTCACTTCGTCTTTGTTCGTCCCGGGCGAGGACGGCATCGTGAAGGGCCACAAAGCCAGTGTCCAGAGGCTGCCGTAAAAGGGGCGGGTCGAGTGGGTCGTTGAGGGCGAGGCGCTGAAGCTCGCGCGCGGACACTGGGAAGACCGGCACAGCGGCCGGCAGGTTCCCTGTCGACGGGAACGCGGTGGCGATTTGATTGCGGAGCAGCGTGATGGCACGGCCAGCGATTGTCTCGTACGCTGCACGCCACGTTAGTGAACGCGTCGCACGTACTTCATCGTCGGCCACCAGATCCAACTTGGTGATTGCCACGAGCAGCCGCGCGTTACCTTCAGCCCAGCGCTTCGCGAACCCGCTTTCTCGCAGAGCACGGACGACGGTGTCGGTGAGTCCTGCCCGGTCGCAGACGACGAGCACGGCGCTCCCGGTTTCGAGCCACCGGGCGGCCGCAGCGCCGTATGCGTCGTGGGCGCTCCCCACGCCGGGAAGGTCGACTAGCCGTGTGCCACCCGCGAGTAGCGGCGACGGCCACGCGAGTTCAACGCGCGAACAGAACGGGCTCAGCTGGCCGGTGATGTTCTCGCGAAGGGCAAAGAAGAAGTCGGCGGCATTCTCCGAGGCCACCCACGTTCGTTGGCCTTGAGGTGCCGTTAGAAATGCGCTCAGGCGAGCGAGGGCCGAGCGCGTCGCGTGCGTCTCGTCGGGAGGGCGTCCGACTTCAGGGTTCAGTGCGTGCCGGAGCGCGATCTCCAACCAATCGGGATCCCGAACCCCATGCTGATCGCCCGTGCATAGGAGCGAGAGTGTTCCCAGCACGTCGTCGTCGGGCCCTTTTGCATGCCGGAGCCTTCGGAGCATGTCAACCAACCATGTGCGCGCCCGGTAGGTTACGCGAAGCGCTGGCTCGGTCGCCCCGGTGACCTCGATTGGAACGGCTGTGAGCGACCCGACGCCACCGGCCGGCAAGAGTTGGCAGCCTGGCGCGAGCAGCGCGTTCAGCAACGAGCTCTTCCCGACCCCGGCGACGCCCAGTACGCCGATGTCAACCTCATTGCCCACTGCGGCAGCCCGATACCAGAGGGCGGCGCACCTCGTTGCGCGGGCGATGGTACCGGCCGGTCCCAGTTCCGACGGCGCGCCAACGACCAGGCCAGATGCGTTGCTGAGCGGAGTCGGCAACTTCCCCGCATCGACAGGGGGCAGCGAACTACAGTCCGCATCGAGGGGGGGCGGCGACCCAGTGTCCGCATCCGGTTGGCTGCGAGTTGTTGGCTCACGCGGCTGGCTGTCGGCTGGTCGGGGTAGCGCGGCAGGGGTGGGTGGTGAATATGTGACCACAATACCCATGCCAGCGTGGCCCAGCCGAATCGTGGAACGACCGCGCGCCGGCAGCGGCGCCCATGTGACGCGCTCGCCCTCGAGGTACGTGCCGTTCGTGCTCTCAAGGTCAACGGCCCAAAGCTGGCGACCGTCCCACCGAAGCTCCGCGTGGGCGCCCGATGTGTCCTCGGCGGCCTCCGACAAGACTACGTCGTTGCCTCGGCTCCGTCCGATGCGGATCGACGACTTCCGCAGTCTCACACTTCGGTGCTCGGATGGCATCCCGATCATAAAGAGCTCGAGATGAACCTCCGGCAGCGCTCCACCGGTGACGGCAACGGGCTGTCGAACGAGCGCCGGCAGTGTGGTGCGCGCTGGCTCGGTGGCCGCGGCTTGGGCCAGCGCAGGAGACACCCCCGGTGTGAATGCTATGGGGTTGATCGACCACGTCTGACTGGAACGACTCGCCGGGCCACGCAACGGGACGTTCGTCGACACGTCGATGGCGACGCCGTCAGGAGCTCCGAGCCGGATCGTGTAGACGCGACCCGGCGCGAGCAGCATGGCCCCGATGCGTGTCGCATCGTAGTACGTGCCGTTCGAGCTGCTGCAGTCTGCGAGCGACGTGCCGTACTCGCCGACAAAGATGTCGCAGTGCCGAAGTGAGACGGCAGGATCGTCGATGACGACGTCACTGACCGGGTCTCGACCAATGATTACTGCCGGTCGGAGGAACGTGCGTGCCGCGCCGGCGCCGACGCGAACCTCAATGCTCGCCGAGGGGAACGTCATCACCTCACCTGCCCGAACTCGCTAACGCGGGGTGCCTTCGACAGACAGGCGCGGTCATCACGATCTCCTCGGCGGTGGCGAGCACTAGCGACTATACGTTGGACGCCTGACGACCGGGCAGGTGCTGTCTGCGTTTCTGATGTTCGCGCTCGTGCATCTTCTGCGCAGATCGGGCTTCGCCGATGCGCTTGACAACGCGCTCGTGGTCGAGGCCCGCCTTCGCTCTGGGACGCCGGTGCAGCACCATTTGGTGACCATGTAGCTGCTGTCGCGGCTGCGGGTGGGGATGATGGCGCGGCCGCCGGCGGGGGCGAGCACGAACGCCAGGCGGTCGTTGCGCCGCCAGGTGGCCAATGCGCCCAGCAGCGCTGGCGGCAACTCGGCGATCGTGGCGGCGGCCGCGGTGTGGGGGATCGCGGCGGTCACCGCGCTGCGGTCGACGTCGAAGGTGCCGGCGCCGGGGCTGTTCCCATGGGGCGGTGCCGCTCCGGGCCACCCAGGTCGCGGTCTCGCTCCAGTCCGGGCGCGGGCGCAGGTACTGGATCGTCAGGTTGCCGCCGCACTGCACGTCGGGCTTGTCCGGTCGTGTGCCCGGGTAGCCACGGGCGGCCATCTGCCAAAACGGCTCAACCGTTCGTCCTCCATCCCTGCTTCGGCGCTGACGTCCGCCCCGCACCCCTCCGCCTCCTGGTCGCCTCCCGCCCCGCCCCCTCCCGCCCCCAGTCGCACCAGGTGTCCCCCCCGCACCCCTCCATCCCCCAATCCCGCACCCCTCCTTCTCCCATGCCCGCCCCCCGCCGCCCCTCCATCGCCCCTCCGGAGCCCGAAACGACCCGAGGCCGCCTCGCGGCGGCCTCGTCAGTCTTCCTGCATGCAATCGGTCAGCTGGAGCGGGAGAAGAGATTGAAGGTCACGCCGAAGCGGCCGCTCACCGCCATGTTGGGCTTGAGCTGGTAGACCACGCCGCCGTCGATGCGGATGAAGCCGTCCGAGTTGATCTCGTTGATGAC
>SXGT01378916.1_pt1 | contig 12459 bp, 12 predicted proteins | sample 3176221 | NCBI WGS metagenome assembly SXGT01 (sample SAMN11356862, study PRJNA531348) | freshwater metagenome | isolation source: freshwater sample F1-120 | place: China: Fuxian Lake, Yuxi | collected 2017-12-25
CATCACCAAGCCTTTTTCCCCCCGGGAATTGCTGGCGCGGATCAAAGCCGTACTGCGCCGGCGATTGCCGGAAATGTCGGACGAAGTCATCGAAATCGGCGGCCTAAAGCTGGATCCCGTTACCCATAGAGTATATGCGCAAGCCGACGATAATAATGTCAAAGCGGAAAAACTTTTATTGGGCCCAACGGAATTCCGCTTATTGCATTTTTTGATGACTTATGCGGAGCGTGTGCATTCACGCACACAGCTATTGAATCGTATCTGGGGCGATCATGTTTTTATCGAAGACCGTACCGTTGATGTTCATATCCGCCGGTTGCGAAAAAACCTTGAATCTGTTGGTAAAGAGCATTTAGTACAAACTGTCAGAGGGACAGGATATCGCTTCTCGGTAGAAAAAAGCGAAGAAAGCGTCGAATAACCGAATCGCCCTTTTTTCCCGAAAACAAGGCTTATCACACACAGGGGATCTTGACATCATGTTTTTTTGGATTCAGAACCCCGAACAAAGATTCACTATTCGACAGTTAGCCGGATCATCAAAGGAGAACGGGGTTCATGGTACTTCCGACAACTACTGCATTGCCTTTGTAATTAACTTAGATAACTTGTAGAACTCACCAAAATACTCGGTTCCCGGAGTTGCTTTTTGCTTAAACTCGGTCAGCAACAATCGCTTAAGTTTTTGCTTTGCAGACTTCGCCTCTTCGTTAGTGCCGCCCATCACTTGTTGAACCAATTCTCCATTTGTTCCATAAACCGCATTACGGACGCTCTCAGGGAGTAAGCCTTCAATTTTGTTACGGCCACCCCCATTAATTCCAACTGCGGAATAGTGTTTCAACTTCTCCAGTCCGAGTCCTTGTAACAGTTTAGAAAGACCGTTTTCGGCATCAAGGTCGAATGTAATAAAGAATCTGTCATATCGGCGCATGATGAAACGTAGCAAAACGCCATTATTAATGGCTCCTGTGCCACCATATGCAAAAACCTCACCGTCAAAGTTGAGCCGATGCACACCATGTGACTCATCCCTGAGCATTTCGAAGTATTCCTTGTCGATGTCGCCTTCGACGAGAAGAATTCGGCTAGTCCGGGAAAAAAACAACTCTCTCCATGGCTCAAATTCAGGGTTCGCAAGGCCAAGATTTTGAGCGAACGGTTCCATCCAATTCTCGGTTCCGACTTCTATTCTTTCGGTGCATCGTAGCTGACCACCTTCCGACCTGCGACGCAGCAAGACGTTACTTTCCGGTCGTTGCTGGCTCAGAAAATACGGACTGTGAGTTGCAACCAACACCTGTACTTTGAACTCTTCGCACAAATCCTGAATTAACCGGCCAAACTCAGCTTGAGCGGAGGGGTGTAAGAAACTCTCTGGCTCCTCTATAACCAAAATTGGAGCCAGCTTTGTGTCATCGTCAGTCGATTCGCTCAGCTTCTTTGCTTTGAATAGGGTCAATAGGATATGAGTACGATTTCTAGTGCCGCTTCCCCACTCATCAAGTGCCACATCAAGTTTCTTGTCTCCTAACGTGATATTGATTGGAAGAAAATCCAATGCAAGCTTTGGCGCAGAAAGACCTACCGTGTACTTTTCTTCCAATCGACCTAGTAAATCGGAGATGTCTTTTTGGTGCTTCTTGGCAAAGCTAGAGATCGTTTTTGACAGCTTGTCTCGATCCTTTACAAGCTGTTCACGATCAGTTTTTGAAAGTTCGCCAAAAAGATCGGTCAACTGATTTCGCGTTCCAAATGGGTCTTTAGGTTCTGTTGAGTTATAGAACTGAAATGCGCCAGAATTTCTAATCGTCTTGAATAGGGTGCGCGACTTGAATGAATCTAGTTGGCTTTCACCATGGGTGACCACTAGCTCAGGCTGATCCTTATCTCGGTTGTATTCTGCCGACAAATGCAAAGTGATTGATGGAACAACATCTCCGATTTTGAAGAATTCATCGGCAAGTTTAAATACGGCTGCATCTCTCATTCGATCAACTTCAAGCGTAATCGAAAACTTGATCGGCTCAACCGAATTCTTTTCTTTCCAAGCGGGGAAGTGTTGTGGGAAGTTGATTTCCTCGTCTCTGTATCTAAATCGACGCTCCGGCTCGAATAACATCTTCAATACTCTGAGGAGATTGGATTTTCCCGAGTTGTTCTTTCCGCTGATTGCAGTATAGAAGGACGGAAATTCGACGCTTAAATCTTCAATACTTCTGAAGTTGATTAGAGTCAGATTAGATATTTTCATCGCGTATCGGCTTAACAAAGGGGCACTGGGGTTTGTGCTACCCCGATGCAGATTGGTTGAAACATAACGTAATATATACGACATTTTCTGTCGTAGCGTAACTGAATCGCCTCTGTTTTTTCTGAAGATAAGATTTATCGAACTCGCTGAAAAAACAGATCGCCCCCATTCCCCTCGCCCTCCTACTGCACAACCAACGAACTCGGATGTTGCACCAGTATTGAATAGCGATCTTTGCTTCGGGCAACCCAACCGCGAATTTCCAAGGATTTGCCGACGTAAGCCGATATTTCCGGAAATAATTTGAGGTTGCTGTTGGCGATACGTACGTCGACCTTATCGTTAAAAATCAGCCGGGTATATTTTTTGTTGGTTTTAACGGTGACCGGAGAACCGATGAATCGTTGCCAGCCTTTGGTATGACCGGCAATTTGCGTAATGGGGCGAGGCTGATATTCCGGCATTGCCCAAACGCCGAGTTTTTTCTTTTCGGCGTGTTGTTGCGCCTGGATCAGTTTGTCGGTATAGCGCAGGTTAGGCGGAACAATGCTGAGCGTCCCCAGTCCGTTTTGCAGCAAAGCAAGGTTGATGTGTTTGCCATCGGGCAAGAAAACATAGGCAAGCTGGCGTTTGTATTTGTCTTTTTTCTCCTGATCGAATTCCAGAAACACTTCTTTTCCCTGCAACAAATTCTGCAGCCATTTTTTTGCCGCAACTCCGCCGGATTCTTCGCTGCGCACGCGGCTTTCGATTTCCGGCGTATTCACGCCGAGCAAACGTATTTGCTTGCCGCCCTCCAGCGTAATCGTATCGCCATCGTATACTTTGTCGACTCGATACAACCGACGCTGTACTTGCGTACGGATTTGCATTTGCTGCGCACCGGCGGACGGCGTATCGGAATAAGTGACGCGCCCCCGCTCGTCGACATTGCGGTAGATGGTGCTCGCAAAAAGCGCCGGTGCCGCGATGAGCAGCAATAAGCCGATAACCCGGTAACATCGCTTGTTGTAAAACATATCGGTCGACAGCATTAATCCCGATGCGGCTTAACCGGTCACGGCAGGACGGCAAAATGCACGGCGAAATGAAATGTGGCAAAATGAAAAATTTAGCATTCGATCGTTCTCATGATTGGTTGGCGTAATAGACCGTTGAATGCGCAATATATCAGTTAACGGTCACTTGGTTTGATCGAAAAATCGCCGGTTTTCGCCTGGATTTTTGCATGTAATGTATTACGGGAGCTCTACAACGAATGGAAATCGACAAATTAATTGATGCGACTTTCGAGCCGGTTTCAAACGCGGTGGCATCGGTTATTTTCTACAGCATTCGACTGCTCGATCTTGAGATCAAGCTGATTTTGATTTGGCTGGTCATAGCGGCACTGTTTTTTACGTTTTATCTCGGCTTCATCAATATCCGTTATTTTGCGCATGCCATCGACGTTCTGCGCGGCAAGCACGATCATGGCAGGCCGAACGGTCAAATCAGCCGTTTTCAGGCGTTGATGACATCGTTATCGGCCACCATCGGATTGGGCAATATCGCCGGCGTCGCCGTAGCGATTTCCGTCGGCGGGCCGGGTGCCGCGTTCTGGATGGCGCTCATGGGCGTGCTCAGCATGTCGACCAAATTTGCCGAGGTGACCTTGGGCGTCAAATACCGCCAATACGGCTCTGCACACGATCCAAACATGATTTCCGGCGGCCCGATGTATTACTTGCACAGCGCGTTCGATCGGCTGCAACAACCGCGCATGGCAAAATTTATGGCGGGGCTGTTTGCGGCTTGTTGCATCGGCGGCACCATCGGCGCCGGCGGATTGTTCCAAGCCAATCAGGCGTACCAGCAAGCACTGGTGGTGACGGGCGGCGATGCCAGTTTCATCGCGGACAAAGGCTGGTTGTTCGGCTTATTCATGGCGGTGCTGGTGGGCATGGTCATCATCGGCGGAATTCAATGGATCGCTGCGGTGGCCGGGCGCATCGTACCGGTCATGGCGGTTATTTATGTGATCGCGGGATTGGTCGTGATCGGCGTGCATCATGCGGCTATTCCCGGCGCCATCAAAACCATTTTTGAATTGGCGTTGTACCCCGAAGCCGGTATCGGCGCGCTGATGGGCGCTTTGTTGATGGGTGTTCAGCGCGCCACCTTTTCCAACGAAGCGGGGTTGGGATCGTCGGCGATTGCGCATGCGGCGGTAAAAACCGATGTGCCGGTCAGTCAGGGCATGGTGGCGATGCTCGGGCCGTTCATCGATACGGTGGTGGTTTGCATGATTACGGCCTTGGTCATCGTCATTTCCGGCGCATATGTCGAAGGCAGCGGCATCGAAGGCGTGCAATTGGCTTCGCGCGCGTTTGCTTCCGGGATTTCGTGGTTTCCATATGTGTTGGCGCTGACGGTTTTCCTATTCGCTTATTCGACCATGATTTCGTGGTCTTATTACGGCTTAAAGTGCACCACGTATTTGTTCGGCGAACGCATCATGGTCGATCGAATTTATAAGCTGCTGTTTTGCTTATTTATCGTCATCGGCGCCTCGTCGCAGCTATCCCACATCATCCTGTTCACCGATGCCATGGTATTTGCCATGGCGGTTCCGAATATCATCGGCTTGTATATGCTGGCGCCCGAGGTCAAACGCGACTTGCAAGCTTATCTACGCGACTTGCAGCAAAAAAGAAACGGATAAAACATCTTTCCACCGCGAAAGTACATTAAAATTGACACCGCTTTTAACAGCGCGAACAAAACAACAATTAAAACACCACTTATCGGCTTAACGGCACAGCATGGCATCCGAAAATCTCATCGACATCAAGGATCTGAATTTTTCCTACGATACGCGCGCCATTTTAAAAGGCATCAACATGACGATGCAGCGCGGCAAAGTGATCGCCATCATGGGCGGAAGCGGATCGGGCAAAACCACGCTACTCCGGTTAATCGGCGGCACGCTGCAACCCTCTTCCGGTTATGTGAAATTCGCCGGGCAGGTCGTGCATGAGCTTAACCGCGATGCCCTGTTTACATTGCGCCGCAAGATGGGCATGTTGTTTCAATTCGGCGCGCTGTTTACCGATCTGTCGGTGTTCGATAACGTCGCATTCCAAATGCGCGAGCACACCGATCTGCCCGAATCGATGATTCGCGATCTGGTGTTGATGAAACTGCATGCCGTAGGGTTGCGCGGCGCACATCGTTTGATGCCGAACGAATTATCCGGCGGCATGGCGCGGCGGGTGGCTTTGGCGCGTTCGATCGCACTCGACCCGATGTTGATCATGTACGACGAGCCTTTTACCGGACTCGATCCGATTTCGTTGAGCGTCATCGGCAATTTGATCCGCCGTTTGACCGACACATTGGGCATGACGTCGATTGTGGTAACGCACGACGTTCAGGAATCGCTGAAAATCGTCGATTATGTCTACTTCATCGCCGACGGCGTCATTGCCGCCGAAGGTACGCCGCAACAAGTACGCGATTCGGTCGCGCCGTTCGTGCATCAATTCGTTCACGGCGAAGAAGACGGCCCAGTGCCGTTTCATTACCCTGCGAAGCAATACCGCAGCGATCTGAATCTGGAGGATACCGTTGTTTAAACATATCGTGTCCGGTATCCAAAATATCGGGCACCGGGTGATTGAAAGCGTTTGGCGGCTCGGTGTTGCGACCCGGTTTTTTCTGTTGGTGCTGCTCAAATCCGGCACCAGTCTGCGGCGTTTCGGTCTGGTAATCCGGGAGCTGTATTTCACCGGCGTGTTGTCGTTGATCATCATCGTCGTATCCGGTTTATTCGTCGGCATGGTATTGGGCTTGCAAGGCTACGAAACGCTGCAGAAATACGGCTCCGAATCGGCGGTCGGCACGCTGGTCGCCTTATCGCTGGTGCGTGAATTGGGGCCGGTGGTGGCGGCATTATTATTCGCCAGCCGCGCCGGTTCGGCGATTACCGCCGAAATCGGCTTGATGAAAGCCACCGAGCAATTGGCCGCGATGGGCATGATGGCGGTCGATCCGATAGCGCGCGTGGTTGCGCCGCGCTTCTGGGCCGGTGTGATTTCGATGCCGTTTCTGGCGGCCATTTTTTCGGTGATGGGCGTATTCGGCGGCTATTTGGTTACCGTGGTATTCATCGGCGTCGATGAAGGCTCTTACTGGTCGCAGATGCAAAGCGCGGTGGACTTCCGCTTCGATATCGTCAACGGCTTCATCAAGAGTTGTTTCTTTGGTGTCGCAGTTACGGCCATTGCGGTATTTGAAGGCTACGATGCGCCGCCGACGGCGGAAGGCGTATCCGGCGCAACCACGCGCACCGTCGTCACATCGTCGCTGGTGATTTTGGGACTTGATTTTATTTTGACCGCGTTCATGTTTAGAGGAGTGAGTTAATGCAGCGGACAACAATGGATTTGTGGGTGGGTTTGTTTGTCGTAACGGGAATTGTCGCGTTGATGATATTGAGCCTCAAGGTCGGCAATCTGAATGTTTACAATCCATCGCAAAGTTATACCATTACTGGGAATTTTGAAAACATCGGCGGCTTGAAAGTGCGCGCACCGGTCAAAAGCGCCGGCGTCGTGGTCGGGCGCGTGACCGATATTCAATTCAGTACGGAAACATACGATGCGGTCGTAACACTGAGCATGGACAGCCGGTTTTCATTTCCCAAAGATACGTTTGCCAGTATTCTGACGTCGGGCTTGCTCGGCGAGCAATACATCGGTTTAGCGGCGGGCGGCGATGAAGTCAAGCTGCAACATGGCGACAAACTGATGAAAACCAATTCCGCGATGGTATTGGAGGAATTGATCGGACGCTTTTTATTCAACAAAGCGGCCGAGGACGATTCGCTGTGAGCGAACGGATATTTGTCAATTTTATCGTTGTTGGTTAGTATTGAGTCTACTTAAACATTTGGTGAGGAAGCGATGAGAAGATTTGTTGGAATAATTGCGTTGATGCTTTCTAGCGTGCTGGCATTCCCGGCATGGTCGGCGAATCTGGCGCCCGACAAACTGGTCGATCAAACGGTGCAAGAGGTCATTGATATTATCAGGAAAGACGAAGCGTTAAGAAATGGCGATAAAGAAAAAATGCTGGATCTGATCGAAACCAAGATATTGCCGCATTTCAATTTCAATCGCATGACGCAACTTGCGATGGGACAGCATTGGTCAAAAGCCTCGCCGGAACAGCAAACCAAGCTGGTGGACGAGTTTCGCACTTTGCTGGTGCGCACCTATTCCAATGCGTTGACCAGCTATCAGGACGAAACGATCAAGGTCAACCCGATACCGGCATTGGGCGATCGCACCGAAACCTCGGTTCGCTCAATCGTTATCCAAGGAAAGGGAAAAGAACCGATCCCGATCGACTACGCCATGGAAAAGAAGGCAGATGGCTGGAAAGTTTTTGATGTGACGGTGGCCGGTGTAAGCCTGGTAACCAATTACCGTGGCAGTTTCAACAGCCAAGTACGCAAAGGCGGCGTGGAAGGATTGATTAAGGCGCTGACAGATAAAAACAAATCGCTGGAAGGAAAGAAATAACCGCAGCGATGGCCGATTTGACCGCAACGATTCAGCGAGAGGGTGACAGCGTTATCGTGGATGGCGCTGTCACCATCGATAACGTAGTGGCGCTGACAAAAAAAGGCATCGCATTGTTTGACGATCGCTCCTTGACGATCGACTTGAAAAAAGTAACCGAAGTGGATTCCACGATCATCAGTATGCTGCTCGAATGGCTACGGGAAATGCGAAAAAAGAATCGCTCCCTGCAGTTCATCAACATTCCGGAAAATCTCAAAAGTCTGATTCAGCTCTATGGCGTAACGGAGATCATCCCGATTTCGCCCAGCCAAGCATCCGTTTAACGCTTCCAAACGCAGTCTCACCGTCCCCGTCCCGGTTTTATTAGAAACCTCAGCCCATCGATTGATTTCCCACACTATGTTGCCAGCCATCGCAATCAAACAGGTCAGTAAACGCTATGGCAACGTGCAAGCGCTGATCGATGTCGATCTCGACATTCATCCGGGCGAGTTTTTTGCGTTGCTGGGCCCCAACGGCGCCGGAAAAACGACACTGATCAGCATCATTGCGGGACTCACGTTGGCCAATAGCGGTTCGGTGAAAGTGATGGGGCACGATGTTATCGCGGATTATCGCCAAGCGCGCTTGAATGTAGGCATCGTACCGCAGGAATTGGTGTTCGATCCCTTCTTCACCGTGCGCGAAATTCTGCAAATGCAATCGGGTTATTACGGCATAAAAAACAATACGCGCTGGATCGACGAAATCATCGAGCGCATGGATCTCACCGACAAAGCCGACGCCAATATGCGCGCGCTTTCCGGGGGCATGAAACGCCGCGTTCTGGTCGCGCAAGCGCTGGTGCATAAACCGCCGGTCATCATTCTCGACGAACCCACCGCCGGCGTCGATGTCGAATTGCGCCAAACGCTTTGGGATTTCATCAAACAACTCAACCGGGACGGGCATACCATCGTACTGACCACGCATTATCTGGAAGAAGCGGAAACCATGTGCAACCGCGTTGCGATGCTGAAAGCGGGCAGAATCGTCGCGCTGGACGAAATACAAAATCTTATCGGCAAAATGTCCGGCGGCCGTTCGGTACGACTGCGTTTGCTGCCGGATCGTTTGCCCGAAGCGTTGCTGCCGCTCGAAATCAACCGTAGCAATGACATGCACGAGCTGCGTATCGACGGCTACGCGCAACTCGAATCCATTTTATCGACATTGCGGTCGGCAAAAATCCAAATCCTGGACATACAATTACAGCAACCGGATTTGGAGGACGTGTTCGTCAATTTGATGCGAAATAACGGGAACTTGGCCCAATGACCGGATTTTTTACTTTGTTGCATAAGGAATTGCTGCGTTTCTGGAAAGTCGGTTTTCAAACCGTCGTGGCACCGATGGTATCCGCCTTGCTGTATTTGCTGATTTTCTATCATGTACTGGAAGCGCATATCGAAGTCTATCCCGATGTCGCGTATACCACATTCCTGATCCCGGGCCTGGTGATGATGGCGGTGATTCAGAATGCGTTCGCCAATTCCTCGTCCAGCATGATTCAATCGAAAATCAGCGGCAACATCGTTTTTATCCTGCTGTCGCCGCTGACTTACCGCGAGATCTTCTTCGCTTATATTTTGGCGTCGATGGCGCGCGGCTTACTGGTCGGCTTGGGGGTTTACGCCGTAACGCTGATCTTTTTCGATACGCCGGTGCTGCTGCCGTTGTGGGCCTTGTTATTCGTTTTGCTGGGCAGCGCGATCTTGGGAGCGCTCGGTTTGATCGCCGGAATTTGGGCCGATAAGTTCGATCAACTGGCGGCATTCCAGAATTTCATCATCTTGCCGCTGTCGTTTTTATCCGGCGTTTTTTACACCATCCATTCGCTGCCGATAGGCTGGCAATACCTATCCCATCTCAATCCGTTTTTTTATATGATCGACGGATTCCGTTACGGCTTTTTTGGCGTATCGGACATTTCGCCTTATATTAGCCTGTCGATTGTGGCAATATGCTTGATCGCGATTTCCTATCTCACGATTTGGATGTTGAGAACGGGTTACAAATTACGTCACTGATTTATGGAGAAACAAAATGCTGACTGCGGAAAACGTAAAAAACTATATCGAATCGTCATTGCCTTGCGAACACGTGCAGGTGGAAGGCGATGACGGGCATCACTTCCATGCGCTGATCGTCAGCGCCGAATTCACAGGGAAAAACATGGTGCAGCAGCATCAGTTGGTGTACAAATCGTTGGGCGACCGGATGAAACAGGAAATTCACGCGCTGTCGATGAAAACTTTAACGCCCGAACAATGGGCAAGTCAATCTTGATGTCGCTTCAACGCTAATCTTCCTGCCGGTTTATCGGCCGGTATTCGTTATAATTGCCTTTTTCTCTGTTTAATCCGAAATTTCAGTGTTTAGATTATTGGGCGCATTGGCGGGTTTTTTCGTTCTCGGGATTTTAGGCATTTTCCTGGGATATTTCCTTGGCAGCATCGTTGACCGGATCAGGTCGTTTGGCTCCGGCGGCATCAATCCATTCAGCGCGGCGCGCCGTCAAACAGTCTTCCTGGAAACAACTTTTATTTTGATGGGCAGGTTGGCCAAGGTTGACGGCCGCGTGTCGGAAACGGAAATATCGCATGTCGAGCAATTCATGCAAAAGCTGGGCATGACCTCCGAACACCGCCTGAAAGCCATCTCGCTGTTCAAACAAGGCACAGCGGCCGATTACGACATTCACCCGCAAATCAACGAATTTTTAGCCGCATGCGGCTATTCCGACAATCTGAAACAAATGCTGCTGGTCTATCTCGTCATCATGGGATTATCCGACGGGCATTTGAATACGGACGAAGAGGCGCTCCTTAAAACCATAGCAAGCCGTCTCGGCTACAGCGCGGTCGAATTCGACCGGTTGCTCGATATGGTGACGAATCGAGCGCACTTTGCCGGTGGCCAAACATCGTCGGCCAGCGCCTTGGAAGATGCCTACAAGGCGCTAGGCGTCGGCAAGGACAATAGCGATCAAGAAATCAAGCGCGCTTACCGCAAATTGATGAGCCAGTATCATCCCGACAAACTGATGGGGCAAGGCGTACCGGAAGAAATGATCGCGGTTGCGACCGAACAAGCAAAAGAAGTGCAAACCGCTTACGATCTGATCAAAAAACATCGAGAGCAGCATCGCACGGCCACCTGAAACAATACGTAGGATTAAGGTAATGTATAATTAACCGTAAATCTTACATAAAATCCAAGGGGACGCTGATTCATTCGGCGAACGAGATGAAACACGAGGCGCACGGAACGCAGCAACTGAGACAAATATGTGGTCGGATCCGGACGTAATCAGTCTTGAGCCGGTGCGAATCAGCACCAACCGGGATCTCGTGGCACGCATGCGCTGGGGCGGCTTATTTTATGTACTGTTCAGCAGCGCCACGGTGCTGGTGTCGCCGATATTGAGTTCGCAATCGTCCGCTTATCTCTTTGTCGTTCTATTCCTTATTCTGGCGGCAGCTCGTCTCGCCATTTACCGCTACGCATTCAATTCACAAGCCCAAAGCGAGGCGTTCATTGAACAAGCGGTTTTGATCGCCTACCTTGCCACCGCCGCTGCTTGGGTCGCCTTCATGATTTGGATTTTTACATCGATCCAAACAATCGATAGCGGCGCAGCTCTGTCGATACTCACAACGGCCGGGATCATGGCGGGCGGCATTGCGGCGACTTCACCGCGCATTCGGCTCATGCTCGCATTTGCAATATTGATGTACATCCCGAGTTTAGTGAGTTTTGCACTGTTTCTTCCGGTCGATAGCGGCTGGGTCGTACTGGTTATCGGTCTTTCTTATTTTGTTTTTTCCATTCATAACGGCAAATTGCAGCATGAAAATTATTGGATTGCGCGACAGCAAGCCATTTTGCTGGAGAAACAAGCCGTCGATTTGGAGCAAGCGAAAGTGCAAGCCGAGAGTGCAAACAAGGCAAAATCCGCTTTTCTGGCAACTGTGAGCCATGAAATCCGCACACCGATGAACGGCGTTCTGGGAATCACCGAAATTCTCGCCACAACGCCATTGAACGCGGAACAGCAAAATTATGTCGGCGTGATCCGTCATTCCGGTCAAACGTTGCTGCGGATCATCGATGACATTCTCGATTACGCCAAGATCGATGCGCACAAATTGAAGATCGTCGACCGCACATTCGATCTGAGTACGATGATGCATGAAATCGATCTGTTGTTTCGGATCAAATCCAAAAACAGCGCAGTGAATTTTATTGCCGACCTCGATTGCGGCTTATCGCGCAATTTGATCGGCGACCCCGACCGGATCAAGCAGATTTTATTCAATTTACTCGGAAATGCCTTCAAGTTTACCGAGCGCGGGGAAATCCGACTTCTGATCCGCTGCCTCCCGGTTGCGAATCGGGACGGTATAGAACTGGAACTCACGGTTAAAGATACCGGCATTGGCATCAGCGCCGAAAACCAAACGCGGCTGTTTCAAGAATTCATTCAAATCGGCGAATCCGCCCAGCACATCCGGGGAACGGGTTTAGGCCTGGCAATCACACGCAACCTGGTCGCTCTGATGCATGGAACGATCGCCGTATCCAGCGAAG
>SXGT01893575.1_pt1 | contig 12459 bp, 10 predicted proteins | sample 3176221 | NCBI WGS metagenome assembly SXGT01 (sample SAMN11356862, study PRJNA531348) | freshwater metagenome | isolation source: freshwater sample F1-120 | place: China: Fuxian Lake, Yuxi | collected 2017-12-25
GTGATGGTTGCGGCGGTCGAGCAGCGTGATCTGTACGGGCGATCTGGCGAGGGCCTTGGCCGCCCACAGCCCGCCGAAGCCGCCGCCCAGGATGACCACGTGAGGTCGTCGCGTCACGGATCTTTGATGCGCCCGGTCAGCGCTTCGGCGCAAGCCGTTCGGGTGTCCTTCCGGAGGCCGGGCCCGGGCAGTTGAGTACCATGTGGCTGAGCCGGCCCTTGGAGGCCGGGCCCACCGCCACCTCGTAGCGCAGGGTGCCGGCGCCACGAGCGCAGTACTCGAGCTGCGGATCGGTGGTGTCGCCGGCCCGGGCGACCTCCTTGCCGGTCGCGTCATACAGCGTGAGCGACAGCGAGCGGTGACCGTCGCCGCCGGCGGCGAACACTCGCACGCACTGCTGGTCGGCCACCGGCATCAACCTCGACACGCTGCCGGTCGCATACTGCTCGGCGATGCCGCCCAGCGGCTGGCACCCGCTGGCCGCGAGCTGGGCGCGGAGCTGGGTCAGCCGTCCGGCACCTGACTCGCCGAAGCCGAGCCGGGCCGGCAGATCGAACACGGTCACCGCGATGATGGTGGGCGCGAGCAGGATCGCGAACAGCGACATCAGGCGCATGCCCCAGCGCCCGCGCCGCGCCTCTTGCTTGTCCTCTTTCCGCTGCGCCTCCTCGCGGGCCTCGCGTCGCACCTCTCGCTCGGCCTCGGCACGGGCCTGTTCGGCCAGCCGGGCCTCGCGTTGATGTTCGAGGAGGAGTCGGCGCCGCGCCTCCAGATCGGGCACGGCCTGGGTGGCGTTGCAGTACGGACAACGCATGGTCGTGGCCTCGAGCTCGGCGGGCACCGGCATCGCGGCATGACACTCGACGCACTTCGCCGACGTCATCGTGGTCAGAGGGGCTCACGAGGCCGACCGGCCTGGACCCAGCCCTCTTCGAACTCGGCGTGCGACTCGTACCACTGCTGCATGCGGCGGCGGATCTCCATGTTCACGTCGCGGCCCAGCTCGGGCTCGAACCAGGCCCGCGCCGCCAGGTACTTCTGCCAGTACGCGATCTGAGTCAGCTCGACCGCCTTGACCGGTGCCAGCGCGCGCGGCGGACGGATCGCGTTGAGCGCGCGCTCGGCGGCGCGCATCGCCCGCCACTCTCCGGTCGCCTGTTCCTGCGACATCGGGTGGGTGCCGATGGTGGCCACGCTCACCATCAGCTCCGGCGGCTGCCAGGTCGTGGTGGCGTTGCAGTTACGGCAGCGCAGCTCGAGCGCCCGGAACGACACCGGCGCCTCGAGGCCGGCGCCGCACCCGCTGCACGGCGGTGGCCGGTGCTGGGCCACGGCGTGTTTGTACCGCTGCCGGGCGAGGTCGGCCATGATGCGGATCATCAGCTCCTCGCGCTCGTCGTCGAGCCGGTGCTGGAGCGCCTCGCCCTTCTCGCGGGCGGCGGTGCGCGCCGCCTCGCCGTGGCCTTCGGCGCAGATCGCGTCGTCCACCTTGTCGTGCCAGGTGTCGATGATCTTGCGCTCCAGCTCCTGCAGGCGGTGCTCCACCGCCGACAGCTGGTGCGACAGCGGCAGGTAGTCGCCGCCGGCACAGAGGCCGGCGACGGCGTCGAGCGCCATCGCCGCGGCCTCGGTGCGCACCTCGCGGTGGCGGCCCTCGATCTGGGCGAGGAACCCATCCCATCTCGCCAGCGACGACATGGCTCAGAACGAGATGTCGACGTCGGCCTTCACGCCCGGGTACTTGGCGGCGTACTTGGCCTCGACCCGCTTGTGGATCGCCTCGTACTCCTTCCACTTGAGCTGCGACGTGCGCTCGAAGTGGTAGCCCATGTACGTCGACAGATCGGTCCAGTCGACGATGGTGAGGCCGCAGGCCTTGAGCGCGTCGACCGGGTTCTTGCCCTGCTTGGTCGCGTACGACTGCTCGTACATGATCTCCCAGTACTGCTCGTGGGTCATGGGCGGCGGCATGGCCAGCTCGCGGTTGGCGGCGCGGGCGGCGTTGGCCTCGCGGGCGAGGTCGCCGAACTTGCCCTTGGACGCGGCCTGGAAGGCGGCACCGTAGACGGTGGTGATGGCGAAGGTGGTGTCACGCGCCATGCGCGCGTTCCACTCGGCCGACGCGCGATCCCATCGCGCCTTGTCGATGCCGGCGCCCTTGAGCAGGCCCTCGGTGGCCGAGCCGCCGACGATGGCGGCGTTGATCGCGGCCCACGCCTCGAGGCTGATGCCCTCGACCGGGTTCATCTCGCCGCTCGCCGCCGCCTTGGCCTGGTTGCCCTGGATCATCTTCTGCATCTGACCCGAGCGCCAGTTCATCTCGTTCTGCGAGACCTGGTTGCTCGAGCCGTGCTTCTGCACCAGCGCCGAGTAGACCGAGTCCTTCACCGTCTGCCAGTGGCTGCGATCGCGGATGCCGTAGCGCTGCATGATCTCGGCCCGCGACTCGTCGGTGCCGCCGTACTGGCCGTCCGACTCCATGTGGAGGACGGCGTTGAAGAAGGCCTCCTCGTCGTCGGGATCGAAGCCGGCGAGGTCGAAGGCCTCGTCATCGCCGTCGCTCCCGCTGCTCGATCCGGACGCCGACGGCGCGTCGTCCTCGTCGGCGTCGGGCTCGGTGACCGGCGGCGGCGGCGGCGGCGGCGCCGCGTCGTTCATCCCGAGCTTGCTCTTGATCTTGTCGAAAAAACCCATGGCTGGCTCCTTGCCGGCGGCTCGGGAACCCCCCCGACGAGCTCTGCGGCCTCTGGAATGTAGGCCCGGCTCGCCACGACTGTCCTTCGCGCAGGGCACGATTCGGCATTCCGGATTACGGAGCCGGGCGATGCACCGCGTTATGATCGCCGGGTGAAGTACCAGCGCCTGGGGGCCGCGCTCGCGATCGTCTGTCTATCGAGCGCCGCCCACGCGGGAGGCTTCGGCATCCCCGAGATGGGCACACGCCGCACCGGCATGGCCGCGATCGTCGGTCGCCCCGACGAGCCGGCGGCGGTGTTCCAGAACCCGGCCGGCCTGACGACGATGCACGGCGTCCGTCTCTACGCCTCGTTCGGGCTCGCCTTCGTCTCGACCGAGTTCCGCCTGCGGCCGTGGCAGGACAGCGATCGCTTCCTCGACGATCCGGTCGACAGCGAGGGTTACTACCCGGCCCAGAAGCCGACCCGCGCGATCGGCGCCATCCCGATGCTGGTCGCGACCGCCGATCTCTGGCAGGGCAAGCTGTTCGGCGCCTTCTCGCTCTACGTCTCCAACGCGACCGGCGCGCAGTTCCGCCGCGACGCGGTCACCCACTACCACCTCATCGACGGCTACGTGGTGGCGCCGCAGGCGTCGATCTCGCTGGCCTACAAGCTCTCGCCCAGACTCTCGGTGGGCGGCAGCCTGGGCGTGGTCAACCCGCGCGTGCACGGCCAGCGCTTCGTCTTCCCCATCATCAACGGCATGGACGCGAGCGTGCTGGTCGGCACCGAGCCCGAGCTGACCCTCGACGGCAGCGACTGGCGGCCGACCTGGAACCTCGGCGTCTTCGCGGCGCCGGTCGAGGGGCTCACCGTCGGTGCGTCGATCACCAGCCGCGTCAACGCCAACCTGCAGGGCCCGGTGGTGGTGCAGTACAGCGCCGACGCGCCCCGCCCCGATCGCCTCGAGGGCCGGCACTCGACCGAGCTGATGCTGCCGTGGACCTTCCTGGCCGGCGCCAACTACGACGTCACGCCCAGGGTCGAGGTCGGGGCCGAGCTGCGCTACTGGCTCTATCGCCAGTACGATCGCCAGTACACCGCCGTCGAGAACATCTTCCTGGTCACCGAGCTCGAGACGGTGAAGGACTACCACGACTCGCAGCAGGTCTCGGGCGGCGTGCGGGTCCACGACCTGGCCCGCCTGCCGCGCGTCGAGCTCATGCTCGGCACCCACTACGACCGCACGCCGGCCCCGCCGCGCACGGTCACGCTCGATCAGCCGACGTTCTCGCACATCGGGTTGCACTCCGGCCTGCGCTGGACCCGCGGTCGCTACCGCCTGTCGGCGACCTACATCCACTACTGGTACGACATCCCTCGCATCGAGGACAGCATCACGTCGCCACCGTCGAACATCCAGGGCGACGGCAACAACGACATCTTCTCGCTCTCGTTCGAGGCCACGTTGACGGAGGGGTCATGACCACATCGCTGGACGAGCGGCTCGCGGTGGCGCGCGCCGCCACCAAGGAACGGGCCTGGGTCACGCAGCGCATCGCCGACGCGCGCGCCGATCGCGAGCGCATCGCGGCCCAGCTCGTGGTCTCGGCCGAGCTGCTCGCCTCGGAGAAGGCCGACGTCGATCGCCTGGCCAGCGGCGTGGGCGGCTTCTTCCGCCGCGTCGTCACCAGCCGCGGCGAACTGCCCCGCGAGCAACAGGAGCTGGCCGCGGCCAGGCTCCAGCACGAGGCGCTCACCGACGAGCTCGAGGCCATCGACGTCGATCTGGCCCAGCTCGCCACCCGCGCCGCCGCGGTCAAGGACGCCGACGCCCAGTACCAGCAGGCGCTCGTCGAGGTCGAGGCCAAGGTCAAGCAGGGCGGCAGCCCACACACCGAGCAGCTCGCCGATCTGGCCCAGGTCGACGGGCAGCTGCGCGCGGCTCGCCGCGAGCTGGCCGAGGCCGTCGCCGCCGGCCGGGCCGCCCACGACGCGCTGATGGCGGTGCAACAGGCCCTCACCAGCTCGCGGCGAGCCTCCTACGCCAGCGACCTCGGGTCTTCCTTCGCCAGCGATCTGGGCGCCGATCTCGTGACGGCGACGGCGGTCGATCTCTCCGAGCACGTCGTGCACGACGGCCTGCGCGCGCAGCTCGCCGCGGCCCAGCGGGCCATGGCCACCTTCCAGCGCGAGTGCCGCGACGTGGCCAACGACGCCGGCATCGACGGCGTCGACGTGACGCCGCTGCCAGGGCTGGCCGCGTTCGTGGTCCGCGATCTGCTGTGGACGACCGCGCACGTGATCGACGACGTCGGCGCCGAGGTCGAGATGCTGTCGTCGTACGTGGCGACCACGACCATGGAGCTGCGCGGCCGCGATCGCGAGCTCGAGTCCGGGCTGGCCGACGTCGTCGCCCAGCGCGCCGCCATCCTCGATCCGAGCCGCGAGCGGCTGTGAGCGCAGGCCCCGGAGCCGGTACAGTCGGCCGCATGATGCGCGTCTTCCTCGTCACCGTGCTCGGATGCGCCGCCCTGGCCTGCGGTGGCGGCAAGCCGCCAGCTCCGATCGGCACCGCCGCGAACCCGGCCGACGCGCCCGCCGACGCGCCCGCGCCGCCCGCGCCCGAGGAGATCACGTTCCCCGGCTTCGACGACGTCCCCCTGTCCGGCACCTACTACGCGCCGATCAGTCCCGAGTCGAAGGCCTGCTTCATCTTCGTCCACCAGCTCTCGTCGACCCGGGCCGAGTGGCAGCCGATCATCGATCGCCTGCGCGGTCGCGCCCATCTGTTCGCCTTCGACATGCGCGGCCACGGCGCCAGCACCAAGGGACCCGACGGCCCGCTGTCGTGGAAGACGTTCGAGACCGCCGACTGGGCGAAGGTCGAGCACGACGTGGGCGAGGCCAACGTCCTGCTCTCCGGCAAGGGGGCCAACCGCGCGTGCACGCTGGTGGGCGCGTCGATCGGCAGCTCGGCGGTGCTGCGCTACGCGGGCATGTACCCCGGCGGGGTGCGGGCGCTGGTGCTGCTGTCGCCCGGGCTCGGCTACCGCGGCCTCACCACGCCCGACGCGGCTCGCGCCTCGATGGCGCCGGTGTTGATCGTGCACAGCCAGGAGAACGGCGCCGCCGACGCCGCCGGCGCGCTGGCGGGGATCTGGCGCGACGCCAAGGTCGAGGTCGAGGTCATCGCCGATCCGGGTCAGGCCCACGGCATGAAGATCCTCACCGGTGATCCCCAGGTGCTCGAGCGCGTGGTCGCGTACCTGATCGAGGTCGCGAAGTGAGCGCACCGCCCGGCCCGCGCGTCCTCATCCCCGCGGTCGGTCGCGCCGCGACCACCGTCCTCGACGAGCTCGCCGCCATGAAGACGCCCGACGCCGACTGGCGCCGCGGCCGCGTGTTCTCGCTCGTCTACCACGCCGGCGAGGAGCACGAGCGCCTGCTGCAGCAGGCCCACGCGCTGTTCGCCAGCGCCAACCTGCTCAACCCGATGGCGTTCCAGAGCCTGCGCCGCATGGAGGCCGAGATCACCCAGATGGTGGCTGGCCTGTTCCACGGCCCGCCGTCAGCGGTCGGCACCGTCACCTCGGGCGGCACCGAGTCGATCCTGTGCGCGGTGGCGACCTATCGCGAGCTCGCCCGCGCCAAGCGGCCGTGGATCCGCCGCCCGCAGATCGTCGCGCCTCGCACCATCCACCCCGCCTTCGACAAGGCCGCCCACTGGTTCGGCGTCGAGCTGAAGAAGGTCGACGTCGACGACGATCAGCGCGCCCAGCCCGAGGCCCTGGCCCGCGCCATCGGGCGCCGCACCATCGCGCTGGCGGTTTCGGCGCCGCAGTATCCGCACGGGACGATCGATCCGGTCGCAGAGGTCGGCGCCATCGCCGCGCAGCACGGGCTACCGTTGCACGTCGACGCCTGCGTCGGCGGCTTCATGTTGCCGTGGCTGGAGCGGCTCGGCCGCCCCATCGCGCCGTGGGACTTCCGGGTGCCGGCGGTGACCTCGATCTCCGCCGACCTCCACAAGTACGGCTACGCCGGCAAGGGCGCCTCGACGCTGACCTGGCGCGACATGACCTGGATGCGCCACCAGTTCTTCGTCGCCACCGACTTCCCCGGCGGCATCTACGTGTCACCGACGATGATCGGCACCCGGCCGGGCGGACCGCTGGCCGCGGCGTGGGCCGCGCTCCAGACCCAGGGAGAGGACGGCTACGTGAAGCTCACCGGCGCTGCCATCGACGCCGCCGATCGTATCCGCGCCGGCATCCGCGCCATCCCGGGGCTGACGCTGATCGGCCGTCCCGACACCACCATCGTTGCCTGGGGCGCGGCGCCCGGCGGCCCCGATCTGTACGCCATCGCCGATCGGCTGGAGGCGCGTGGCTGGTCGGTCGATCGCACCCAGCACCCGGCCGGCGTCCACCTCACCGTCACCGCCAACCACCTGGCCATCGCCGACGACTACGTGCGCGATGTGCGCGCCGCCGCCGACGAGGTCCGTGCCGATCCGTCGCTGGCGCGGGCGCCGGTGGCGGCGATGTACGGGATGATGGCCAAGATCCCGGTGCGCGGCCTGGTCAAGCGCGGCGTGCGCCAGCTCTTCGAGCGCATGTACGCGCCCGGCGTGATCGTGCCCGACGCGACCGCGCCCGCCGACGACGCGGTCGGCCGCCTGCTCGACAAGCACGGTGCCAAGGTCGACGCCGTGCTCGACGGCGTCGGCAAGCTGCGGGCCAAGCTCAAGCGAGGGACCCGCCGGTGAAACGCTTCGCCTACGCCCGCATCATGCAGGAGACCAACGCGCTGTCGCCGGTGAAGACGGCGCTGCCCGACTTCGAGGGCAGCCACTACCTGACCGGCGATGCGCTCGCCGCCGCGGTCGGCCCCGGCGGCCACGAGATCGCCGGCTTCTTCAAGAAAGCGGAGCTGGCCGGCTTCGTCGAGGGCGTCGCCCGTCACGGCGGCGGCGAGCCGGTGCCGCTGTTCTCGGCGTGGGCATCGTCGAGCGGCCCCCTGACCCGCGCCTGCTACGACACGCTGCGCGAGCGGCTGGTCGACGGTCTGCGCGGCGCCCGCGCCCGCGGCCTCGACGGCGTGTACCTGTGCCTGCACGGCGCCATGGGTGTCGAGGGTGTGCGCGATCCCGAGACCCAGTTGCTGCGAGCCGCGCGCGAAGCCGCCGGCGGCGTGCCGGTGGTGACCACCCATGATCTGCACGGCAACCTCACCCGCGAGCGGGTGGCCGCCGCCGATGCCATCGTCGCCTACGGCACCAACCCGCACCGCGATCATGCCCGCGTCGGCCGCAAGGCCGCCGAGATCCTGGGCGGCGTCGCCGCCGGCCGGCTGCGCCCGACCACGGCCTGGCGCTCGCTACCGCTCTTGCTCGGCGGCGGCCGCACCATCGACTTCCTGCCGCCGATGCGCGCCGTCTTCCGCCGCATGCGCCGCGCCGAGCGCAAGGGCGAGGCCCTGGCCGCGTCGACGTTCATGGTCCATCCCTGGAACGACGACCCGGCCCTGGGCTGGTCGACCATCGTCACCACCGACGGCGATCAGGCCGGCGCCGACCGTCTCGCCGACGAGCTGGCCCAGATGTGCTGGGAGCGGCGCCACGAGCAGCCGCCCACCTTCGCGACGCCCGCCGACGCCATCTTCCAGGCCCGCAAGGCGCGCCTGCGCCGCAAGCTCGGCGTGGTCACCATGTCCGACGCCTCCGACGTGGTCACCGCCGGCGCTCCCGGCGACTCCACCCACCTCCTGCGCGCCCTGCTCGAGGACGGGCGCGACCTCGTCACCTACGCCGCCGTCCGCGATCCCGACGCCGTCGACACCCTGTGGCCGCACCCGCCCGGTGACGAGGTGCGGCTCGAGGTCGGCGGCAAGCTCGATCCCACGTCGAGCACGCCCTTGCCCGTGCGCGGCACGGTGGTGTCGAAGCACCAGCTGGTCGGCTTCCTCAGGGTCGTGGTGCTCGCCGTCGATCACCTGCGCCTGGTCATCACCGAGGGACCGGCGATGGTGATGAAGCCATCGTTCTACACCGACGTCGGCCTCGACATCTGGAAGGCCGACGTGGTGGTGGTGAAGAACTTCTTCCCGTTCTTGCTGTTCTTCCTGCCTTACAACCGCAAGACCATCTTCGTGCGCACCCGCGGCGTCACCGACTTCGACGCCGCCTACCGCCTCACCTTCGACGGTCCCATGCACCCCCGCGACCCCGTCGACGACTGGCGCCCGCGCGACCGCGCCCGCCGCGAGCCATAGCGAGCGATGAACGACCGCGATCCGTGAGCCCTCACTCCGCGAAGCAGCGCGCGGTGCAGCCGTCGCCTTCCTGGAAGTTGCCGTCGTCGCACTGCTCGCCCGCGGCGAGCTCGAGGTCACCGCACTCGTCGACGGAGAGCACGTCGATGTAGACGCCCGCGGTCGACGACGTGGCCTGGCCGTCGTGGGCCACGTAGAAGAACGCGTCGCTACCGTGGAAGTTGCGCTCGGGCTGGTAGACGACGTCCGAGCCCTCGACGACGAGCTCGCCGTGCTCTGGATATCCGACGATCTCGAAGCTCATTCGGCCCGAGTCGACGTCGTCGGCGGTGAGCTTGATGCCGAGCGCGAGATCCTCGCCGGTCTCGGTCACGAGCGTGTGCGCGAACGGCGGATCGTTGACGGCGCCGACCTCGACGATCACGCCGGCGGTGTCGGTGATCTCGCCGTCGGAGACGGTGTAGCGGAAGCGGACCGTGCCGGCCATATCGAAGTCCGGCACGAAGCGGATCGCGCCGTCGAACAGCTCGACCGTGCCACTGTCGGGTTCACCGACCGCGACCACGCGGAGGTCGGCCTGCTCGCAGTCGAGATCGTTGGCGAGCAGCACCTCGGGATCGATGACCAGCGTGGTGTCCTCGGCGGTCACCACCTGGTCGGCGAGCGCCACCGGCCGGTCGTTGGCGGCGAGCACGGTCACCCGCACGGTGGCGGACTCGAAGCGGATCACGTCGACACCGCTCCAGTCGCGCTCGGGGTGGTAGACCCAACCGGCGGGCGCGGCGCGCAGGACGCCGTGGGCGGGTGTGGACCCTAGCGTTGTGCCCGCGACGCCCGGCAGCGCGAACGAGACCGGCGTGTCCTCGCCGGTCAGGACGTCGTGCTCGCTGATCACCGGAGCGTCGTCGAGCGCGGCGGGGTCGAACTCACACGCGCCCACGAGCCCGAGCAACCCGACGGACAGGGCGATGCCGCTGTTCATGCCTGCTCGGTTCGGCCGCACCTGGCCGCCGTGAAGGGGCGTTTTGCGGTCCCTGCGCTATCAGCTCGTCGGGGACGGCGCTAGCGTCGGCGCATGTCGCACAAGTGGCACTTCTTCAGGGCGGGCGGGGTCGACCAGGTCAGCCTGCGAACCGGCGCCGATCTCCTGGCCTTGCCGGAGCTCGATCAGAAGCTCTGGGTGGCGCTCGCCATGCCCAGCGACGGCGTCGACATCGACCGGCGCACCCTCGAGCTCCTCGACGACGACAAGGACGGTCGGGTGCGCGTGCCCGACATCCTGGCAGCGGTGACGTGGATCGGCGCCACCTGGAAGTCAGCCGACGACGTGCTCAAGGGCGGCGACTCGCTGGCGCTGACCGCGATCAAGGACGCCAGCGTGCTGGCCGCGGCCCGGCGCATCCTCGCTGACCTCGGCAAGGGCGGCGCCACGTCGATCGGGCTCGAGGAGGTGGCCGGCGTGGTCAAGGCCTTCGCCGACACCCGCCTCAACGGCGACGGCGTGATCATCCCCGAGACCGCGGAGGATCCAGACGTCAAGCAGACCATCGAGGAGATCATGGCCGGCGCCGGCTCGATCGTGGATCGCGGCGGCAAGCCGGGCATCGATCAGGCGCGCACCGACACGTTCTTCGCCGACATCGACAAGCTGGCGGCGTGGCGCGCCGGCGGCGACGCTCACCGCTCGCTCGGTGACGGCACCGCGGCCGCGGCTGACGCGCTGGCGGCGGTGCAGAGCAAGATCGAGGACTTCTTCACCCGCAGCCAGGTCGCAGCGTTCGACAGCCGCGGCGCGGCTGCGCTCAACGGCCAGGAGGCCGTCTTCACCGCCATGGCCGGCAAGCTGCTCTCGGCGAGCAGCGACGACATCGCCCGCTTGCCCCTGGCCAAGATCGAGGCCGGCAAGCCGCTGCCGCTGCGCGGCGCGGTCAACCCGGCCTGGGCGGCGCGGGTGGCCACGTTCGCCGAGGTGGCGGTCAAACCGATCTGCGGCGCGCGCGACGTGCTCTCCGCCGACGACTTCGCCAAGGTGGCGGCCAAGCTGTCCGACTTCCTGGCCTGGCGCGGGGGCCGTCCAGCGACCACAGCCGACAAGCTCGACGAGGCTCGGCTCGCCGCGCTCGCCAGCGGGTCGCAGCGGACCCGCGTCGCCGAGTTGATCGCCGCCGACAAGGCGCTGGCCGGCGAGTACGACGCCATCACCTCGGTCGAGAAGCTCCTGCGCATCCAGCGCGACTTCGGGCGGGTGGTGCGCAACTTCGTCAACTTCTCCGACTTCTACTCGAAGCGCGACGGCACCTTCCAGACCGGCACCCTGTACCTCGACGGCCGCGCCTTCCGCCTGGTCGTGCCGGTGGCCGACGCCGCCAAACACGGCGCGCTGGCCGCGATGTCGTCGTCGCACCTGATCTACTGCGATGCCGTGCGCGCCGGCGCCAAGCGCGCCATCGCGGTGGCGGTCACCAACGGCGATGCCGACAACCTCTTCGTCGGTCGCAACGGCGTCTTCTACGATCGCCACGGCGACGACTGGGACGCCACGATCACCAAGATCGTCTCCAACCCGATCAGCATCCGCGAGGCGTTCTGGTCCCCGTACAAGAAGCTGGTGCGGCTGATCGAGGAGCAGGTCGGCAAGCGCGCTGCCGAGGCCGACGCCAAGGCGAACGCGAAGATCGAGGGCGCGGCGGCCAAGGTCGCGACCGTCGATCAAAAGCCAGCCGCCGCCGCAGCAGCGCCGGAGCCGGCCCCCGACGCGGCGGCCACGGCGGCCCCTGCGCCCAAGAAGGGGCTCGACATCGGCATCATCGCGGTCATCAGCCTGGCCATCGGCGCCGTGGTGGGCGCGGTCGCCGGGCTGGTCGCGATGCTGGTCGGCATGGGCGCCTGGATGCCGCTGGGCATCGTCGCCTTGCTGCTGGCCATCAGCGGCCCCTCGATGCTGATGGCCTGGATGAAGCTGCGGCAACGCAACCTCGGCCCGATCCTCGACGCCAACGGATGGGCCGTGAACACCCGGGCCCGGGTCAACGTTGCCTTGGGCGCCTCCCTCACCGATCTGGCGTCGCTACCCAAGGGCTCCACGCTGTCGTTGGACGATCCCTTCGCCGACAAGCGCCGACCGTGGTGGCTGTACATCACGCTCGTCGTGATCGTGGTGCTCGCCGGAAGCTGGTACGCGGGCAAGCTCGATCGATATCTCCCACAGCAGGCCAAGAGCGGTCAGGTGCTTGGGAAACACGCGCCCATCAACAACCCGTGAACGTGGGTCCTCGTAGGCCAACGTCTCACGCCGTGCGTTCTGGAGAATTACCGTGATCCGATCGAAGACGACGCTTCGTGGCGTGGCCCTGGTCACGCTGGTCCAGTTCCTCGCCCTCTCGTGCGGCGGCAAGCAGACCCCGATCACCGGCGGTGGCGCCGGGACGACGGTCGCGCAGCCGGGTGGGCAGCCGCTCATCCAGACCGGCGACGCACCCAAGGGTTTGACGCTCCGGTTGTCGGA
>SXGT01020076.1_pt1 | contig 12456 bp, 11 predicted proteins | sample 3176221 | NCBI WGS metagenome assembly SXGT01 (sample SAMN11356862, study PRJNA531348) | freshwater metagenome | isolation source: freshwater sample F1-120 | place: China: Fuxian Lake, Yuxi | collected 2017-12-25
CGTATCCGTATGGATACGGAAGGGCAATTTCATTTTTCTGGTGGGCTAATCAAGTCAACACTGGGAAAGTAACTCCGGTATCGCTTAGGGACTGTCCATGAATAACCCGAACATTCTGGCTGCACTGGCGGGCGCGCTGCCGCGCTGCCGGCCGTTTGCAGGGAATGACCATGCGGCACGTCCGGCGCCTTGCATCGCATCCCGCCAGCTCAACCATAATTGTCCAGGTTATCCATGGACAGCCCCTTACTGCAAAGCGCGCGCGGTCTGGTAGAACGCGAAGCTGATCAGCCAGGCGATGCCGAGTGACCAGACCAGCGAGGCCCACATGTAGCGGCTGCCGCCGGCTTCCCGGCGCAAGGTGGCGAGGGTGGACAGGCAGGGCGTGTAAACCAGCGTGAACAGCATGAAGCTGTAGGCCTGCACCCAGTCGAGGCGCCGGCTCAGGAGGCCGGCGAGTTCATCGCCGCCGGCGCCGTAGATGACGGCAAGCGCGCCGATGACCACTTCCTTGGCGACGAAACCGAACAGCAGGGCGATGGATAACAGTTGGTCGATGCCGATCGGACTGAAGATCGGCGCCAGCCAGCCGGCCAGGATGCCCGCGTAAGTGCTCGGGCTGGCGGGGGCAGCGTCAAACGGGAAATGGGTGAGGAACCAGACCAGCGCCACGCCAAGCACGATGAAACCGCCGGCCTGGCGCAGGAAATGGCCGGATTCGCGCAGCGATTGGCGTGCCAGCACGATCAACGTCGGCAACCGATAGGGGGGCAGCTCCATCAACAGGGGGTCGCTCTTGCCGCGCGCGCGGCCACGCCAGATCCAGGCGGTGAGGAAGGTGATGGCGAAACTGATCACATACAGGCTGAACAGCACCCAGGGTGCGGCCAGCGGCGAGAACACCGCGGTGGTGAAGAACAGGAAGACCTGCAGGCGTGCCGAGCAGAGCGAGAACGGAATGGTCATCATGGTCAGGATGCGTTGCGCGCGGCTGCGGATGACGCGCGCGCCCATGATCGCCGGCACGTTGCAGCCGAAGCCCATCAACTGCAGCACGAAGGCGCGGCCGTCGAGGCCCATGCGCGACATCAGGGCATCCATGAGAAAAGCCGCGCGCGCCAGATAGCCGCTGTCCTCGACCACCGCCATGGCCATGAAGAACACCACGATGATCGGCAGGAAGGTCATCACGGTGCCGATGCCGTCGTAGAGTCCTTCCAGCAGGAAGCTGATCGCCCAGGCCGGCAGGCCGGAAATCGCCGGCGCGATCCAGTTCGTTTTGGCGGTGTCGAGCAGCCAGCCGAGGCCATCCTGCAATGGCGTGCCGAGGCCGTACACGGCCTGGAAGACCAGCAACATGATCAGCAGGAACAGCGGCAGGCCAAACCAGGGGTGCAACAGGATGCGGTCCAGCCGGTCGGTACGCGAAGCGGATAGAACCGGCGGTACATGCAGGGTTTGCGTCAGTAGTGCTTCGAGACGGTGTTCGATCGCATCGTCCTCGCTCAGCGCGCGCGCTTGCGCGGTGGCCGGATGCGGGTTGTCGCGCAACCAGGCGGTCAGCGCCTGGCGCAGTTCCGACACACCTTGGCCGTACTTGGCGCTGACCAGGCAGATCGGCATGCCGAGCTGCTCCGACAGGGTTTCGATCTGGATGCGAATGCCGCGGCTGGCCGCCTCATCGGCCATGTTCAGCGCCAGCAGCATGGGCAGGCCAAGCGCCTTGAGTTGCAGCACGAGGGCGAGCTGGCGTTCGAGCTGGGTGGCGTTGAGCAGCACCAGCAGGCCGTTGACCGGCTGCGTTTCGATGAAATGACGCGCGACGCGCTCATCCTCGGAAAACCCATGCAGGTTGTGCAGGCCCGGCAGATCGACCAGTTCCACCATGCTGTCGCCCAGCAGCAGTTTGGCCGAAAGGAGTTCCACGGTGAGGCCGGGCCAGTTGCCGACGCGCGCGCCGGCGCCGGTGAGGCGGTTGAACAGGGTCGATTTGCCGGTGTTGGGCATGCCGACCAGCGCGATGCGTTTGCTCATGTCAGACGCATCCGGTTTCTTCCGCCGGGTCGCAGGGGTGAACCTGGATCGTGGCGGCATCGATCCGGCGCATGATGATATCGGTCTGGCCGGAGCGAATCTGGATCGGTCCCTGGAACGGCGAGCGGCGCATGACATGCACCCGGCGTCCGGCTTGCAGGCCGAGGGCGCGCATGCGTGCGACAAGATCGGCATCGGCGTCGATGCGCGCGATGATGCAACAACGGCCGGCCGGCACGGTGCTGAGCGCGCAGAGTCGGGTCACGATGCGGCCACGCCGTTCAACGTGCGCACGCGGGCCAGGACTTCGGCCACGCTCCAGCCGCCGGCAAAACGCAGCACATGGTCTTGTTCGGAAGCATCGAACGGTTCCAGGTGTTCGAGTTGCGATGCCAGCACGGCCAGCCCTGCCTCGGAAGCATCGGCGCCGCTTTGCCGGCGTTGGTTGATGCGGGCTGCCAGCACCTCGGCCGGCGCTTCCAGCGAGACGATGCGCCAGTCGATGCCGAGTTCTTCCGCCAAAGCCTGAAATGGCGCGCGCCAGACGCGGTGGATGAAGGTCGCATCGACGATGACCACATGGCCGGCCGCCAGCAGCGTGCGCGCCTGTTCGAGCAGCGTGGCGAGCGTGCGCGCGCTGGCTTCCGACGTGTAGATGCCGCCGGGAATGGCGGCGCTGTCCTGCAACGGTTGCAGGCCGAACAGGCGTTTGCGGGTTACATCCGAGCGCAGGCGGAATGCGCCGAGCTGTTGCAGCAAGTGTTGTGACAGCCAGGTCTTGCCGGAACCGGAAACGCCATGCATCAGCAGCAGCAACGGGCGGCGGCCATGCGCCAGGCGGTCGGCGAGGCGCAGATAGGTGAGGCATTCGGCAAAATCGGCGCCGGCTTGATCGGGGTGTTCGGAAGCCCGTATCGCGGCGACCTTGGCGCGCACCATGGCGCGATAAACCTGGTAGTAGGCGAGGGCTTTGATGCCATCGATATCGCCGGTCAGTTCCAGATAGCGATCGAGCAGGCGCCAGGCCAGATCGTGGCGGCCTCGGTGCAGCAGATCCATGCTGAGGAAGGCGATTTCGCTGATCACGTCGATCTGGCGCAGGGCGGGGTTGAATTCGAGCGCATCGAAGATCAGCGGTTGTTCGTTGACCCAGGCGATGTTGCCCAGATGCAGATCGCCATGGCATTCACGGATGAAGCCGCCCGCCTTGCGCGCGGCGAAATGCGCCTCCAGGCGCTCGGCCTCGTTTTCGCTCCAGGCTTGCAGGGCGTCCAGCAAGGGCCGGCAAGGCGCATCGACGTGCCCCGCCATGATTTTGCGCAGCAGGGCGAAATTATCCTGTGCCGGTTTGCGTACCGCTGTCGGCGTGCCGAATTCCGATGCGGCCGGCGCGATGGCGATGTCGGCGTGAAAGGCTGCGATGCGTGCGGCGATGGCGTCGATCTGCTCGCTGCTGATTTCGGCTTCCCGGTCCAGCGTGGCGTCGGCCGGAAAGGCGCGCATCTTGACTGCCCACTCGATGGCCGACCCGGCGCCCTCGATCACTGGATGCTCTGGCGTGCCGGTGATGGCGACCTCGGCCAGGTAGATTTCCGGCGCTAGCCGGGTATTGAGGCGGATTTCCTCGGCGCAGAAGTGGCGGCGCTTGTCCAGGCTGGAAAAGTCGAGAAAACCGAAAGCGAGCGGTTTCTTGATCTTGTAGGCGAATTCACCGGCCAGAATGACCCAGGAGATATGCGTTTCGATCAGACGCGGGGTATCGGCGGGGTGCTTGCCGGCGGGGTGTGGATAAGCCTCGGGGCGAAGCAGGCCGGCGATCAGCGGCGGCAGATCGGGCGGACTATATGCGGAATGCGACGACATGGTCAACGCCGAGACGAATGCCGATCTTTTCACCGAGGGCGTGGTTGTGGTGTGAATCGACCTGCGCCAGTACGCGTTGTCCGCCCGGCAGCTTCAAGGTGTAGAGGAAATCGGCGCCGCGGAAGGCCTTGCGTTCGACTTCCGCCATCAACAGGCTGGCATCGTCATGGATGATGTCATCCGGCCGGATCAGCACATCGACGCGGCAGCCCAGTTCGCACTGGGTGCAGCCGCCTTCATCGCTGCACTCGCCATCGACGCTGCCTTCGAGCACGCCGAGTTCGATTTCGACCTGGCGGCTGTTCAGCACTTCGCCCGGCAGCAGAACGCCCTGGCCGATAAAGTCGGCGACGAAGCGGTTGGCGGGTTGGTGATACAGGTTGTAGGGCGTATCCCACTGCTGGATCACGCCGTGGTTCATCACGCCGATGACGTCGGCCATGGCGAAGGCCTCGTGCTGATCGTGCGTAACCAGCAGCGCGGTGATGGCTTCCTGCTTGAGGATGTCGCGCACTTCCAGCGACAGCTTTTCGCGCAGTTCGACATCAAGGTTGGAGAACGGCTCGTCCAGCAACAACAGGCGTGGCCGCGGCGCCAGCGCGCGCGCCCGCGCGCCGCGCTGCTGCGGGCCGCCGGAAAGCGGGTGCGGGTAGGCTTCGGCTTCATGGCTCAGGCCGACCAGATCGAGCATTTCGGCGACACGCATGCGGCGGTCGGTGGCGGGCAGCGCGGCGAGTCCGAAGGCGACATTCTTCTCGACGCTGAGATGAGGAAACAGCGCGTAATCCTGAAACACCAGACCGACGCGGCGTTGTTCCGGGGCCAGACTGTGGCCAGGGTAGCTGACGATTTCGGCGCCGATGCGAATTTCGCCGGCATCCGGTTTTTCGAAAACGGCGACCAGCCGCAGCGCGGTGGTCTTGCCGCAACCGGAGGGGCCGAGCAGACAGCCGATCTGGCCGGGCGAAAGCAGGAAGGAAAGGTCAGACAGAACCGGCTTCGAGCCATAGGAAAGGGCGACATGATCAAGTGCGAGCATCGCTGTTCTTCACCAGAAAAAAGATCGGCAGCAGTCCGACCAGACAGATCGCCACGGCGGGCAGCGCGGCGCGTTCCCATTCGCCTTCGGAGGTCATCTCGAACACGCGGGTAGCCAAGGTATCCCAGCCGAATGGACGGGTCATCAGCGTGATGGGCAGTTCCTTCATGATATCGACAAAGGCCAGCGCGGCAGCGGCGAGCAGCGGTGCGCGCAGCATCGGCAGATGTACGCGCAACAGCCGCTTCAACCCGGTCGTGCCGAGCACCTGGGCAGCTTCGTCCATGGTGCGGGTGATGCGTGCCAGGCCGGTTTCCACCGGGCCGAAGCCGACCGCGAGAAAACGCGCGCAATAGGCCAGCAGCATGACCGCGAGCGTGCCGCCCAACACTTGCCCGATTTCTTCGCCGGTTTGCTCGCGCCAGGTGTCGATGATCAGGTTGTCGAGGCCGGCAATCGGGATGTAGAAGCCGACCGCCAGCACCGCGCCCGGCAAGGCGTAACCGATGGTGGCCAGACGGGCGCTGAATTGCATGGCCGGGGTCGGCCGCAACCGGTGTGCGTAACCCAGCGCCAGCGCCAGACTGACCACCAGTGCCGCGCCGAGGCCGGCCAGCAACAGCGAATGCCAGGCAAAGTCGAAATAGCGTGCATCCAGGTCGGTCGCCATGACGGCGCGCGTCCAGATCAGCAACTGGATGATCGGGATGACGAAGGCGAGCAGAAAAACCAGACCCGCGAACCCGCTTGCCATGACCGCGTTGGCGCCACCGAGGCGAATTCGGCGGGCGCCGCCGCCGCCGCGCGCCGAGGCGGCGTAGCGGGCGCCGTTGCGCGAGAGTTGTTCCAGGGTGACCAACGCCAGCACGAAGAACACCAGAATGGTGGCAAGCTGGCTGGCCGCCGGCAGCGAGAACATCGAGAACCAGGCTTTGTAGATTGCGGTGGTGAAGGTGTTGTAGTTGAACACCGAGACGGTGCCGAAATCGGCCAGGGTTTCCATCAGCGCCAGCGACAGGCCGGCGATGATGCCGGGCCGTGCGATGGGCAGTGCAACCCGGAAGAAGGCGCGGCGTCGGCTGACGCCGAGTGATTGCGCCGCTTCCAGCAAACGCCGGCCTTGGCCCTGGAAAGCGGTACGCGCGGTGAGATATACGTAGGGATACAGCGCCAGCACCATGACCAGAATGACGCCGCCGCGCGAACGGATCGGCGGTATCCAGTTGATTTGCCAGGCATCGCGCAGCCAGGTCGCAAGACCGCCGGTGAAATCGAGCAATCCGATCCAGACGAAGGCGGTGACGTAGGCGGGCAGGGAGAGCGGCAACAGCAGCGCCCAGGCGAAGAATTTGCGGCCGGGAAACTCGCAGGCGGCAGTCAGCCAGGCCAGCCCGGTTCCCAGCAGAGTCACACCGATGCCGACGCCGATCACCAGCCAGAGCGTATTGACCAGCAGTTCCGGCAGGACATGATTCCAGAGGTGATCCCAGATGGCTTGATCCGGGTCCAGCATCGCGGACGCGACGACAGCGACCGGAATCAGCGTCATCAAGGCAAGAGCGAGCGCAACCGCCGGTGGACCGAAGTGCCGGGATGCGCGCGGGAAAATGGAAAAGGCGCCGGTTACGGGCGCCTTTTCAGCGGAAATCATGCGGGTGGATGAATTCGGGATGGCGAGATCGCCATTGTAGCCGGGCTTACTTGTATCCCGCCCGGTCCATCAGCATGACGGCTTTGGTTTGCAACGCGCCGGCCTGTGCGACATTGATCAGGTTGGGTTTGAAACTGCCCCAGGCGCTTACGGTGGCATCGGCCTTCACTTTCGGATTGGCCGGGAACTCCAGATTGACGTCGGCATAAAGGTTTTGCGCCTTCTCGGACGACAGCCATTCCAGCAGTTTGATCGCACCGGCCTCGTTCCTGGTATGTCGTGTGATCCCCGCGCCGGAAACATTGACATGCACCCCGGCGGTCTTGTCCTTTTGGGTCTGATTCGGCCAGAACAGCGCCAAAGGCAGGTTCGGGCTTTTTTCCATCAGGCGACCGAAGTAATAGGTGTTGACCAGGGTGACGTCACACAATCCGGCAGCAACGGCTTCCATGGCCTTGGTGTCGTCGGGAAAAGGTTCCGTCGCCAGGTTGCCAACCCAGCCGCGCACGATCTGCTCGGTTTTTTCCTCGCCATGCTCGTAAATCATCATGCCGACCAGCGACTGGTTGTAAACCTTCTTTGACGTTCGCAAACAGAGTCGACCTTTCCATTTCGGATTGGCCAGGTCTTCGTAAGTGCCGAGTTCGCCGGCTTTCACCTTGTTTCGGTTGTAAATGATCGTGCGTGCGCGAACCGACAAGCCAAACCATTCATTGCCGGGATCGCGCAGATGTGGCGGGATGTTGGCGGTAAGGGTTTTTGAGGCAACCGGCTTGAGCAGGCCTTCTTGCGCTGCTTGCCAGAGATTGCCGGCATCAACGGTCATGAACATGTCGGCAGGCGTATTGCGCCCCTCGGCTTTCAGGCGGGCCATCAAGGGACCTTCCTTGTCGGTCACGAACTTGACCTGGACGCCGGTTTCCTTGGTGTAAGCGTCGAACAGCGGCTTGATCAACTGCTCGTTACGGGCGGAATAAACCACGACTTCGTCGGCTTGCGCGGTTTGCAAAGTAATCAGACAAGCAGTGCCGAGCAACAGGGATTTCAACAACTTCATCACGCATTCTCCAGATAGATCATCAAATAATGACGTGAGAAATTCTCGCATTAATGAGAACAGTTATCAACACAAAAGAGAAGAATTCTTGTTTGTAAGCTTTGCCAAAGCCTTAATGCGGGGTTTCCGTGAAACCGATGCGAGTTCTCAATTCGCCTTCGAACAGGGCTTCGTAGGTGACTTCATTGCCGCTGTTGGTGAACGCGAAGCCGGTCTGGGGAGTCGGGCTGATGTCGCTGAAATGCAGATTCGGGGCTGCCAGACGTACCTTCATGCTGACCCGCATCGGGTAATAGCCATCCAGAAAGCGGCGCATATACGGCCCGTTCGACAGGGTATAACGATGATCGCCCTCCGCCGCCAGGGCGCGGGTTTCCGCCGTGATGCAGATCAGTGCATCACGCGCCACCTGTTCCATCTGAACGCTGTTTTCATGCACCCAGGCGCGGCCGATGTTCGCGCTACGCAAGATGTTCAGGTTGCGGATACGGTCGCGACCGTAAACGATCTGCATATCCGGCACCGGGTCGAGGTGGTGATGGCATTGCTCCAGCCTGGCCCAGCCGCTGAGCAGGCTTTCCGGGGTCAGCGTGATCTGATTCTGATGGTGGTGGATAGGCGACGCGGGCGCTTCGGACAGGAATCTGAGATCGCCACCATTGACATCGGCGACGCCCTTGAAAAACATCTCCTCTTCACTCATTGCCGCCTGGGCGAAGCCTGGCAACAGGAGCGCCAGAAACACTGCCCTATTCAGCAGGCAAAACACGACGCGCGCCATCAAAACGCTTTGACCAGTATTTTTCGCCCATGCGGGAGACCATGACTTCCTTGGTCCGGCTGCTGCTGGCATGCACGAACTCACCATCGCCGACATAGATGCCGACATGGGAATTGGGTTTTTTGCGCGTGTTGAAGAAAACAAGATCCCCCGGCTTGAGTTCAGCCTGGTTGACCTGTTCGCCTTGACGGCTCATTTCCGAAGCGCTGCGGGGCAGGCTGATATCGGCGGATTCCTTATAGACATGCTTCACAAACCCGCTGCAATCGAGCCCCTTTTGCGGATTATTGCCGCCGAATTTGTAGGGGGTTCCGATCAGGCTCAATGCTTTCAGCAAGGGCTTTGCCTTTGCCGTGACACTTTCGGCAACGGATCGATCTACCGTCTCATCGGCGGCAGCCGAAATTGCCATCACCAGGGCGGCAAACAATGCAACGACGGGTGAAAGATGTCGCATGAGTGAATTTTGTCGAAATATTTGACACAAAATTGGACGGCATTAGGCCATCAAGGTACGAATAAGTCGATAGCTTTGTCTAACATGTAATTGCAAGTACTCATAATCGACATTAAGGAGATGCGCTATGTACTATGAAATAAATGAACAAGTTGCAAATGAAGTGCAGGCAGCGACCGCCACCGATGAAGGCTTGCGTGAGCGGGTGCGCTGTCTGGTCATGCATGCTCTGGTTGAGCGCAAGACGGATCCGGGTGCGGTCAAGGATGTGCTGCGGTCGGCTATCGCCGGTATCGACGGCGGCCTGGCGCAGAGGGGTGTGCAGGCGGGCGACGCAGTACGCGAGGCAGTTATGGGGATGGATGAGGCGGTCGCGCGATCGGTTTACGCACTGCGGATGGCGCTGGAGGAAGCCTGGGAACAAGGTCGCGAATTCGCTGATACCGATGCGAAAGAGGCCATGTCGTCGATTCAGGATCTGGAAGAGGATCTGCTCTCGACCTTGAAGAACGCCGCAGATGATTCCCGGAGCTGGGTCAGGGGCGAACTGGGCGATCTGGCCTTGCATCTTAAGCGCACCGGCACCGATACCGGCATGCAAGTCAGGGATGTGGCGCAGCGTCTGAATAACCGCCTGGCCGGCGCGGCAAGGGGGAGCGGTGCCGATGCGAAGGCAGCAGTTGGGACGACGCGGACACGCCTGAACGAGGTGGCTTCCGGTATTCTGCGCGGCCTGGCCGATGCGCTTGATGCGCGAGCCAGCCAGTCCGACGCCAACCCGGCCCAAGTCAAGGATTTGTAGCCCACCGACATGCTGCGCGAAACCCTCTCCATGGTGCGTGATCTGCCGCGCCTGCACGACATCACCTCGGTCTTGATCCGCTATGGCTGGGGCGATGTCGTACGCCTGCTGGGGATTTCCAATCTGCTCGAACGAGCTGGCAGGTTGCTGCACTGGAAAACCTCCAACGAAGTCACCGAACTGGATCTTCCGGTACGGATTCGGCTGGCATTGACCGAGCTGGGTCCGACATTCGTGAAACTTGGGCAAATCCTGGCAACCCGAGTTGATGTTTTTCCAGCGGCGTGGATCGTCGAGTTCGAGAAACTGCATAGTCATGTGCCGCCGGTACCTTTCGAGCAACTGCAAGCCGGTCTGGAGCAGGTATGGGGCGGGCCAATTGAAAACGTGTTTGCCGAATTCGAGCGAGAACCGTTTGCCGCTGCTTCGATCGCCCAGGTTCATCGTGCCCGATTGCATGATGGTACGGCCGTGGTGATCAAGATACGGAGGCCTGACATCAAGCTCAAGATTGATGCCGATCTGCGCATCCTGACTCACCTGGCGCGGCTGCTGGAACTGGAAATGCCGGACATGCGCCGCTACCGCGTGGTTCAGATCGTCGGTCAGTTGCAGCGTTCTCTTCTGCGCGAGCTGGATCTGGTCAAGGAAGCCCGCAATCTGGATACCTTCGCGCAGCATTTCGCCGGCGATGACAGTGTCCATATCCCCAGAGTTTTCTGGGAATTCTGTTCGGAAATGGTCAATGTGCAGGAGGAACTGATCGGCATTCCCGGCTCACAGATCGCACGCGCCGAGGCAGAGGGCTACGATCTCAAGTTGCTTGCAGGGCGTGGCGCTGACGCAGTACTGAAGATGATTTTGCTGGATGGACATTTCCATGCCGATCCGCATCCGGGCAATGTGATTTACCTGCCGGGAAATCGGGTTGGATTGCTTGATTTCGGTATGGTCGGTCGAGTCACCGATAGTCGGCGCGAACAGCTTATCGACTTCCTGCAGGCGCTGATCCAGAAGAACGAAACCGGCATGCTCAACGTGCTGACCGTCTGGGCGGGCGATGTCGAAATCGACGAGGAACGTCTCGTCTACGACATCTCGGAATTGATTTTCGGCTATGACAATCTGAGCCTGAAGGACATCCGCCTCGGCGCGCTGCTGAGTGAAGTCACCGCCCTGATGCGCGATAACCAGCTTGCCTTGCCGCCCGATCTGACCTTGTTGTTCAAGGCCTTGATCACGCTGGAAGGACTGGGCCATCAGCTCGACCCGGAATTTCACATGGTCGATCACCTGACGCCATTTGTCGCCCGCGTGCTGGAGGCGCGTTATTCGCCCCAAGCCCTGGCGCAACGTGCCAGGCGCGGCGTCAGCGAAATGGCCGAAATCGTGTTCGGCCTGCCGCGCGATGTCGCGCGGCTGTTTCGCCGTGCGCGCAGCGGACGCCTGCGTATCGACCTCGACCTCAAGCGCCTTGATCATTTCGGCCAGCAACTCAACAGCGCCGCCAACCGCCTGACCATGGGCGTGCTGACTGCTTCACTGGTAGTCGGCTCCAGCATCATCATGACAGTCGAAGGCGGGCCGGAGCTGTTCGGTTTGCCGTTCTTCGGCTTGCTGGGTTTCATCGTTGCCTTCTTCAACAGCATCTGGATCGTGCTTTCAATCTGGCGTTCCGGCAAGGTTTGAGAGAACCCGCCGGCGTGCTCCTGAAGTTTCCAAGTAGCTGGCCGATAGAGGCAGAACCCGGCGATCCAGTTGGGAGCAACTTATTCCTGAGAGGGGTATGTGATGAAACGTTCAGCCTGGTTGTTGTTGTACGGCCTGCTGTTTTCGCTTTTCGCGCATTCAGGCGAGTTGCCTGCGATGAGCGATGCCGAGAAGGAGAGAATCCGCGGCATCGTCAAGGAAGCCATCCGCGAGTACACCGCCAGCCTCGCCGACAAACACCAGGCCAATGGAGAAGCCAGAAATGCGCTCAGCGAAATCGTGCGCGCAAACCAGGCCTCCATGCGCAAGTCCGGGGCCGCGCAATCCGCGCCTGCCTCCTCCAGCGAAACGCCACTCGCCACCGTGCTCGCCTGTTCGGATTCACGCATGCATTCCCATGCGCTCGATGCCTCGCCTGGCGGCAAGCTTTTCACCGTGCGCAACCTGGGCAACCAGATTGCCAGTGCTGAAGGCAGTGTCGAATACGGTGTAAGCCACCTGAAAACACCGCTGTTGCTGATCGTCGGCCACACTGCCTGCGCCAGCATCAAGGCGGTCGCCGAAGGCACCGGCAAGCTGTCGCCGAACATTCAGCGCGAACTGGATACCATTCAGATACCGAAAGGCGATGCAGGACTGAACAGCGTCAAGCTCAACATCAACAATCAGGTACGCCTTGCGATGAGCAAGTTCGAACAGGAAGTCATCGGCGGACATCTCAGCGTGGTCGGCGCGGTGTACGATTCCGTCAATGAAATGCGGCAAGGCCAAGGCAAACTCAACATCGTCAATGTCAATGGAGAGACGAATGCGGCGAAAATCGCCAAACTCGATCTGATGCAAGGACTTGATGCGCCGACCGCCAAACCCGCGCTTCGCCGTGCCCCGGTCGCGCGCAAGGCGGCTCCCGCCAAGGCCGAGGAAGAAACCGATACACCTGAAAAATCAGCCGACAAACCCGTCAAACACAAGGAAGGACATTGAGCACCATGGAACGTCTTTACAACTTCAGCGCCGGCCCGGCCGTATTGCCCAGAGAAGTCCTCGAACAGGCGCGCGACG
>SXGT01822363.1_pt1 | contig 12456 bp, 10 predicted proteins | sample 3176221 | NCBI WGS metagenome assembly SXGT01 (sample SAMN11356862, study PRJNA531348) | freshwater metagenome | isolation source: freshwater sample F1-120 | place: China: Fuxian Lake, Yuxi | collected 2017-12-25
AAGCCGCTCACCTTGGGCAAGACCGACGAAGTCGATTCAACCAAGTTGTCTGTTGAAGACTTGGTTGGTGATCGTGTGGGTCGCGCTGTTGAATTGCTTGAATCGGTACACGAGCGCTGGAGCTGGTTGCTGGGCAATATGAACATGCCTTTGGCACAAGCCAACCCGGTGATGAAAACCATTGGCTTGGGGCACCTGGATGCTGCACTTGAAAAGCGCCTGGCTGAACAGCCCGAGGCCACGGTGTTTGATGTGCTGCAAGACCGCACCATCCGTGTCAGCTGGAAAACCGAGCTGCGCCACAACCTGAATCGCATTTTCGAGGGCGGTGTGTTTGTGCCCGTGATGGAAGAATGCAAGGCCATTCACAAGCAAGTGCTGCGTGGCCGCCTGTTCGTAGCACTGCACATGCACGCTGGGGATGGCAATGTGCACACCAACATTCCGGTGAATTCTGACGACTATGAAATGCTGCATGAAGCGGAACACACTGTGGACCGAATCATGCAAATTGCCCGCAATCTCGATGGTGTTATTTCCGGCGAACATGGCATTGGTATTACCAAATACCAATACCTGACGAAGGAAGAGTTGCAGCCTTTCCAGGACTACAAGCAGCGCATCGACCCGGAAGGTCGATTCAACAAGGGCAAGTTGCTGCCAGGCGGCGATTTGACCAACGCTTACACGCCCAGCTTTAACCTGATGGGCCATGAAAGCCTGATCATGAGCCAAAGCGACATTGGCTCCATTGCCACTTCAGTGAAAGACTGTCTGCGTTGCGGCAAGTGCAAGCCTGTGTGTTCTACCCACGTGCCGCGCGCCAACTTGTTGTACAGCCCACGCAACAAAATTTTGGCCACCTCCTTGTTGGTCGAGGCTTTCCTGTACGAGGAGCAAACCCGCCGTGGTGTGTCCATCAAGCATTGGGAAGAATTTGAAGATGTGGCTGACCACTGCACCGTGTGCCACAAGTGCTTGACCCCTTGCCCGGTCGACATTGACTTTGGCGATGTGTCCATGAACATGCGCGCCTTGTTGCGCAAGATGGACAAGAAAAGCTTTAACCCGGGCACAGCCTTGGCCATGACTTTCCTGAATGCGAAAGACCCGGCCACCATCAAGGCCATGCGTGTGGGCATGACCGGTATTGGTTACAAGCTGCAACGCGGCGCATACAAGGTGGCCAAATCGCTGGGCATGTTGAACAAGCAAACTGCCAAGCCACCAGCTACCGTCGGCAAGGCACCGATTCGTGAGCAGGTGATTCACTTCATCAACAAACCCATGCCCGGTGGTTTGCCCAAGAAAACGGCACGTGCGCTGCTTGACATCGAGAACAGCGATTACGTACCGGTTATTCGCAACCCGAAAACCACACAGGCTGACACCGAAGCGGTGTTCTACTTCCCTGGTTGCGGCTCGGAGCGCTTGTATAGCCAAGTGGGTTTGGCCACGCAAGCCATGTTGTGGAATGTAGGCGTGCAAACCGTGTTGCCACCCGGTTACCTGTGTTGCGGCTACCCGCAGCGCGGGGCTGGGCAGTACGACAAAGCCGAGAAAATGATTACCGACAACCGTGTGCTGTTCCACCGCGTGGCCAATACACTGAACTACCTCGATATCAAAACCGTGGTGGTCAGTTGTGGCACGTGTTACGACCAGTTGCAGGGTTATGAATTCGAGAAAATCTTCCCGGGCTGCCGCATCATCGACATTCATGAATTCCTGATGGAAAAAGGCGTGAAGCTGGACAACGTGACGGGTACGCAATACATGTACCACGACCCTTGCCACACGCCCATGAAAACCTATGATCCGCTGAAGGTCGTGAACCAGTTAATGAACAGCGAATTGCAAGGTCAAAACATCACGAAAAATGACCGTTGCTGTGGCGAGTCAGGCACCTTCGGTGTGTCACGTCCCGATGTGGCCACGCAGGTTCGATTCCGCAAGGAAGAGGAAATGCGCAAGGGGGCTGACAAGCTGCGCGAGAAAGCGCCTCAGGCGGATGTGAAAATTCTGACCAGCTGCCCTTCTTGCCTGCAAGGCTTAAGCCGTTACAGCGACGACGCCAATGTCGATGCCGATTACATTGTGGTTGAAATTGCCAAGAATGTACTGGGCAAAGAATGGTTGCAGAACTACGTGAAAGAAGCCAACGATGGCGGTATCGAGCGTATTTTGGTATGACGCTGAACAAGTCGGCTGAAAATATCGTTGATGAAGGTGCTCAGCATCCCAATTGCCCCCTGTGTGCCACACCGGGTGGTGATTGGGTTTTCAATTGCAGCAAATTTCGGGTTATTGAGGCGGTCGACGCGGATTACCCCGGCTTTCTTCGCCTGGTGTGGAACGACCATGTGCGTGAGTTTTCCGATTTAAGCCGAGAAGACCGCATGCTTTGCATGGACGCGGTGGTATTGCTCGAGCAGTTCGTGCTTCGTGTTTTCAAAGCCGACAAGGCAAATATTGCAACGCTTGGCAATGTGGTGCCACATTTGCACTGGCACGTCATTCCCCGTTTTACTGACGACAAACATTTTCCTGCACCTGTGTGGGCAATGGCCAAATCCGGTGTTTCCTTGTCGTCCCGCCAGCAGTGGGTGCTCGATTCGAAACCAAAATGGATGCTGGACTTGCGGGCTGAATTGCTGGTTGCGTTTCCGGGCTGAGCTCGCTCAGTGCGTGAGATTTGGGTGCTGTGCCGCTTTGCCGGCTTTGCAAGGCTTCCCGGCGGCTTCGAAGCGCGGGGCGGTTCCGTAGGGAACCGATGCGAAGACGCCCATGCGTTTCGCATGCCACAAGCCAGAAGCATTAAGCCGGATCAAGAAGCATTGCTTAGGCAAGGCGGTACAGCACTCAAATCGAGCATTGCACTCAATGTCTCACCGAACGCTACGCTCAAACAACCGTGGCTTCAGCAAGCGCAGGCTTGGAAGTCGCGCCAGCCTTCGCCAGCGGCATCAGAATGGTGAAGGTACTGCCTGCATTCGGCCTGCTTTGAATGTCCAGTTCACCATCGTGGCGTTGCACCACATGTTTCACAATGGCCAAGCCCAAACCTGTACCGCCGCTTTCGCGTGAACGGCTGCGGTCTACACGGTAAAACCGCTCGGTCAACCGCGGAATATGTTCTGCTGAAATACCAATGCCTGTGTCGCGCACCACGAAAGCAGCGCAGGCCTTGCCAATTTCGTTTTCCGCCCGCCTTAGCGTGATCGTAATGTTTCCCTTCTCGGGGGTGTAGCGCACCGCATTGGTCACGATATTCGAGAACGCGCTGAAAATTTCGGCCGAATTGCCAAACCCCATCAGGCCTTTTTCCACATCCACGGAAATATTGTGTTTGCCGGCCGACAGCTGTTGTGCTTCATCGCCTGTTTTTTGTGCAATTCCGCTTAAGTCAACTGGCTCGCCACCTTCGCCTGCGTTGGGCGAGGATTCCAGCGCTGACAAGGCCAACAGGTCCTCCACTAGGTTCTGCATGCGGTTGGCCTGGGTGTACATCAAATTCAGGTATTCGAGTTGCTGTTCTTTGCTCAAAGGCAGGTCGCGGAAGGTTTCCAGAAAACCGCTCAGTACAGTCAACGGTGTTTTCAGTTCATGCGACACGTTGGCGATGAAGTCTCGGCGCATGCGTTCCAGTTTTTCTACCTGGGTTACATCGCGTGAAAGCACCAGCATTTGCTTGTCTCCGTAGCTCACCAACTGCACCGACAAAACCTTGCTGCGGCTGCGCGGCGCGGTCATGATCAAGGGTTGCTCCCAGGAGCGGCTACGAATGTACTTGGAGAAGTTCGGGTTACGGACCAGATTAATCAAAGGCTGCCCAATGTCACTGCCCAGCTTTAAGCCAAGGTGGTCTTGCGCAGTGTCGTTGCACCACGAAATGTGGCCTTCTGAATCAAGCGTGACTACGCCGTCGGGCAGGGCTTGGGCAGCCGTACGAAATGACACCAAGGCATTGGTGAGTGCCTGTTGTTGGCGCTGATGTAAACGAAGGTAACGAAACAGCTTCGCGGCCAGGTCGTCCCACCAGCCCGAGACATCGGGCACATTTTCAACCTTGAAGTTGTCCAGCCATTCAATAATTCGCAGACCCGAACGCACATGCAGGGCATATATGAAAAGCGAGGCCAAGATAGACCCTGCCACTGCGCCCTTGTGGCCAGCGACCATTTGACCCACGATGGCGGCTGCACCCAGCACCATGGCCAACAGTATCAATCGAAAAAAGATGAACGCCATAGGTGCGTATTCTAGGGGAATATCCCTTCCAGGGGAGCCCTTAGTTTAGTGCACCTTCATTTTGCGTTGCAGTAAAACGGTAGCCGGCACCGCGAACTGTTTCAATCAGGCGGTCATGGCCAGAAATGGTCAAAGCCTGGCGCAAACGTCGAATGTGTACGTCTACAGTGCGCTCTTCAACAAACACATGGTCCCCCCAAACTTGGTCCAGCAACTGGGTGCGGCTGTGCACGCGCTCTGGGTGGGTCATGAAGAAGTGCAGCAGGCGGAATTCTGTGGGGCCCATGTCGATGATCTTGTCATGGCCCATGATGCGGTGCGTCACCGGGTCCAGTTTCAGACCATGTACTTCAACAATGTCGTCGGTCAACTGGGGCGCACGGCGGCGCAGCACGGCTTTGATCCGAGCCAGCAATTCCTTGGGCGAGAAGGGCTTGGTGATGTAATCGTCTGCTCCAGCTTCCAGGCCATCTACTTTGTCTTGTTCCTCGGTGCGGGCAGTCAGCATGATCACCGGCACATGGCGCGTGCGCTCGTGGCCACGCAGTTCATGCGCGAACTGAATGCCGGTTTTGCCGGGTAACATCCAGTCCAGCAGCACCAAATCAGGCAATTCCGCGGTAATCAATGTTTTTGCCTGGTCCGCATCAGCGGCTCGCAGCACTTTGTGCCCGGCAAAACTCAAGTTGACAGCAATCAGTTCTGCAATCGCGGGTTCATCTTCGACAACTAGGATGGTGCTGGACATCTCGTTTTTCCTCTTCTCTGGCATATTTGTTGTGTGCAATGCCACCTAAAGTAGTGGATTTCCATGACAGTAATATGACACTTGAATGAATCGTCATCAAATTAATCCCGCGCCGTGGTGTAAACCGCTGTTGGCCTTGATGAGATACACTTGAGGATTACGCATTCCAAAGACCCCAAGCAGCATGGAAACCACCAATATCCCCACCCCGACACGCATTGTTGTGCATCAAAAGTCCAAGGTACTCGAGATCGAGTTCGACACCGGTGCCTGTTTCAACCTGCCATTCGAACTGTTGCGGGTGTATTCGCCTTCTGCAGAAGTTCGTGGTCATGGCCCCGGACAGGAAACCCTGCAGGTGGGTAAAAAAGAAGTAACCATCAACAATCTGGAGCCTGTGGGCATGTATGCCATCAAGCCGTTTTTCTCGGATGGTCATGATTCAGGCCTTTTTAGCTGGCAATACCTGCTGTGGATGGGCGAGAACCAGGAAGGTTTGTGGGAAGACTACCTGGAACGCATGAAGGCTGCTGGCGCAAGCCGCGAACCGAATGCGCCTGAAAACATTCCTTTTGAACAGAAGAAGGGCGGCGCCTGCGCAAGCCATTAATCAACGCCACACATCAACATGAACGATAAAATTACCGATTTCGGCTTTGAGAAGGTTCCCGAGGACCAAAAAGCCAAGAAAGTAGCCGAGGTGTTCGACTCGGTGGCGGCGAAATACGACAACATGAACGACCTGATGTCGGGTGGTATGCACCGCCTTTGGAAGGCCAGCACAGTGCGTGCGGCGGGTGTTCGCCCCGGCATGAAGGTGCTCGATATTGCGGGTGGTACGGGCGATTTGAGCAAGGCCTTTCTGGACAAAGTGGGCCCAAGCGGCGAAGTGTGGCTTACGGACATCAATGAAAGCATGTTGCGTGTGGGCCGGAATCGCATGATCGATCATGGGTATTTGCCAAAAATGACCCTGTGCGACGCTGAAAAGCTGCCATTTCCCGACAATTACTTTGATGTGGTGACCGTGGCGTTTGGTTTGCGCAACATGACCCACAAGGATGTGGCCTTGGGCGAAATGCGCCGGGTAATCAAGCCGGGTGGCAAAGTGCTGGTGCTTGAATTCTCAAAGGTAAACCCCTTGTTGGCCCCGGCCTATGATCTGTATTCATTTCAGGTGTTGCCAAAAATTGGTCAAATTGTGGCGCAGGACAGTGCCAGCTACCAGTATTTGGCCGAGAGCATTCGCATGCACCCGGATCAGGAAACCCTGAAAAGCATCATGCTTGAAAGTGGGTTCGATCAGGTGAAGTACACCAACTTCACTGCGGGTGTGGTCGCGTTGCACCAAGGAACCAAATTCGCCTGAGTTTGTCTATTGGCTACACGCGAAAAATTAATATTCTGGAGGCTTTTGCTGTGAAAACCCGTGTTTGGTCTGTTCGATTGTCTGTCTTGGCTGTAGTAGCAGCCTTTCTGAGTTTGGGTGCTCTGCCTACCGATGCCGAGGCCAAGCGCCTGGGTGGCGGTGGCAGTTTTGGCCGCTCCGCGCCTTCCCAATTCCAGAAGTCTCCATCCACCGCGCCTTCTGGCACCACTTCCACCGCGCCCAGCAAGCAGCAGGCCACTAACCCTGCCGGTGCTACCGCAGGTACGGCAGCCGCGCCCCGCAACCGTTTCCTGGGCCCCTTGGGTGGCCTGGCAGCCGGTTTGGGCCTGGCGGCTTTGTTTGGTTATCTTGGCTTCGGCGCGGGCATGGCTGAATTCCTAGGCACCATGTTGATGATTGCTGCAGCGGTGTTTGCTGTCATGTTCCTGGTGCGCATGCTGCGCGGTCAGCAAGCGGCCAAACAGCGCCCCGCATACAGCGCACCTGGTGCAGCAGGTTCACCCAACAACAGCTATCGCGAAGCGCCACAAACGCCGCGTTACAGCTCGCCCTCGAATCCTGTTAACGACCCCGTCCCTGGCATGGGCGCACCACGCAACGATCAAGGTTTCGGCCAGTTTGGCAACGCATCGGCTTTTGATGCACCCATGCCAGCGGCAACACCCGTGAAAGACCTGCCAGCCGGGTTCGATGAAGCGAATTTTGTGAACAGCGCCAAGAAGTTTTTCGTGACCATGCAGGGTGTGTTTGACCAGGGCGATATTGCTGGCCTGCGCGAATACTGCAGTGATGAAGTGGTTGACCACCTGCGTGCTGAAATTGAAGCCCGTGGCAACGCGGTCAACCGCACCGATGTGGTTACCTTGGATGCCCAGCTGATCGGCTTTGAAACCGATGTGGATGAGCAAATTGCTACAGTTGCATTCACTGGCATGTTGCGGGAAGAGCAAGACGCGGCTGCTGAAGAAATAAATGAGTTGTGGATTATGAGCCGCCCAGTGGCAGGCGGTGGCTGGGTGCTTTCAGGCATTCACAATCTGTAATTTTTGAACTTACCCGCCGGGCTTGGCCTGCCCGGCTGGGTTACACTCAAACAAATTTTCGATTGTTGGAAGTGTGCCTTGGCCAGTCCCCCCGTATTGTTTTTTCAGTTTGCCTCCAAACTGCTCTCCTCTGGTCCATCCAAAGGTGCGGCGGGTCACTTGTTCTCTGCGCCCTTGAATTTGATGTCAGCCACTGTTACTCAGACCGTGTGCCTGGTGCTAAACCATTTGCTGGATCAGCAGCGCAGCAGCAAAACAAAATTGCAGAAGGAAGCCGGCAAGGTGCTGGTGCTGGGCATTGCTCCCATGCAGCTTCAGTTGCGTGTGAACGACCAGGGATATTTTCAGGCCAGTGTACCCAGCAATGGTGTGGCGGCACCGGCCGATACCACCATTTCCATGCAATGGGCCGATTTGATTGGTTCGGTGAGCAACCCCAACAGCATGTCGAGAAAAGCGGCCATTGAAGGCGACATGGATTTCGCGCAAACCGTGTCTACCGTGATCAACGACTTGAGCTGGGACCCCGAGCGCGATTTGGCCCGTGTGGTGGGCGATGCACAGGCTGTTTGGGTCATGAACACTTTGTCTGCTTTGGGCACCAATGCACGTGATGTGGTACAGCGTTTCAAAAGCAACCTGCGCGAATACGTTGTGCATGAAAAAGCGATGGCACCTACCGCATCCGAGTTCGATGCGTTTCGCGATGAAGTCAACCAACTGCGTGATGAGCTTGCCCGTATTGAGAAACGTTTGGCCAAGTTGGGTGCGCCCAAATGAAGCTTCGCCGTTTGGCACGCATTGCGTTGGTGGCCCGAAAGTATGGCCTGTTCCTGATTGCCGCCGACTCAATCAACAATGGCTTGGCCAAGTGGTTTCTCACGCTGATTTCTTCCCGCTCGCATGTGCAGGCCCCGCGCGGCGAACGCATGCGCCGTGCACTGGAAGACCTGGGCCCGTTGTTTGTGAAGTTCGGGCAATTGCTGTCAACCCGGCGCGATTTGTTGCCCGAAGACGTGGCCGACGAGTTGGCCAAATTGCAAGACCAAGTGCCCGCGTTTTCCTCCGAGAAAGCCCGTGAATTGATTGAAGCCAGCCTGGGCCGCCAAATTGACGACATGTTTCTGGATTTCCAGAACATCCCAGTGGCCAGCGCCTCGATTGCCCAGGTTCACTTTGCGATAATCAGGGCTGGCGAGCACGAAGGCAAGAAGGTGGCGGTGAAGGTATTGCGCCCCGGCATGATCGAGGTCATCGACAAAGACCTGGCCTTGATGAAAACCGCTGCGCGCTGGATTGAAAAAATTTCATCCGATGGCAAGCGCTTAAAGCCCCGGGAAGTGGTGGCCGAGTTCAACAAATACTTGCACGATGAACTGGATTTAATGCGCGAAGCGGCCAATGCCTCGCAGTTGCGTCGTAATTTCTCGTCCACTTCGGGTAGCGGGCACCTGCTTCGTGTGCCTGAAATGTATTGGGACTATTGCTGCAGCACCGTGATTACCATGGAGCGCATGCACGGCATTCCGATTTCCCAAATCGAGCGGCTTCGCGAGAACAACATTGATTTGAAAAAACTGTCCCGCGAAGGTGTAGAAATTTTTTTCACCCAGGTGTTTCGCGATGGTTTTTTCCATGCAGACATGCATCCCGGCAATATCTATGTGGGTGATCAGCCTGAAGATTTTGGTCGATACATTGCACTTGATTTCGGTATTGTTGGCACCCTCAGCGATGTGGACAAGCAATACCTGGCGCAAAACTTCCTCGCATTCTTCCGGCAAGACTACAAGCGTGTGGCTGAGCTGCATGTGCAATCGGGTTGGGTGCCCAAGGGCACGCGTATTGATGAGCTTGAATCCGCCATTCGAGCCTGCATTGAACCTTTCTTTGGCAAGCCATTGAAGGAAATTTCGCTGGGACAGGCCTTGATGCGTCTGTTTCAAACCTCTCGCCGCTTCAATGTTGAAATTCAGCCACAGCTGGTGCTGCTGCAAAAAACCTTGCTGAACGTGGAGGGTCTTGGCCGTCAGCTTGATCCTGACCTGGATCTTTGGAAAACCGCAAAGCCGTATCTGGAAAACTGGATGCACCAGCAAATCGGTTTGAAGGGTTTTCAGTCCAGCCTGCAATGGGAGGCCGCCCAGTGGTCACAAATTTTGCCAGCCTTACCGCGACTATTGCACCAAACACTCACCCATTCAAATGGGCGGGTTGACGATCAAATCGAACAATTGGTGAAACAGCAAAAGCGCCTGAACCGGGCTTTGTTCTGGATGGTGTTGATGCTGGCTGTGCTTTTTGGTGTGGTTGCACTTGATTTGTTGTGGCCCTTTTTAATTGGCTATTCAGGCCCCAAAGGTCTGTTCTAGCCCTGCGCATGTTTCTTGCCTATAATCCGAAATCATTTTTTCTCTCTGGTGGGTTTTCAAGATGTTGCTTGCCTCCGTTGTAGCGTATTTGCTGGTTTCTGTACTCATTGGCCTGTATGTGGCCAGAAATGTAAGTAGTGCGGCGGATTACGCCGTGGCTGGCCGGCATCTTTCCCTGCCCATTGTGACTGCCACGGTTTTTGCCACCTGGTTTGGCTCGGAAACCGTGCTGGGTATTTCTTCCACCTTTGTTGAAGAGGGTTTGAGCGGCATTGTGGCGGATCCGTTCGGCGCATCCATGTGCCTGATTCTGGCTGGTTTGTTCATCGCACCGAAAATTTATCGCCTGAATTTGCTCACCTTGGGCGACTATTACCGCGTACGTTACAACCGGGTAGTTGAAATTTTTTGCAGTGCCTGCATTGTGGTGTCTTACCTGGGTTGGGTGGCGGCGCAAATCAGTGCACTGGGATTGATCTTCAACGTGCTCACCGATGGTGCAGTTTCCCAAGAATGGGGCATGGTCATTGGCGCCAGTGTGGTGCTGATCTACACTCTTTTTGGTGGCATGTTGTCAGTGGCTATTCTCGACTTCATCCAGATGGTGGTGATTGCAGCGGGCTTGGTTTACATCATGTGGATCGTGGCTGATTTGGCTGGTGGTGTGGGCACTGTGGTTGACCATGCTGAAGCCGCCGGCAAGTTGCAGTTTTTCCCGGAGGAATTCAGCTACGTGCTGTGGGTGCCTTTTGTAGGTGCCTTTCTGACCATGGCTTTTGGCTCCATTCCCCAGCAGGATATTTTCCAGCGCATCAGTTCTGCCAAAGACGAGAAAACCGCCGTGCGGGGTGCTGTGCTGGGTGGCTCCATGTACTTTTTCTTCGCGTTCATCCCGGTGTTTTTGGCCTACGGCGCTATTCTGATTGACCCTGCAACCTTCACGGCGATGGTGTCGGAGGATTCGCAAATGGTGTTGCCCAACCTGGTGTTGATGCACACCCCCGTATTTGCTCAAATCGTGTTTTTTGGTGCACTCATTTCTGCAATCATGAGCACGTCCAGCGCAACCTTGTTGGCACCCTCCGTGTCGTTTGCAGAAAACATTGTCAAGAACATCTATCCAAAAATGGACGACAAGGCCTTGTTGTTGACCATGCGCATTTCAGTGTTCGTGTTCACCATCATTGTGGTGGCCTTTGCCATCAACAGTGAGTCTTCAATTTTCGAGATGGTGGAAAGCGCCTACGAAATTACCCTGGCTGCTGCATTTGTTCCGCTGGTGTTTGGCTTGTATTGGTCAAAAGCAACCTCGCAGGGTGCAGTTGCATCAATTGTAGTGGGTGTCAGCAGTTGGTTGATCGCCAAAAACTTTTTCCCCAGTGAAATTTGGCCACCCCAGTTGTTGGGCATGGTGCTGGGTTTATTCACCATGATCATTGCTTCGCTTCTGCCTCAGTGGATCGAACACAGGCCAGCGCTGCGTGACGGTGTTGTGCACCTACATTAAGCTAAAATAGCCGGATTACCTTTGTTGAAAGTGATCCGGCTGTGAAATACCTCACCATTGAAGATACCATTGGCAACACCCCGCTGGTGCAGTTGCAACGTTTGCCTGGCAAGGCCAATGCCGACCGTGGCAATGTGATTCTGGGCAAACTGGAGGGCAATAACCCAGCCGGTTCAGTCAAAGACCGCCCAGCCATTTCCATGATCAAGCGTGCCGAAGCTCGCGGCACAATCAAGCCGGGCGATACGCTGATTGAGGCCACTTCAGGCAACACCGGTATTGCCTTGGCCATGGCGGCCGCCATTCGCGGTTACCGCATGGTGCTGATCATGCCCGAGCACCTCAGCATTGAACGTCGCCAAACCATGCGTGCCTTTGGCGCAGAAATCATTTTGACCCCGCAAAAAGGGGGCATGGAATATGCGCGTGACCTGGCCGAGCAAATGCGTGACCAGGGCAAGGGCGTAATTCTTGACCAGTTCGCCAACGAAGACAACCCACTTGCCCACTTTGAAACCACTGGCCCTGAAATTTGGCGCGATACCGCTGGCCAAGTGACTCACTTTGTGAGCGCCATGGGCACCACGGGGTCGATCATGGGTGTGTCTCGTTACCTAAAGGGCCAAAACCCGGATGTACAAATTATCGGTGCTGAACCCAGCGAGGGTTCGCAAATTCCGGGCATTCGCAAATGGCCGAAAGAATACTTGCCTAAAATTTACAAACCCGCCGGTGTAGACCGCGTGGTGCAGGTGACCCAGCTTGAGGCCGAGGAAATGGCCCGAAAAATGGCAGCTGAAGAAGGTATTTTCTGTGGCATTTCAGCAGCAGGTGCGGCGCACATCGCCCTGAAAATTGCGGAAGAAGTTGAAAACGCAACCATCGTTTTTATCGTATGCGACCGAGGAGATCGTTACCTGTCCACAGGGGTGTTTCCTGCCTGACAAAGCACTCAATTCAGCATGTCCTTTCTAAGTTTCAATGCCTCGCTGAGTTCAAGCACGGCGTTGGCATAGAAGGAGCTGCGGTTGTAACGGGTTACCACGTAAAAGTTATGCCCACCAGCCACAAAGGCAGGCTCGCCCTCTCCACGCACCAGTTCAATCAGCGCCAGTTTTTCATCAGGCTGTGTTTCGCCATTTAAC
>SXGT01046375.1_pt1 | contig 12455 bp, 14 predicted proteins | sample 3176221 | NCBI WGS metagenome assembly SXGT01 (sample SAMN11356862, study PRJNA531348) | freshwater metagenome | isolation source: freshwater sample F1-120 | place: China: Fuxian Lake, Yuxi | collected 2017-12-25
ATCATCGTCGATTTCCGCGCCTTCGATACCCTGGGCGAGATCGCCGTGCTCGCCTTCTCCCTGCTGGCAGCGTTGCCCTTGCTTGCCGGGCTGCGTCGGGGGCGTGCCGCATGAGTCTGCAACCCCATCGCTCGGTTCTGCTCGAACGCGCCGCGCCATTGCTGTACTGGGCGATGCTGATCATCGCGCTGGCGATTCTGCTGCGCGGTCACAACGAACCCGGCGGCGGCTTCATCGGCGGTCTGGTTGCGGTGGCGGCCAGTGCGCTGCTGGCCATCATCCTCAACCCGGATGCAGCATTGCGCCGGCAGCCGCTGGCGCCGCTGCGGCTCGCCCTGGCCGGCGTCGGCCTGACGCTGTTGAGCGGTCTGCCCGCCGTGTTTCTGGGCTTGCCCTATCTGACGCAGCTATGGTCCGGTGGCTGGTCCACCGTGCTGCTGTTTGACCTGGGGGTGTTCTGCACCGTCTGGGGCACGCTGACCGGCTATCTCTATCCGTTGCTGGAGGCCGACGCACCATGATGCTGATGCTGATATTCAGTCTGTCCGTAATCGTTGCCGCCAGCGTGCTGCTGATCCTGTCGCGCAATACGCTGCGCCTGGTCGTCGGCCTCGCCATGCTCGGTAGCGCCGCGAATCTGATGGTGTTTCTGGCCGGACGGCCAGGTTTGGGGCCGACCCCCATCCTGCCGCCGATCATCGCCGCCGGCGCCGAAACCCTGCCTGCCGCCGCCGCCAATCCGCTGCCGCAGGCGCTGGTGCTGACCGCCATCGTCATCGGCTTTGCGCTACTGTGTTTCGCGCTGGTACTGATCGCCAATCTGGCGCGCGAGGACGCCCGCCAGGATGCCGATGCCCTGCGCGCCGCCGAGCCGGAAGCAACCGACCCGCTCAAGCCCCCGCTGCTGGTGCCGTGATGCTGCTTCTGCTGCCTGTGCTGATTCCTCTCGCCGCTGCGCTGCTGTCGGCGATGTTGCCGATGCAAGGCCGCGCCCGCCAGATTGTCGGCGTGGCTGCGACGCTGGCCCAGACGGTTTCGGCCGGCGTGGTGTTGTCGGCATTGCCGGAGTCCGGACGCCTCTCCCTGGCACTTGGTGATTGGCCCTTGCCCTACGGCATCGAGCTGGCCGCCGATGGGTTGAGCGCAGCGCTGATCCTGGTCAGCGCACTGCTCGGACTGGCGGTGATGCTTTTCGCATCGGGACGCCATGACCCGGAGCGCGCCGCCGCCGTGCCGCTGATGCTGGGCCTGCTGGCGTCGGTCGCCGCCGTATTTCTGGCAGCTGACCTGTTCAATCTGTATGTCTGGTTTGAACTGATGTTGATCACCACCCTTGGCCTGCTGGTCGGCGGCGGCGAGCCTCGCCGCAGTGAAGCGGCGTTCAAGTATCTGGCCCTGAATCTGCTGGGCACCCTGCTGGTGCTGGTTGCGGTGGCGTTGATCTACGCCGCCTCGGGGCAGCTCAACTTCACCGCCTTGCAAATGGCCGGGCAATGGCCGGAAGTCGCCGCCGGGCTGCGGCCCTATCTAGGTCTGCTGTTGCTCGCCTTGTTGTTGAAGGCCGGGGCGCTGCCGCTGTTCGCCTGGCTGCCGGCCAGTTATCCGGTGTTGCCGCCTGCTGTTCTCGCGCTGGTCGGCGGCCTGCTGACCAAGGTGGCAGCCTATGTGCTGCTGCGCCTGACCGGCCAGGTCTTCGCTGTGCCCGACCTCTGGCTGGAAGCGCTGGGCTGGCTGGCACTGCTGACCATGATCGTCGGGGTGGTCGGTGCGGCTTATCACTGGGATGTGCGTCGTATCCTGGCGCTGCACATCGTCAGTCAGGTCGGTTATCTGCTGCTCGGCATCGCGCTGGCCAGTCCGGCGGCAGCCGCCGCAACCGCCTTTTTCGCGGCCCACAACATTCTGGTCAAAGCCAATCTGTTCCTGATCGCCGGGCTGATGTTCGCCAGCGCCGGCCATTACGACCTGCGCCACATCGGCGGCCTGTATGCAACCCGTCCGCTGCTGGCCGTGCTGTTCCTGATCAGCGCCTTCTCGCTGGTCGGTGTGCCGCCCAGCAGCGGCTTCTGGGGCAAGTTCATGCTGGTGCGCGAAGCGTTCGAGCAGCAGCGTTATGTCTGGGGCGGCGGTGCATTGGCGGTCGGCCTGCTGACGCTCTATTCGATGAGCAAGATCTGGCTGGAAGGGTTCTGGAAAGCGCACCCGGACCCGGCCGTCCCGAGTGGTCCTGTGCCGCTGCCGGGTTATATCGCCGTAGCGATGCTGACAGGGCTGATCCTGACCATGGGCCTGTATCCGGAGCCCTTCCTGCATCTGGCGCAGAGGGCTACCCAGGGCTTCTCGGCGACGGGGAGCGGCGCATGAAGCGAGGCCGCGCAGGGCTGCGTTTGCTGGCCAGCCTGCTGAAGGAACTGGCACTGTCCGGCTGGAGCACGGCGGGGGTCATCCTGACCCGGCGCGGCGACGTCCAGCCCGGCTTCGCCCGGCTGGCCTACGGTGATCTCGGGCCGGGCGCGGCCAGCCTGCTGGCTATGCTGGTAACGCTGACGCCGGGGACGACGAGCATCGAGATCGACCCGGAGCGGCGTGAAATCCTGCTGCATCTGCTCGACGGGCGGCAGGCAACGGCCACGCTGGCGAGCATCGAACGCGACTTCATCGCGCCGTTGCAGGAGTTGTTCGGAGGCGACCAATGAGTCTGATCCTGCTCGGTTGCGTGTTGGTCGGCATCGCCGCCATCCCCGGAATCCACCGTCTGCTGGTGGGCCCGAGCGATGTCGACCGGGTCATCGGCCTCGACCTGCTGTTCGCCGTCGCCATCGCCTTCAGCCTGCTGGCCGCGCTGCTCAGCGGCCGCACCGTCTATCTCGATGTCGCCATCGGCCTCGCCGTGGTGGGTTTCGTCGCGACGCTGGCCTGGGCTTGGCTGCTAGGCCAACGCGATGGACGGGGAGGTTCGTCATGAACACCCTGATCGGCAGTCTGGTCCTTGGCCTGGCGCTGATCGTGCTGCTGATCGCCGCCCTGGGCGTCTATCGGCTGCCGGATGCACTCTCGCGCCAACACGCCGCCACCAAAGCGGCCACCCTGAGCCTGACCCTGTTCGCCCTGGGCGCCGGCCTGCTGGCCTGGGATAGCGCCTGGACCTGGCGCCTGCTGGTGCTGGTGGCCTTCCTGTTCGCCGCCTTGCCGCTGGCCTCGCATGCACTGGCGCGTGCGGCGGTGCGGTCCGATCCGGCATCCGCCGGCGACGATGCGGCCAACCCCACAATGGCAAAACGCTGATCGAGACTGGCCGGCGCCTGAGCCGCCAGCTCTACCGACTTCACAGACCGGAGCGCAGGCTCCGCTTTTGCGCCCCTGCTGGTCGGGGACGTTATCGCATCGGTTGGAATCCAGTGTCGAGGGCGCTTGGCTCATATGTCTGGATAAGTGCTTTGACGCTAATCCAGTGCTGGCCGCTTCAGCTTCGAAGTGACAGTCTTCCGGCCCATTTTCAGTGGCTTGTCGGCCATAGCCGGCATTCAGATTCGCCGCTCAATTCATGTTGAACGTCAGTTTTGTGGAATCGCTGACAATGAGTGCTGCAAGCCAGAAGCTGCCGGACACCGTCCACAAAGCCGCCATCTGAACGCCTGCTGTTCTTCGTAACCTGCCGGAATGGCTATTCCTGCTTGTCGGCCTTTGCGGTCGTTCGCCATGACCTGAGTCCAGCCGTTCACGAATGACCGCTTCCTTCGGCATCGAAGGAGCGGAACCGCCCCGGTTCTGCCACTGGAACCGGAGAAGAGCCAATAACTGCAATGTGGCCCAGATCTGACGCAGTCTGGAATCGATTCTGGGATGGCTGGTGCCACCATGTAGTATCCCGCGCATTCTTCCGGTAGGAGGCCGCATGCAGGCGTGGGGAAAATTACAGATCGAGCGGGGAAGCGGCGCCGTTCTGGATCGCTTGTCTTTGGCTGACCACTGCGTTGACGTGGCCAGTGTGTTCCGTGAGTTGTGTGACCTGCCTGCCATCCGCCGAAATCTGGATAGGGAGGCGGGTTTCCCGCTTACCGGAATACACCTGGACCGGCTGGCCGTCTTTGCACTTCTGCATGACCTGGGCAAATGCAATTGGGGATTTCAGGCCAAGGACAATCCACGGGCAATGCGCGTCGCCAGCCACATACGGGAAGTGGCGCCACTGTTCTTCGTTGAAGCTTTGCGATTGCGGGCCGTCCGTGTTCTGGGGCTGGAAGATATGGCGGGCTGGTTCAACGATCCCGAGTTGGACCTGCTCCGTCTCATCCTGACCGCTGTTTCCCACCATGGCGAGCCCGCTTTCAAGTTCGACCTGGATGGTTCTATTGATGTCGATAACTGGGCTAGCTTTTGGCGGGAACAGGGCGGCTATGACCCCTTTACGGCCCTGGAAGAACTGGGTCAGGTAGCAAGAGAGGCTTTCCCCATCGCGTTTCAGAGCCAGGCCGATCCGCTGATCCTCACCCTGGCCCTGGAACACCGTTTCGCCGGCCTGCTCATGTTGGCCGACTGGCTGGGCTCCCACCGGGAGGTTTTTTTCCCATTCCACCAGGAAGGCAGCCGTATTCCATGGGCGCGGGCGCAGGCCAGGAAAGCGCTGGCCGCAGTCGGCATGGATGTGTGCCAAGCCCGGCAACATCTGGCGGCCGGCCTGCCGGCCTTCGGCCAGGTTTTCAATCTCCAGGCCGAGCCTAAACCGCTACAGGTGGAACTGGCCCGGGCCGACCTGCCAGCATTACTCATCGCCGAATCCGACACCGGCTCCGGCAAGACCGAGGCGGCGATCATGCACTTTCTTGCTCTGTTCGCCGCCGGAGAAGTGGATGGCCTCTATTTCGCCCTGCCGACGCGGGTCGCGGCGCGGGAGTTATACAGCCGGGTGCAGGCGGCCATGCGGCGGGTTTTCGGGGACGACTGCCCGCCAGTCCTGCTGGCGGTTCCGGGCTACGCCCAAGTGGATGGCGAGTCGGCTTCACACTTGCCGGCGTCTTCAGAGCTTTGGCACGAAGCGAAGCAGGCCTGGCGGGAGCGGGCGTGGTCGGCGGAACGGCCCAAACGTTTTCTCGCCGCGCCTGTGGCCGTGGGCACCATAGACCAGGCGCTGTTCTCCACCATCCAGGTGCCCCATGCCCATTTGCGCGCCGCTTGCCTGGACCGCTCGCTCCTGGTGGTGGACGAGGTCCATAGCTCCGACGTTTACATGCGTTACCTGTGCCGGCGCGTCCTCGCCCGCCATCTGGGAGCCGGCGGCCGGGCGCTACTGCTCTCCGCCACCCTGGGCAGCGCCGCCCGGGCAGAATATCTCTCGCCAAGCAACTGCCCGCCACCCCTGGAGGATTTCGAAGACGCTTCCAGCCAGCCCTATCCCGCGCTGTGCGCCCCCGGCATGGACCTGCGTCATCTGCCCGACCTCACTTGTAGGTCCAAACGGGTGCGCATCCAGGCCCTGACCTCGCTCGAATCCCCCGAATCCCTGTTGCCGGAACTACGGGCAGCAGTGCTGGGGGGGCGGCGGGTACTGGTGGTGTTGAACACCGTGGCCCGCGCACTGGCATTGGCTCGCCTGGCAGATACCGACCCGGTGCTGGCGCCGGCCCTGTTTTCAGTGAAAGGCCAGCCCTGCCCCCATCATGGTCGCTTCGCCCGGCCCGACCGGGAATTGCTGGATGCGGAAGTGAGCCGGCGCATGGGCAAGGGCTCGCAGGCCGGTGCTTTGTTGCTCATCGGCACCCAGACCCTGGAACAGAGTCTGGACATCGACGCCGATTGGCTGGTCAGCGACCTTTGCCCAATGGATGTTTTGCTGCAACGCATCGGTCGCCTGCACCGCCACGACCGGGGCGCGCGGCCGGAAGCGGTATGCAGTGTCCTTCTGCCCGCAGAGCCGGATTTTTCCGCTTACCTCAAGAACAACGGCGACATGGGCCGGGGTGGCATGGCCGGGTTTGGCTTCGTCTATGAAGACCTGCGCATCCTGCAACTGACTCGGGACTGGGCCGCCGGCCAGCCGGAAATCGAAATTCCCCGGGACAACCGGCGCCTGGTGGAATCCGCCACCCACCCAGAACGGCTCGCCACCCTGGCCGGGCTGAAATGGCAGGCCCACGCCGGGCGACTAGAAGGAGTGGGCATGGCTCAAGCCATGACAGCCGACAACGCGCTGATCCCGGATAAACACTTCGGTGACTTTCTGTTCCCCCATGGTCTTGAGGCCAATCTGGCTACCCGCCTGGGCCTGAACGACCGCACCATTTCCCTGGGCGGGTGCTATACCAGCCCCTTCGGACAGGTCATCGAAGAGATCAATTTACCCGGCCATCTCGCCAGGGGCCTGGCAGTTGAGCAGGCTCACCTGGTGAGTCTTGATGGGAGTATCTTGCTCATCCATGTTGGTGCCTTGGCCTTTCGCTATTCCCGTTTTGGACTGGAGAAACTCGATGAATCTGCTGCTTGATCCGCTGTTTCGCGTTCGCCTGCAAGGGCAGACGATCCGCGCCAGCCTGCCGGAACTCCTGGCCCTGCTGGGCGAAGACCGGGTGGAAAGCCTGCCCGGCCTGCAACGCCACCAGGAAGACGCCTTCCACATCTTTCTCTGCTACCTGGCCGGGGCCGTGCTCGACCGCCAGGGCCAAAGCGAACCGAAGCAATCGGCGGAATTCTGGTGTGACGGCATCCGCGCCCTGACCGCTGCCGAAGGTTGCGCCAACGACGACGCCTGGACCCTGGTGGTGGCAGACCCCACCCGCCCCGCCTTCCTGCAAGCGCCGGCGCCGAGCAAGGCGGTGTTCGAGCAGGACTACAAGCCCAAGGCCGCCACCCCCGATGCCCTGGACGTGCTGCAAACCGCGAAGAATCACGACATCAAGGCGGCAAGGGGAGGCCACAACAACGAGGAAGCATGGGCTTTAGCGTTGATTTCGTCCCAAACCATGACGGGCCTACTCGGCAAAGGCAACGGTGGCGGCATGAATCGGGGCATTAGCCGAATGAACTCTGGGATTGGGAGCCGTCCCAGGGTTGGCTGGTTGTCCTCATTCCGCCAAGGGCGGCAGTTCATTCGAGATGTTTCGGTCCTTTCGCAACGGCGTGCAGCAATGGTGGAACCGCCATTTCCCTATCAATCACAAGGCAAAGCATTTCTCTGGATTCGCACATGGGAAGGTTCTACGGGTCAAGCATTGGGCTCTCTAGACCCGTTTTTCATAGAGGTAGCGCGCCGTTACCGCCTTTGTCCTGGCCCTGAGGGACTCCACCTCCTTTCAGCGGGATCAGCCGTGACCTTCATTGCCGGTGCGGAGGAATTGAAAGGAAATTTGGGAGACCCTTGGATACCCATCAACCTCAAGACCAACGGTGCCCTTACGGTGGTTGAATCCGGTTTGTACACCGACCTTCTCCGCAGGCTCATCTTCCCGGATGCCGATGGAAAAACGGACTTCAAGCCGGCCATGATGCAAGAGATTCCAGCCGGGGAAGGTGCAGGTTGGATTTCCGCATCGGTACTGGCACGAGGGAATGGCACAACGGATGGCTTCCACGAAGCGACCATTCGGGTGCCTGAGAAGGTGCGACCAGTGTTATTCGGTAAGAATCCCAAGAAAGAGCGCCTGGCAAGTTTGTCAAAAAAAGGGGTCGAGACCGCTTCGGGCATTCGTTACGCCTTACGCAATGCGTTGTTCTCACTCATGACCGGTGGAGATCACTCCACTTACCAGGACCAGAAGAAAAAGAAAGAAATCAGCCATTGGACGGAAAGCGCCGCTAAACCTTTTGACGACGAGTGGCGCCATCACTACTTCGACTGGCTCTGGTCCACCCTGGATCAACCGGACGACGTTACCGCCCTGCAACCCTGGTTCGAACGCCTGCGCGCCCTGGCGGAAACCACCTTGGAGCAGGCCATTCAACGTGTTCCGCAACGCAGCGGCCGCAGCTACCGGGCCAAGACCAAGGCGCGCGGCCTGTTCCACAGCGCCCTGAAAAAACACTTCTCGAACTACCTGGAGGCAACCCATGAGCACCCCTGAACCCCGCTGGCCCGCGTCGCAGGTGCCGGGCCTCGCCCGCGCCCTGGCCGATCCCCACTTTTCCAACGGCGAGCGCGCCGCCCTGAAACGCATGGCTCTGGACGGCCCGGCGCCCCTGGCCCTGCACCGCTTCCTGCTGCGTCAGGTCGATGAAGCCTGGCAGGGCGAACGCTGGCTGCCCGGCTGGCGCGCCCTGATCTGCGCCCTGGCCATCCAGCGCGACGGCGGTTTCGACCCCGTCCGCCCGCTGGGCCAGGCGCTGGCCGAAGCGCGCTATGCCGAAAGCCGGCTGGAACGCCTGCTGGCGGCCGACGGCGATACCCTGCGCGCGCTGGCCCTGCGCGCCGCCCGCCAGATCGCCGCCAAGGGCATCGCCTGCGACTGGCGCCAACTGGCCGATCTGCTTTTCGCCGCCACCCCGGACAGCCGGGAGCGCAGCAACACCCGCATCGCCCGTGATTACTACCGCAACCTCAAGGAGGACTGACACCATGTTCCTGCAAATCCACACCCTCACTTCCTACGCCGCCGCCCTGCTCAACCGCGACGACGCCGGCCTCGCCAAGCGGATTCCCTTCGGCAACGCGGAACGGATGCGGGTCTCCTCGCAGTGTCTGAAGAAGCACTGGCGCGATGATTTCCACCGCAATCTCGACCTGCCCGGCGGCATCCGCTCCCGGCTGTTCTTCGAGCGGGAAATCTTCAGTCGGGTCAGGGCGGCCGGCGTCCCGCAGGAAACGGCGCAACAGCTGACCGAAGCCTTGATCAAGCGCCTGGTTCAGGGCGGCCAGGACAAGGAGCACCCCTTGCGTCTGAAACAGCCGGTGATGTTCGGCAAGCCGGAAGCCGACTACCTGGTCAGTCTCATCACCGAATGCGCTGCAGCGGATACCGACCCGGTAAAGCTCCTGGATGAACGGCTCAAGGCGGAGAAGGGCAACCTGCAAGCCATGTGGAAGGCGGCCGGCGTGAGTCTGGTATCCGGCGTGGAAGGCGCCATGTTCGGGCGCTTCGTCACTTCCGACATCCTGGCCCGCACCGACGCCGCCGTGCATGTGGCCCATGCCTTCACGGTCAGCCCCTTGTCCACCGAAGTGGACTACTTCACCGTGGTAGATGACCTCAAGGAAGCCGACGAGGACGCCGGTGCCGCCCATGCGGGCGACATGGAACTGGGCGCCGGCCTGTTCTACGGCTATGTGGTGGTGGACCTGCCGCTGCTGGTGTCCAACCTGTGCGGCTGTGAGACCGCCAAGTGGCGGGAACAGCCGAAGGAAGCCTTGCAGGACGCCCGCGACGTACTGGAGCGCCTGATCCTGGCCATCGCCACCGTCAGCCCCGGCGCCAAACTCGGCGCCACCGCCCCCTACGCCCGCGCCGCCTGCGTGTTGCTGGAAACCGGCCAGGCCCAGCCGCGCACCCTGGCCAATGCCTATCTGGAAGCCCTGAAACCGAAGGGCCATGTCCTGCAACAGTCGGTGGACGCCCTGGGCCGGCATCTTGCCGCCCTGGACAGCATGTATGGCCGGGAGGAAAGTCGCTTCGTCTCCGCCACCGAAGACACCACCAGCCTCCCGGACGTGGCCCGCGCGCCCCTCAAGGCCAGCATCCAGGCGGCGCTAGCCAGCATATTCGGAGCGGACTGATGGACGCCCTGATCCTGCGCTTTGACGCCCCTCTGATGAGTTTCGGCGGCGTCATGGTGGACCAGCACAACGTCACCGACCGCTTCCCCGGCCTGTCGCTCTTCGCCGGCCTCTTGGCCAATGCCCTGGGCTGGCAGCACCAGGACGGCGAGCGCATCGGCCGGTTGCAGGCGCGGCTGCTCATCGCCTCCCGCTGGGACATCCAGGGGGAAGCCATCGTGGATTACCACACGGTGGACCTGGGCCAGCCCAAGATGCGCGAAAAGTGCTGGACTACCCGGGGCGAACCGGAACACCGCGACGGCGGCCCGGATGCCAAATTCGGCACCCACCAGCGCTATCGCCACTACTGGGCCAACGGTGTCCTGACTTCCGCCCTGGCTCTGGCCGATGCCGACGAGCCACCCACTCTGGACGAACTGGAAGCCGCGCTGCGCCGCCCGGCCCGGCCACTGTTTCTCGGCCGCAAGACCTGTTTGCCCAGCGCCCCCATCCTGACCGGCCGCAGGGATGGCGCAGACGTGCTCGCCATCCTGAAAGCCGTACCGCGCGCCAACTGCGCCCAGCGCCCCGGTGCGGAAAACATGCCCGCCCGCTGGCCCGCCGAGATCGGGCAGGCACGGGAGGAACAAATCCGTCCCATCTATGACCAGCGCGACTGGAAAAACCAATGGCACGCCGGCAGCCGTCTGGTCGCCGAAGGCCAGCTCCAGGAGATACCGCCATGTACATGATTGATCTGCCCCTGGATGCCGCCGCACTGACCCGCTACGCCTGGCGCCAGGGTCATGCCGGCGGTCGCAACCCGAGTGACGAGGATTTCGGCTACGCCGCGCACGCCTGGCTCGCCGCCGCGCTGGGCGAACAGGCGCCCCGCTCTTTCCGTCTCATGGAAACCCGCGCTGGTCTGCGTCTTCTGGGCTATGCCGCCGTCGACATAGCATCGCTGGCTCAACACGCACGGGATTTCGCCTTGCCGGACGCCTTGGCGGTCTGTGACTGGTCCGCCGCCGCCGGCAAGGCAATGCCTGCCACTTGGGCCACCGGGCGTCGTCTGGGTTTCGAAGTGCGCGCCTGCCCCATCGTTCGCGGCGAACGGGAACGGGATGCGTACCTGGTGGAAGTGGATCAAGCCAAAGCCGAAGGCCGGGAGCCGGCCAGCCGCACCCAGGTCTACGTCCACTGGCTGCAACGCCAACTTGAACGGGATGGCGCCGCCCAAGCCGTGCCGGAAACCTTCAACCTCGTAGGCTTTCGTCGGGTGCGGGCGCTACGTCAGTCGCGCACCGGCCAGGGCCAGCGGCGCCAAGGCGTGGAGCGGCCGGATGCTCTGGTGACCGGTGAACTGCTGGTGAGCGACCCGGATGCCTTCGCCCGCCTGCTGGCGCGCGGCATCGGACGGCATCGCGCCTTCGGTTTCGGCATGTTGCTGCTGCGCCCGCCGGGCAGAGGAGCGGCCTGACATGGCCGGCCTGCTCGTCGGGCGCTTGGGCCTGGCCGATGCGCGCATTCCCCATGTGGATCGTCACGGCCTCATCTGGCTTTCCCGTGGCCGCTTGTTTGTCGAAGATGGCACACTGCGTTTCATCTGTGCCGAAACGGATGAACTGGAAGCCGGCGACTACGCCATCCCCTACCAAAATGTTTCCCTGATCCTGCTCGGCCCCGGCTCCACCGTCAGCCACGACGCCCTGCGCATCCTCGCCCGGCACGGCACTCTGCTCGCCGCAGTTGGGGAGGGCGGCACCAAGTTCTACACCGCCCCGCCGATGGGCCAGGGCCATAGCGAAGTGGCCCGCGCCCACGCCCGCCTGTGGGCGGACGAAAAAGCCCGGCTGGACACCGCGCGCCGAATGTATGCCTTCCGCTTCGGCAAAATCCTGCCCCACCGCGACATCTCCGTGCTCCGGGGCATCGAAGGCGCCCGCATGAAGGAAACCTACCGCATCCAGGCCGACCGCTACCGCCTGCCCTGGGAAGGCCGCCGCTACGACCGTCGCCAGCCGGAAGGCGCCGACATTCCGAACCAGGCCATCAACCACGCCGCTACTTTCGTAGAATGCGCCGCCGATGTCGCCGTCGCTGCGGTGGGCGCCCTGCCGCCCCTGGGCTTCATCCATGAGGATTCGATCAACGCCTTCACTCTGGATATCGCCGATCTCTACCGGGCCGAAGTCACCCTCCCGCTCGCGTTCCGGGTGGCGCGCCAAGCCTTGGACAATTCGGGCTTGAACCTGGAGCGGACGCTGCGCCGGGAAGCGGCGGTGGAGTTCCGACGCGGCAAGCTCATCCCAAAAATGATCGACCGAATCAAGGAGTTGCTCGGTGTCCATGACGCTAGTGGTAACGCGCAACGTCAGTAACCGCGTGCGCGGTTTTCTCGCCTCGTCCCTGCTTGAACTGGCGCCGGGCGTGTACAGCGCGCCGCACATTTCCCCGGCGGTACGGGATCGCATCTGGGGGGTATTGGCGGACTGGTTCTTCCAGGAAAAGGACGCTTCGGTCGTGATGGTGTGGGCGGATAACGCCACTCCTTGTGGCCAATCCGTGCGCACCCTGGGCGTTCCACCTATCGAAGTTGTTTCAGTGGATGGCCTCCTGGCCACATTTCGCTCGCCTGTTCTTTAAAAATTCGAGATAGTCCAAGGGCTTACGTTCTAGAGCTTCCCCCGCCCACGCGGGGATCGACCCTGGCTTGCGTTGCCGTGGTGCCGGAGTATTCCGCTTCCCCCGCCCACGCGGGGATCGACCCCCA
>SXGT01631146.1_pt1 | contig 12454 bp, 13 predicted proteins | sample 3176221 | NCBI WGS metagenome assembly SXGT01 (sample SAMN11356862, study PRJNA531348) | freshwater metagenome | isolation source: freshwater sample F1-120 | place: China: Fuxian Lake, Yuxi | collected 2017-12-25
CGCGGCCATCACGCCGACGTGGGTGGCATCACGCCCGGTTCGATGCCGCCCCACTCCCGCGACATCACCCAGGAAGGCATCTTAAGCGCGGGCCTGAGAATCGTCGAGAACGGCCGCATGAGGGAAGATGACGTGCGCGCTTGGCTTCGGGGCGCTACCTGCCCGGCCCGGAATCCGGAGCAAAACATCGCCGACCTGCGCGCCCAAATCGCCGCCAACGTCAAGGGCATCCAGGGTTTGCGCCGGATGATCGGGCGCTACTCCTTGGACACCGTGCGCGCTTACATGGGCCATGTGCAGGACCATGCCGAAGCCGCGGTGCGGCGCGCCATCGAAGGGCTAGCCGACGGCGAGTTCAGCGTGACGATGGATTCCGGGGCGGTCATCCGGGTGGCGGTTCGCATCGACCGGAAACAGCGGAGAGCCCGGATCGATTTCACCGGCACCTCGGCGGAGCAGCCCGACAATCTCAACGCCCCCGCCGCCGTGTGCAAGGCCGCCGTGCTCTATGTGTTCCGCACCCTGGTGCGCGAGGATATCCCGCTCAACGCCGGCTGCCTCCGGCCTCTCGACATCGTCATTCCCGAGGGCTCGCTACTCAATCCGCGTCCGCCCGCCGCCGTGGCCGCCGGCAACGTGGAGACCTCACAGCACATTTGCGACGCCCTCTACGGGGCTTTGGGCGTATTGGCCGCCTCGCAAGGAACCATGAACAACTTCACCTTCGGCAACGCGCGCCACCAGTATTACGAAACCATTTGCGGCGGAGCCGGAGCAGGCGCCGAGTTCGACGGCGCCGACGCGGTGCATACCCACATGACCAACTCCCGCATCACCGACCCGGAGGTGCTGGAATGGCGCTTTCCCGTGCTGCTGGAAACCTTCGCGATCCGCCGGGGCAGCGGCGGCGATGGGCGGCGACGGGGCGGCGACGGCGTAATCCGAAAGATCAGGTTCCTGGAACCCATGGCCGCCGGCATCCTGTCCGGCCGCCGCCGCCATGCGCCGTTCGGGCTCGGGGGCGGACAACCCGGCGCGGCGGGACGCAATACCGTGATTCGCCGCGATGGAACGATGGAGGTACTGGGTTTCCGGGCGGAAGTCGAGATGCGGGAAGGCGATGTATTCATGATCGAAACGCCGGGCGGCGGCGGGTATGGCGGATCATGAACCAAACCCATCAGTGGGAGCCGTGAGCGGCAGGGCCATAGGATGCGCCGAGGAACGAAGCGCATCCCATGGCCCTGGGAGTGTCAGGAATTCTGTGTGTAACAACCGCCTCCATTCGGAATCGTTTTCGATGCTTGACATAGCGAAATGCCTCCCGCAACAAATCAATCCGATCAACCAATAGGTGATTATTCCGCCGCTCCGTGAGATTAACCGTGAAGAACCAAGTTGATCCTGGAATGTAAATGCGGCGATAGTCTGTCATTGGTTTACCCGAACCATCATACGAATGATGCGCTCCGTAGGGCGCATTAGCGATAGCGTAATGCGCCGCATGAACAGTGGTACTCGCCACCCGGCGGACACATTTACGGACCCTCCGGGTCCATCAACGCTGGCATGAAGGTCCAACGTCGCGCCAAAAAGCTCCGTCCATGAACTCTCAGAGTCCGTCCATGGCTTCGCGAAGGCCGAACGACGCGCGTCGTGTACCTCTTCGGAGTTGACAGTGGCTTGTACGTGGATATTGGCCATAACCTCCCCGAAACCGCCTTTGCGGTTTTCCCGGCCCATCGGGATAATCGACACCGCCAAGGGTGCGCGGTGCGCATCCTACCAAAACTAAAAGTTAGGCCATCCCCATGAACCGAATCTGCGTCTTCTGCGGCTCCAGCCCCGGCCAGCGCCCCGAATACCGCGATGTCGCGGAAAATCTGGGCCGGATGCTGGCCGAACGAAACCTGGAACTGGTCTACGGCGGCGGCAACATCGGCCTGATGGGCGTGGTGGCGGACGCCTGCCTCGCGGCGAGCGGCGGCGTGATCGGCGTGATCCCGGAGTCCCTGGTCGGGCGCGAGGTTTCGGGACGGGCGGTGGAACATTCCGGCCTGACCCGGCTGGAAGTGGTGGATTCCATGCACACCCGCAAGGCGCGCATGGCGGAACTGGCCGACGGCTTCATCGCACTGCCGGGAGGTTTCGGCACCTTCGAGGAATTGTTCGAGATACTCACCTGGGCGCAGTTGGGCTTTCACCGCAAGCCCATAGGGCTACTGGACGTGGCGGGATATTACGATCCCTTGCTGGCGCTTTGCGACCGGGCCTTGGCGGAAGGATTTCTCGGCGCCGGCAGCCGGGCCTTGCTCATGGCCCACACCGATCCCGCGGCGCTGCTCGTAGCCATGGCCGAACACCGGCCCGCGCCGGTGACGCCGTGGCTGCGCGAGGAACGGGAGCTTTAATAGCGAACCGAGCGACCACGCCAACCCGCCCCCCTAGTCCGCCTCGCCCCCCGATTCGCGCCTTTCGGTGTAGTCAAGTCGACAGAAAGTTTCCGGGTTGTATATCATTGTCATGTGGCCTTCATAAAAATTCCGGCAAGCAGCCGATCGTGTCGGCCAAGTCCGGCCGAAGGCCCATGGGCAATGAGAAAAAACAAACTCCAACGTCCGAGCCGGGATTTCCGAGCGCGCGTTCACGGGTGGAACAGACTCCCCATGGAGCATCCCCGAGCTAGGCTGTCGCTCGGAAGGCCGGCCCAATCCCTTAAAGCTTTGACACAATTGGGAAAGACCATGCAAGTACCATTAGAGATTACGTTTCGGGGCATTCCGCACTCCGACGCGGTGGAAACCCGGATTCGGGAAAAAGCGGCAAAACTGGAGCAATTCTGCGACAACATCATCAGTTGCCGAGTAGCGGTCGAAGCAGAACATCATCATCAGCATCAAGGTAATCTCTACAAAGTCCGCATCGATTTGAGCGTCCCGCAAAAGCACATCGTGGTGAGCCGGGACCATCACGACAAACAGTCCCACGAGGATTTCTATGTCGCCCTGCGCGACGCTTTCGCCGCCGCCACGCGCCAACTCGAGGAGCATGTCCGCATTCAGCGCGGCCAAACCAAGAACCACAGGGTTCCGGTATCGACGACGAGCGTGGCCTGATCGTTAGCCGTTCGGCGCGGAGCGTTTCGGCGAGGGTCGGAACGCTCCGCCCTCGGCAAGGCGCTCCCCCCTAATCCCCTCCCCCCAAACGCCATCGCCCAGTCCGAACCGCGCTCCTATCCTTGCCCGACGACCCGGGTTCCCGAAGCCAGATCGTGCCAGCCACGCTTGTGGCGGTCGATCCAGACCCAGAAATATCCCAGGCCGAACAGCCCCAGCGAAACCCAAGCGCAGACATAGCGGAGCGCCGCGTGCTTCCAGGTCAGCGGGGCGCCACCCCCGGCCACGAGGCGGATTTTCCAGGCGCGCATCCCCAGCGTCTGGCCACCGTGGGTCCAAAACCAACCGAAAAACACGAAGCCGACCCCGAGGAGATAGGCGAGATAAACCGGGTCATGGGGATGGAAGGCTACACCCCCGCGCAAGGGCAGGATCGCGAGGGTCGCCGCGAACAGCACGCCGGCCAACAACACGGCATCGTAGACGAGCGCCCCCAGGCGGCGGAATAAGCCGGGCGGTGGCGGCAAGAGTGGCGGGGATTGCGCCGGGATAGGCCGTTTCGGCTTGGATGCTTGGCGAATCATGAACCTAATCAGGGCTGCTGAATGCCGGGAAAGCCGTCTATGCTTCGATACTTCGGCACGAACGGCTTTCCCGGCGGTTTCAAGCGTGGATCGCGGGATGAATGGCGAGCGCCGGAGCCCGCTTCATAACTAGCGATAGCATGGATATTGCACTAGATTTCTCGGCGGCCGGGTAGCGAAAAATCGGCGAAGCATCACAGTTCGCGGGTGGATTAGGTCATAGGCTGTGATTGCCGATATTACGAAGACCGCCGAGACGGATAGGTATCGGCCGTTTCCGGAATTACTCCTGTCCGGCGGCCCCGGACTGGGAATTAGCGAACACCGCTCCGAAATACATGGACAAGTACACCAATCCTCCCACCAGCAGGATGGACAGAACGATCGGCGGGCGTATCAAGGGCATGAACATCAACAACCCGAAATCGACCACGAACAGGCTGAAATAGAGCGGGTGATTGAGCATTTCATTGGTATTGATCTTTAACATGGCTCTCCTCCTCCTAAAGTTTATTGAAATTATGGATAGGTAGCGATGGTTCCCCCGGTATCCGCGAGGACCGCCGCGGGGATTCGTTTCGAGGCGCTTAGGACTCGGGGGCCGGCGCGAATAGTAGCATAAAATGTATCGCGAACCGTGGCGGTGGGACTAACGGGAAAGCACCATGGGACTGAAGATAAAACGGATTTCGGTATATGCTTCCCTGGCCGGTTTTTGGCTGGCGGTGCATTTCGCCTTCGTGGCTGTCGTGGCGTTCATCGACGTGGAACGCGAAACCCAAGGCTTTACCGAAACCGCGGCCTCGCTATACGGAGAACTGGTTTCCCAAGCCCGCTCCGACCGGGACGCGCTCTGGAACTTCGGCGCTTTCGTCGAAACCCAGGGTATCGGCAACCGCGAAATCGCCTCCGGTTACGCGCGCCGAATACTCGCGGCCAATCCACGCTTGCGATTGCTGGGCGTCGCGCGGGAACCGGAGGGCGTGGCGCCGAACGATTGGCTGGCGGCCTGCTCCGTGCCGCTACTCGCCAAAGCCGGGGAATTCGGCTCGGATGCCGCGGAACCCGGCCTGGCCTCGCCCGGACCCGCCCTGGTGTTCGCGGAATCCGGCGACAACGGCGAACCGGCCGGATCGGAGCTCGATTTTGCTGCTTACCCTCGGCTGGCCGAGCTATTACGCCGCGCCCGCGCCAATCCGGCGGCCGTGGCCAGCCTTTCCCTGCGAAGGGCCGGCCGCGAGGATATTCGCGTGCTGGCGCGGCGCGTCGCCGACGGATCGGGAGAAAGCTTCGTGGTGGCGCTTGCCCAGCCCTATCGGCTCGCGGCGAGAAACGCCGGCCCTCGGCCTCCGATGGTGATTCTGCGCGAATCCGAGCGCGGACAATCCACCACCAGCCGTATTTTGCTAAACGCCGCCAGCCCCCCGGCGAGCCGCCTCGAAGCCGCGATTTTCCCCCTGCTGAAATTCCAGGGCACGCTCGAAGCGCCGCCGCTAGCTACCACCGTCGCGATCGAACGACAACTGGACGGTTCGATTCTCGACCGGGAGCGATTGGGCGTGGTTTTCGGATTGGCCGGCCTGTTCCTGGTTATTTTCATTGGGCACGCCAAGGCGCTATACCGCCAGGAACAATCCACCCTAGAGGAGGGGAACAAGCTTTTCCAGCGGGCTAATTTCGATGCACTGACGGGATTGCCCAACCGGCAATTGTTCGCCAACCGCCTCGACCAAGCCCTGACCACGGCACGCCGCACCGGTGAGCAACATGCCCTGTTGTTTCTGGATTTGGACGGCTTCAAGCAAATTAACGATTTTTATGGCCACGAAATCGGCGACAAGGTTTTGCAAAGAGCCGCCCGGATTTTCCAGCGCCGCGTCCGCGACGTGGACACCGTGGCCCGATTGGGCGGCGACGAATTCGCGATCCTGCTGTACGGCGTCGCCGGCCGCGTCAATGCCGAAATGGTCGCGAGAAAAATCAAGAAGGCGTTTTGCCGCCACCCCAACGAACTCGACAATATCAACAAACCGCTGCCGAAAATCGGCACCAGCGTAGGCATCGCCATTTATCCCGAGGACGGCGAAACCGGACAGGAACTCTTGCGCGCCGCCGATCAAGCCATGTACCGCGACAAGGCCGTCGGCAAAAGCCCTCCCGCCACCACCGCGCCGGCCTTAGCGAACAGGGCCTAGCCGCGCCGGCGAGCTTGCCGGCCGTGTCGCCTAGGGCCTATTCTCCCCCGCCGCGATAACGAAGACAGAGGATCATGCGCGTTCAAAACCCCCGGAGCTTGATTTGGATTCTGGCCTGGCTTTCGGCATCCGGCCTCGCCGCCGAAGGGCAAGCGCCAACCCCGCCCCATGCCCCCGCCCCGCCGACGGCGGCCTCGCCCAACGAGCTATTCTCGGCCATCGCCCAGCGCGCCCAACGCGGCGAATACCCCAAGTATTTTCTGGGCGAGCAGACTTATTTCACCGTGGTGGGCGCCGACGGTGGCGGCCGGGAAGGGCTGCTGAACGAGGAAGGCGCCCTGGAAGTGGACCAGGGCGCGTTTTCCATCGAACCCTTTCTGTACGCGCGGGGCAAACTGGCGACTTGGAACGACGCCGCGATTACCCAGGAACTGGAACGGGGGTATTTGCCAGTGCCCTCGGTTAACTGGCGCTGGAACGCCATCGCCTTGAAAATCACGGCTTTCGCCCCGAACGGGGGGGAGCCGGCGCTGTATGCCCGCTACCGGCTCGAAAATACCGGCCACGAGCGCGAGCGGGTGAAGCTGCTGTTGGCCATCCGGCCGTTCCAGGTGAACCCGCCCTGGCAATCCCTGAACATGGCCGGCGGGGTGTCCCCAATCCACGACATCGAACTGCATGGCCCCCTGATCCGCGTGGCCGGCGGGCGGATCGTGGCGCCGCTGGATCCGCCTCAGCGCTTCGGCGCCCTGGCTTTCGGCGAGGGTGCCCTGATCGACACCCTGGCGGCGGGCAAGCCGCCCCATCCGACCAAGGCGCGCGATCCCTCCGGTTTCGCGTCCGCCGCCCTGGAATACGATCTGGACTTGCCGCCCGGCGCCGCCCGCGACATTTACCTGGAGATACCCTACCCCGCCCCGGAACCCCGCCCGGCGGCGGCCGAACCCGGCGCGGGCCGGAGCGCCGCCCTAGCCCGCCAGCGCCTCGCGGAAACGCTGGAATATTGGGAAACCAAGCTGGGGCGCGTGGACCTCGTCGGCCCGCCCGCCGCGCGCGGGCTGGCCGACAAGCTGCGTAGCAACCTGGCTTATATTTTCATCAACCGGGACGATCACGCGCTGTACCCCGGCTCCCGCGACTACGCGCGGAGTTGGATACGGGATTCCGCCATTATTTCCTCGGCCTTGCTGGGCATGGGCTACACGGAGGAATCGCGGCGCTTCGTCGAGTGGTACGCGCGCTTCCAATTCCCGGACGGCAAGATTCCCTGCTGCGTGGACGGCCGCGGCCCCGATGGCACGCCGGAAAACGACAGCCACGGCGAATTCATCTACGCGGTCGCCGAATACCACCGATTTACCCACGACCTCGGTTTCGTCCGCGAACTGTGGCCGGCGGTGGCCAAGGCGGTGGGTTATATCGAATCCCAGCGCGCCCGGCGCAAGGCGAGGGAATACCAGGCTCCCGACAAGCTGCCGTTTTTCGGGCTGATGCCCGAATCCATCAGCCACGAGGGCTACGCCGCCCATCCGGTGCATTCGTATTGGGACGATTTCTGGACCCTGCGCGGCCTGAAGGACGCCGCCGAATTGGCGCGGCTAGCCAACGCCCCGAACGCCGCCCACTACGCGGAATTGCGCGACGAATTCCGCGCGGACTTGTACGCCTCGCTCAAGCGGGCCATGGCCAAGCACGGCATCGCCTTCCTGCCGGGCTCCGTCGAATTGGGGGATTTCGACTCCACCGCCACGGCCATGATCGTGAACATCGCCGGCGAACAGCCAAACCTCCCCCTAGACGCCTTGCTCAAGACCTTCGACGAGTACTGGGCCTATTTTCAAAAACGCCGCGACGGCAAGCTCGCATGGGATGCCTACACGCCCTACGAGGTACGCACCGTCGAGGCCCTAGTCCGTCTGGGGCGCCGCCGGGAAGCGCTGGAACTGCTGGAATTTCTCCTGGCCGGCCAACGCCCCCCGGCCTGGAACCATTGGGCCGAAGTGGTCTGGCGCGACCCCAAGGCTCCCAAGTTCATCGGCGACATGCCCCATGCCTGGATCGGCGCCGAATTCGTGCGCGCCGTGCGTAGCTTTTTCGCCTACGAGCGCGACGAGGATCGAGCCCTGGTGCTGGCCGCCGGCATCCCCGAGTCCTGGCTGGACGGCTCGGGCGTGGGGGTGCGCCGCCTGCCCACCTGGTTCGGCACGCTCGACTACACCCTGCGGCGCGTGGGGCCGGATGAGTTACGGCTGAGCCTGGCCGGCGATCTGGCGCTGCCACCCGGCAAGATCGTGGTGAAGCCGCCGGCCGGCCGGCCGCTCCGCGCGGTGCGGATCAACGGCAAGCCCAGCGCGGCGTTCTCGGCGGACGCGGCGGTGGTCGGGGAGTTTCCGGCGGAAGTGGTGTTGCGATACGGAGCGGCGCCCGATTCCCCGGTCCAGGCCGAATAACGCCGTCGCCATCGCCCTATCAACCAGGGCACGCACCACGCTCGATACGAACCGCCTCCGCCAGCTTTCGAATCAACGGCAGAGCGGCGGCCTCCACGGACTCGCCGACGGCGATCAAGCCGTCCCGATGACCGCCCATCGCGATCACGCGGCTTTCCGGCGTCCTCAACAAGGATTCGACTTCCAGCGCCATCTCGGGCGTGCCGTAAGCGATCCGCGGGCGGGTCATGGGCAACCCTAGGCGCTCGGCATGGCGCCAAATCTCGGGCGAATGGACATGGAGCACGCACTGGATGGCCGCCGCCGCCCGGTAAACCGCCGCGTGGGTCAGCGCCTCCGAGGAAGGTCGGATCGGCCCCTCCGCCGCGATGCGGTTTTGGCGGGTGTCGAAGTCCGTGACTAGGCAGTAATGTTCCGCGGCCAAGCGCGCGATGCCGCCGGTCTGGGTGCCGCTGACCAAGAACCGGCATCCCGCCACGCGCTTACTGACGTTGCCATAAGCCAGTCCGCCGTAGCGTTCCGTGTCCAGCCCGGTGAGCCCCAACCGAAACAGCAGTTCCCGCCAGGAGTCCAGTTCGGCCAGAAGCGCCCAATCCGGAGCCGGCGCGGGGGTGAAATCGATGCGGTATTTGACGACGCCTTCGGTCGATTCGGTGAGGGTAGGGTCCGGCATGGCGGGAGGATGGCTGGTGAAAGCCGAAACGATACCGGAGACGCGGCGGCCGTGGAACCACCATCACGCGCGGGCATGGATGAAGCTCCATCCGGAGCCAGTGTAGATTAGCGTTAGCGTAATCGGACGGATGTTGGCCGAGTGCGGCGGGGTTCCATCCGGCCTCCCCTGCGTGCGATTGCGCTTCATTTATCGCACCTACGGCCCTTCCCGATAGGCAAGAATCGCGATCCCGATCGTTGGGGTAAGCCTTCCCGATAGGCAAGGATCGCCATCCCGATAGTTGGGGAACGCCTTCCTGATATACGAGGATCGCCTCCCCCATATACAAGGATCGCGGTCTCGATAGATAGGAACAGCCTTCGTGACATGCAAGGAACGCCTTCCTGATATACAAGGATCGCGGTCTCGATAGATAGGGACAGCCTTCGTGACATGCAAGGAACGCCTTCCCGATATACAAGGATCGCCATCCCGATAGTCAAAGTACGCGGTCCCGCTATATCAAGATCGCGGTCCCTAGCGTACCTGAAAGCCCCCCCCATTGAATGCAACTGTCTGAAATATCTCTCACCTTCCTTTCCAGTGAATTACTAAAGAGGTTTTTCTCGGCACGGTGTACCTCCATTCGTCGCAATGAACGAACCTCATGAAAAAATGCTCTTGAATTTGACGCAACGCTCTTGCGATTCTGTAAAACATGGAGAACAATTCTCCCACGGACCAGGGCTAGGGCGCGGGACACTTCTCCCATGCCGCTCGGCCCCTTGGATGGCCATGATGAAAGGAGGCTGAACGTTTCGTTACCGCTAGCCGGAGATTGACAGCCATGCAAGCCAAGCTCATCACCACCTTCTCGAACCTGAGCGAGCCCAACTTTCTCGCCAAGGCCGGGGCTATCGTCATTGCCCTGAAAAAGAACGCCAATTTCCCCGAACCCTGGATCACCCAGGTCGGTACTTACGCCGATCTGTTAGCCGCTTATACCGCCTATCAAAGCGGTTTCGACGCGGCGGCCAACGGCGACCGAATCCTGATCGGCCAACGCAAGGCCGCCCGCGATGCCCTGGAAACCCGGTTGCATCTGCTGGCGCCTTATCTCGAAGCCGTCGCCGCCGGCAATATCCTCAAGCTGAACAGCAGCGGGTACGACCTCCGCAAGGACATCGTGCGCGGCGCCCATCCTGAAATCCTGTCCGCGCCCACCGATTTCAACGTCAAGCACGGCAAGCTTTCCGGCCAAGCCATTCTGCACGCGGCGCGTCTGCCGGGCGCGAAAACTTATGTAGCCGAATATACCGAAGGCGATCCGCACGATTCCGCCACGGTTTGGGTCGGCACGAATATTTTCACCACGTGCAGCAAAATGGAAATCAACGGCCTGGTTCGGGGCAAGTCGTATTGGTTCCGCGTTTGCGGGGTGAATGGCGCGGGGTATGGGGCTTGGACCGATCCGGCGGGTTTGATGGTGTTGTAAGTTGTAGGGTGTGCATTACGCACCTTGAATTCATGGGTTTTTCGCTGGTTTTGGGAAGCCCGCGTAGGGCGCATTAGCGTACTCGCGTAATGCGCCGCATGAGGAGCCTCACTTGCGGCGGAATACGGTGGATTACCACCTATTCCGCCCTACAAAATCACGAAACAGAGAACTCCCATGCGTGGATTACGTTATAGCTAATCGCACCTACGGCCCTGCACAGACGACAAATAGAGCGTATCCGGGCAAATATCCTGTTCGTGCGGCCATGCCACCGTGCCATCGACAACCGCCGCCTGCTTGAAATAGGTTAGATCCCGCAATTCCTGGAACACCCCAAAATCGAGCAGTTCCGAGCAGTCATAAATGCCGGATTCACCATTAGTGAAAACCATCCGCAATTTATAATCGTCGGTCGGTATTACTTCCCGGACTCTAGGATTCATCATGCTTACCTCAGCGGCTCGATTTTGTAAGGCTGCTGCCCCTCCACCGCAAGCTGCCAATCCGCCACAAGCTCATCCTTGTGCAATTCAATCCAAGCTTGCACAAGCCCGCGTAGTAATCGGACGCATGAAGGCCGCCGCCCCCCGAGCGGAACGGCATTTGAACCCCACACAGACCCTTTGAGGATGCCGCCACTCCGCGAACATCGCGGGCGGGAAGAATGCCCCGCCCGTCTCGGAGGAAACCCAACCCAATCGGTGAAGGCGCGGCCGGGATGGCGAAATAAGCCGGGTTGCGGAATCCGCCGGGATTGCACTATATTCCGGCCCATGAACATCCGTACCGCACGGATCAAAAGCGCGTTCCTGAAGGATAATTGGCAAGGCAAGGACGTTTCGTGCCTTGTGCTCGCGCCGCCCGCGCTGTCCAAGGCGCATCGCGCCTCTACAGTAAAGAAGGTGAAAGCAGAATGCCAACAATTTCGATGTTTTATGGGATTCTCATACGAATGTTCTTTCGAGATATAGAGAAACACCATATTCCGCACATACATGCCGATTACCAAGGGAAAGTAGCAGTTTACTCAATTCTCGACGGATCGGTTCTGGCGGGAGAACTGCCGCCGAATAAGCATAAGTTGGTAATCGCATGGATCGAAATTCATCAAGAAGATTTACTCGCTGACTGGAACTTGGCTGTAAACGGCAAAAAGCCTTTTCCCATTAAAGGACTCGATCAATGAAAATCGCGGAACTCCATCCACAACCCAATTGGGTATTGTCCATTGTCGCTGAGGATGGTCGTATTGGCAGCTTCGATGTGCGCCCTTATCTGGAATATGAAGCGTTTGAAGACCTTCGGAATAACAGTGAATTCATGAAAGTTATCAATGGTGGATACTTCATCGAATGGGATTGCGGTGCCGATTTGTCATCGGATACGATTGAGGCCCGGTGGCAAGTTGTTGGCAAAGCAACTCCACAAGCAGCAACCACCTAAACATGCCGTTCCAGCCCGCGGGCGCAACCGGCGTCCGGAGACTCAACGCAGTCTGTGAAGGCGCGGCGGCCACGCTGGACAAAATCCTATAACCCGCGCCTTGGCGTACTCGCGTAATGCGCCGCATGATGGCCAGCCCGCGTAGATTAGCGTTAGCGTAGTCGGACGGATGTTGGCTGGGTGCCGCGGGGTTCCATCCGGCCTCCCCTGCGTGCGATTACGCTTCGCTAATCGCTCCCTTGCCCCTTCCGCCCCCCTCCCGCGGGGCGCGAGCTTCCCGCCCATCCACTTCAAACCCGTCAAGCGTGGCGAACCGCGGAATCACCAGCTTCCCAACAAGGCCATCCCCGTGAACAGGCTTGTACACTGCTCGACGGATGAAAAAATATTACAGCGCTTTATAATATGCCCACGCTCCACCCCTAAATTCAGCCGAAACGGCCCGGATTGCCGGTTTTTCCGGATATAAACCAGGGGCGGACACGTTATAATGCACCAAAGCAATGCTTGCGA
>SXGT01044266.1_pt1 | contig 12453 bp, 10 predicted proteins | sample 3176221 | NCBI WGS metagenome assembly SXGT01 (sample SAMN11356862, study PRJNA531348) | freshwater metagenome | isolation source: freshwater sample F1-120 | place: China: Fuxian Lake, Yuxi | collected 2017-12-25
CTGCACGATCACTACCACGCGGATCTGCCGAGCCACTGCGATACTTTCGAGCGCGCCGGCGTGCTGCAGATCGGGCGGTGGATTCGCTTGATGCGCGCCTTTGGCGTGGCCGATGCGGTCCTCGTCGGGCGCGTCAAGAAAGCCACGATGTACCGCCCGCTGCAGCTGCTGCGACAGATGCCCGATCTCCGCACCGTGCTGCTCTACTATCAGAAGCTTCGATTCGATCGGCGAAGTCCCGCGCTGCTGGCGGCGGTCGCCGAGGAACTCGCAGCATCGGGCGTACATCTGATGGACTCCACCCGCTTCATCGCAGATCACATCGCCACGGAAGGCATCATGGGGCGCACCGCGCCATCCGCGGCGCAGCAGCGGGACATCGACTTCGGCTGGCCGATCCTCCGCTCGGTGGCCAACCTCGGCATCGGACAGGCGATCACCGTTCGCGACTGTGATGTGATCGCCGTCGAGGCGATGGAGGGCACCGACGCAACCATCGACCGGACCGCCGCAATCTGCAGGCGTGTCGGATGGACGATGCTGAAGACGACGCACGACAGCCATGACCTGCGCGCCGATGTGCCCACGGTCGGCGTGCAAACGGTGGAACGCATCGCCGCTGCGGGCGGTCGCGTCCTGGCGCTTGGTGCCGGGCGCGTCATCATGCTCGAACGCGACCGCGTGATCGCCACGGCGGACCGCCTCGGCGTAGCCCTCGTCGGCATTCGAGGCGCCGCACACGATGTGAAGCCACTGTGAGCGATCCTTCGCCTGCCCGCTTCGTCTCGCGTGCGGGGTTCAAGTTGCAGCATGCGCTCGACACCTTCGGCGTTGCGGTGGATGGGCTCGATTGTGCGGATTTCGGCTGCAACGCAGGGGGGTTCACGGAGTGCCTGCTCCAGCGCGGGGCGCGCCGCGTGGTGGCGATCGACACCGGCTACGGGATGCTCGATTGGCGACTGCGCAACGACTCGCGGGTCGATGTGCAGGAGCGCACGAACGCACTGCATGCGCCTCCCCCGAGCGGCGGTGTGGACCTTGTGGTGATGGATCTCGCTTGGACCTGTCAGCGCCACTCGGTGCCCGCAGCACTCCGATGGCTGCGCGCGGAGGGGCGCATCCTGACGCTCATCAAGCCTCACTACGAGTCGAAGGACAGCGAACGGAAGGCGCTGGTGAAGGGTGCGCTCCCGCTCGATGTTGCTGCGGCGGTTGTCGCGCGCGTCCTCGGATCGATGGCCGAACTCGGCGCGCGCGTGCTGGCAGATTCGCCAAGCCCCGTCCTGGGAGGAGGCGGCAACAGCGAGCATCTCGCGCTTCTCGCGCGGCGCTGATCGCCCCCGCCGAAGGCGGCATTTCATTCGATGAAATCCACTCATCCGTGAGCCTGATGCACTCCCTCAAAGCGACCATTTCGGGTACCCTCGGGAGCTTCCCGTGAGCAGCGCAAACGCCCCCTCCCCCGATGCATCGTCCACGCTCGGACTGGTGATCGACAAGACGATCGACCGCGAGTTGCATGAGTCGTATCTCGTCTATGCGATGAGCACGATCATGGACCGCGCACTGCCGGATGTGCGCGATGGACTGAAGCCTTCGCAGCGACGCATCCTCGTCGCGATGAATGACCTGAACCTGACGCCTGGGCGCAAGCAGATCAAGTGCGCGAAGATCTGCGGCGACACGAGCGGCAACTATCACCCACACGGTGAATCGGTCATTTATCCCACGCTCGTGAACCTCGGACAGGCTTGGAAGACCCGCGCGTTGCTCGTGGACAAGCAGGGCAACTTCGGCTCGATCGAAGGCGATCCACCGGCCGCGATGCGTTACACGGAAGCGCGCATGACGGGCGTTGCCGTGGCGATGCTGGAAGATCTCGACAAGGGAACCGTCGATTTCCGCCCGAATTACGACGATCGGCTCGTGGAGCCCATCGTGCTGCCCGGCAAGTTCCCCAACCTGCTTGTGAACGGCTCCTCGGGCATCGCCGTCGGCATGGCAAGCTCGATGGCACCGCACAATCTCACCGAGATCGCGAACGCCATCGCCGCGACGATCGACAATCCCTCGATCGGTCTCGAGGGGCTCATGGCGATCGTGCAGGGGCCGGACTTCCCCACGGGTGGCACGATCGTGGGACGACGCGGCATCATCGAGGCCTACGCGACCGGTCGCGGCCGTCTGACCGTGCGCGGCAAGGTGCGGCATGAGACGCGTGATGGGCGCGCGGTCATCGTGATCGAGGAGATCCCGTACCAAGTCGTTCAGAGTGCGCTGATCGAGAAGATCGTCGAAGCGAAGAAGGAAGACCGCATCCCCGACATCTCCGATGTGCGAAACCACAGCGGACGCGACGCGCAGACACGCATCCTCGTCGTGCTGCGCAAGGGAGCGGATCCTGCCGTGGTGGAGCGACAGCTCTACGAATTCACGCCGCTGCAGACCACCTTCAGCATCATGAACATCACGCTCGTGAATGGCCAGCCGAGAACGCTGCCCTTCACCAGCCTGATCGGCTGCTACATCGATCATCGGCGCGATGTGATTCGCCGCCGCACCGAGTTCCTGCTGCGGCAGGCGCGCCAGCAGGCGCACAAGCTCGAAGGATTGGTGTACGCCGTGTGCGACATCGATGCGGTGATTGCGATCATCCGTGCCTCGCGCACTCGCGAAGAGGCGATCGAAGCACTCCTCGCGCGCGCGTTCCGCATCGCACCGGACCATCCACACGCAGGGCTCGTTCCGCAGCGGATTGCCGAGGCATCCCGGCGCGGCGACGGCGCGCGACTGACGCGCGTGCAGGCGGAAGCGATCGGCGCGCTGCGGCTGATCCAACTCGTCGGACTCGAAATCGAGCGTTTGGCGCGGGAGTTCGCCGAACTTCTCGCGGAGATCGACCGCCTCGAGGCACTCCTGGCCGACGACAAGCTGATCCTCCAGATCATCCGTTCCGACGTGCTGCACTTGGCCGAACGCTTCGGCGATGCGCGCCGCACCACGGTGGAGGTCAGCGAGGCAGACGACTTCAACCTCGCGGAACTGATCCAGGAGCATGACGTGGCGGTGACCGTCTCGCACGAGGGTTTCGTGAAGCGGTTGCCCGTCGACACCTTCCGTACGCAAGGGCGCGGCGGCGTTGGCATCCGCGGCTCCGATGCGAAGGATGGCGACTACATCGAACGCGTCTTCATCGCGAGCACGCACGATGATCTCCTCTGCTTCACGAACACAGGGCGCGTCTACCGTACGAAGGTCTGGCAGATCCCGGAAATGTCGCGAACATCGAAGGGACGCTCGGTCCAGAATGTGATCGAACTCAAGGCGGGCGAGCGCGTGGTGGCGTACCTGCCGATCCGCGACTTCGAGGCGCGCGAGGATTACCTCTTCTTCGCTTCCGCCAATGGACGCGTGAAGCGTTCCTCCCTGAAGGACTACCGAAATGTCCACCGCAGCGGCATCATCGCCGTGCGGCTCAACGAAGGCGATCGGCTGGTGAATGTCGTCGAGACCTCAGGGCAGGATCACATCCTGCTTGCCACGGCCGACGGCATGGCGATCCGCTTTGACGAGAACGACGCTCGGGTAATGGGGCGCGACACGGCGGGCGTCGCAGGCATCGATCTTGCCGACGGGGATGAGCTCGTCGGACTTGTGCGCTGCGACGACACGGCGCAGTTGTTCACCTGCACGGAGCACGGCTTCGGCAAGCGCACGGACATGACGGAGTACCTCGTCCATCAGGACGATGGACAGACTCGCGCCCAGTCGCGTGGGGGCAAGGGGCGAATCGACATCAAGACGGATGAGCGCAATGGCCGGGTCGTTGCTGTCCACCGGATCCACGAGGACGATGACCTGATGTTCGTCTCGAAAGGCGGCATGATCGTCCGCATTCGTGCCGCGGATGTGCGGGTTGTCGGGCGAAACACGCTTGGCGTTCGAGTGGTGAAGTTGCAGGATGACGATGCCCTCGTGGGGGCCGCGCGCTTTGACCGCGCCGATGAGTCGCCGCAGGAGTCCACCGGCGCGACGGCGGACACCCCTGCCGATGGGGTGCCCGCACCCAAGGGCGAAACTCCCTCGGCCGACGGGACTTGATCCGAATCCATCGCTCGGAACGGGCGGAGCGGTGGACTGGGGGTGGTACCATCGCACCATGCCGCTGAACGAATGGTCCGAAACCGTGCTCGTGGGTGAGTTGACGGATGAACCAGGTCTCACGGACGATCTGCAGATGTTGTTGCAGCGGGCGGAAGGCAAGTCATCGACCCCCCATGTGATCCTCGACTTTTCGGGCGTCACCTATCTGAACTCCTCGAATCTCGCGCAGCTCCTGCAACTTCGGAAGTTGCTGGCGGCGTCGAAGTCCACCCTCCACTTGTGTGGCGTGAAGGACGGCGTGTGGAGCATCCTCCTGATGACAGGCCTCGACCGACTCTTCAAGTTCACCGACGACCTTCCCACGGCGCTCGCTGCCGCGCAGATGGGCGCTTGAACACGCCAAAGCCTCCCCTGCACGCTTGAGCGCGAGATCCCCCGTTTCATGCGCATCCGCCGAACATCACACGAGCCACGGATCGAACTCATCCCGCTCATCGACGTGATGATGTTCTTGCTCTCGTTCTTCATCTACTCGCAGGCACTCGCCGTGCGCGTCAGCGTCATTCCGATGGAACTGCGCAAGTTCCAGAGCGGACAAGCGGCGAAGCCCGCGCCTGCAGCCACCATTTCAATCGCGCTCGACGGCAAGCTTTTCTACAACCGTGTGCCGTGCGCCCTGGCAGAGCTCGCAGGGCGCGTGGCGGAGTCGAAACAGGAAGATCCCAAGACGGTCATCTACATCGCCGTTGCGGATGGACAAGGAACGATCGACCGCGCGCCGCTGATGCAAGCGGTCTGGGACAAACTGCGCGGCTGCGGACTGGCGGTCAACTTCGTGGGCAAGCCCATGGATTCCGACGACAAGTCGCAGCCCACTCTGGCACCCGCACCCGCGCCTGCACCTGCACCTGCGCCTGCACCTGCACCTGCGCCTGCACCTGCGCCGTGAACGAGGCTCGCCAAGACAACGCGCCGCTGATCTTCGGCTTCGTCATCGCCATCCTGCTGCATCTTCTTGTTGCGGTACCCGCACTGCAGGCATCGTGGGGTGTCGGCGGCGCGAGTCCGCTGAATTCGTCGCTCGATGGCTCAAGCATGTCCGAGCAGAAACTGCGCGAGCGACTTGCGAAGGCGCTGCAGGAGGAGTTGGAACGCGCGGCGCGAGAGCAGGAGAACGAAGTTGTCCCCGGCATGGAAAAGGGTTCCGACGAGGGGATGACTTGGATCGGTTACGAGGAGTATCAGCAGCATCTCGCTGCACACGGGGAGACCGATCAGGCTGCATTCACGGAGAAGGATGCGGGTGGTGGAGGCGCACCAGCAGCAGGCGAGCAGGCTCCCGCTCCGCAGCCGACAGAGCCGCAGCAGCAGGCAGCGGCGCAGCCACCCCAGCCACCGCAGCCGCCGCAACCGCTTGTTCAGCCACAAGAGCAGCAGCAGGCGCAGCAGCAGCCGACGCCCGCGGTCGAAGCAGTGTCTGCGGCGAGCCCGCGGCCATCACCGCAACCATCCGACACGAAGGGCTTCGAGCCACAGCCCACGGAGGACAATCTGCCTCCGACAGCACCCGATGGCACGGATGCGGTCTTGCCTCCCGCAGTGCGACGGGAGGAAACGCAAACGAATCCATCCGCGCAGTTGCCACCCACCGCACCCAAGCGCGACGATGTGATGCCAGAGCCGGTGCCCCGCGCCGAAACACCGCCTGCGGCTGCGATTGCGCCAGCGAACACACCGCCACTTCAGCAGCCGACCGCAGCTCCGTCGCCCCAGCAACCCCCTGCGCAGACGACCCCGCAGCAGCCCGCAACCTCTCCATCCGTTGCGCCAGTGGCTGGGCTGCCAGGCAGTGTCGGACCAGGACAGAGCCAAGGCGAACGCTCCGACCGCGAGTCGGATGCCACGAGCATCGCCGATGTTCCGCCGTCGCTCTGGAAGAATGGGAAGCCGCTCGCACGCAAGGGACTCGAGATCAAGACCAAGAAGCCGGCGCTGCCGATCCTGACACAGTTGACGACACGACCCGGCAATCCTGTGTGCGAGATCCTGTTCGGCAAGGACGGCGTTCCCGTGTCATGCAAACTGCTGATGTCGAGCGGATACCCCGATGTCGATGGGCCTGTCCTCGACGCGCTCTACCGTTGGCGCGCGAAGGGATCGCAGCTCGACAAACTCGCGCCAGGAAAAACGCTCACCTTCCGCGTGCGTTTCATCCTCAACTAGATGCTGCGATTCACGACTGCAGACGACTTCGCCAGAGTCCAAGCGAAGCATCGTCCGTCAGGTCGTACCACAGCGGCGTGACCGTCACGAAGCGGTCCATCAGCGCCTCGACATCGCTGCCTTCCGCCGTGTGGACGAACTCCATGCCGCTGCCACACGGCCAGTAGTACGCGCGACCATCCGGCGCCTCACGCCGCTCGTGACGGTCGATGCCCGCGGCGGTGTTCATGCGGACCACCTTGATCTGCGGCATCGGCGCATCGGGCGTTTCCGTCCGCGGCACATTGATCGAGACCACGCGGTGCGCGTCGAGCGGATGTTCGAGCACGCGGTCGATCGCAGCGCGAGCGATCGTCGCAGCACGCCGCCACTCGATCCTGGAATAGTCCCCAAGGTGCAGACTCACCGCGATCGCCGGAACACCGAGAAAGGCTGCCTCGATCGCGGCGGCAACGGTACCCGAGTAGATGACATTGATCCCGACGTTCGCGCCGCCGTTCATCCCGCTGATGACAAGGTCCGGTGCGCTCCCGGCACCGAATCGTTCGGGCCAGATCGTCCGAAGCCCGAGCTTCACGCAATCCGCCGGCGTTCCATCGACGGCAATGCCGCGAAAGGACTCCGACACTGCCACCTCGCGTGTCATCAGCGCGCGGTGAAAGGTGATGCCGTGACTCATGGCGGACTGCGCGCCTGCCGGTGCAACGGTGAAGATCTCGCCGAGCGATGCGATCTCGCGGTGCAGCGCCTCAATGCCCTGCGCTTCGATCCCGTCGTCGTTGGTCAGCAGGATGCGCATGGCAGTGGGACGAGCATAGGCAGGGACCGCCGCAGCTGCAGGCGAACGCACTCGAGCTGCTTCAGTCGCGCACGGGCGTCAGCACATACTCACGCCCACCCCAACGCACAGGTTTCCCCGCCACAAGATCGCGGGAGGCCTGCCACATGATTCCCGCAACTGCGATGGAACCATGCGCGCAGGTCAGCGCGCCAAGGCGTGGAACACCGATGAGCGCAAAGATGTGCATCAAGGTTGCCTGCTGCGAGACGAGTGCGAACGCACCGCAGCCGATGCCGGCCCACCCGAGCGGATCATCGCCCGTTTGGAGCGCAACGATGCCGCAGCCGATGCTCGTGCACGAGGCGATGAACACGCCGGCGCCCGCGAGCGCGCACTCCACGGCGTAGCGCTGAAGTTTGTGCGGGCGTCGGCGCGCAGCCTCGATGAAGATGCGCCGCCAACCATGGCGAAACTGCCTGTATGTCTCGTACATGCGCACATGCAGCATGTCGTCGGCAACGAAGAGCCCCGCGCGCAGGTGCGCCACTTGCACGGCCGCGCGCGCGAAGGCGAGGTCCTCGAGCAGGTCATCCTTCACCGCTGCATGGCCGCCGATCGCGTCGTATCCCTCGCGCGTGAAGAGCATGAACTGCCCGTTGGCAAAGGGGCGCGGGTGAGCGGCGTCATTCGCCCTCGCGATGGGAAAGAGCTTCATCAGTTCCATGGCGGCCAACGGCTGCACGGTCGCCTCGAAAAGATGGCGAATGCTGACTCCCGGCAGCGCCGACAGCAGCGACAGTCCGCGATCCTCCATCAGGGCAACCGACGCTCGCACGAGCAGCGGGTCGAACAGCGTGTCTGCATCGGTCAACAGGAGGCGTTCACCCGTGGCCGCTCTGGTGCCCACGGCGGCGGCGTTGCACTTGCCCGCCCAGTCCGGGGGACAGGAGTCGTTCTCGATGATCCGCAGCGAAACACCGCGCCGCGACGCATCGGGATGCCGAGTCCACTCGCGCTCGAGAGCGGCACGCGACGCATCGGTGCAACGATCGAGCACGAAAATCACCTCGAGAGCCGCGGGATAGGACTGTGCGACGAGACTTCGCAGCAACTCGGGCGCGTGCTGCTCCTCATTGTGGGCGGGAACAACAACGGAAACGGTCGGCCACGCATCGAGAGGCAAGTCGATCCCGCTTCGCATGTGGGGGCGCCCGCGGCGATCCCGGTGCACGCGCCAGCGCACGATCAGCCAGTAGAGGCCTCCCGCGACGGACATCGCAGCACACATCCAGACGGCGGCGACCAGCATCGGAAAGAGACTACCCCCCTGTCGCGCGCCGTGGGCGGAGTACGCTTGGATGTTTCCCATGCAGACACTCACGCGCAGTCAGGCGGCAGAGTACGACCGCCAGTGCAGCACGCAGTGGGCGATCCCATCGCTTGCGCTGATGGCCCATGCATCGGCGGAGTGCGCTCTCTCCGTGCTGCGCTCGCTCCCGACGCCGCCGCCTCGCGTGCTCGTCTTGTGCGGTCCCGGCAACAACGGCGGTGATGGATACGCCATCGTGCGCGCGCTTTTTTCGCATGGTGTTGAAGCCCGCGCGTGCGCCGTCGTGCCGCCCGCGCACGGCGGTGATGCGGCCGTAATGCACGAGGCAGCGTGCCGGCTCGATCTTCTCCTGCCCTGGACGGCGTGCGATGCATGGGCTTCGTCGATCGACTGCGTCCTGATCGATGCACTGCTCGGTACGGGAGCTTCTCGAGCGCCCGATGGCGAACTGCGTGCAGCCATCCGGTGGTTGAATGCCCGCCGCGCGGCCGGGGCGGAGGTGATCGCCATCGATGTTCCGAGCGGTCTGGATGCCGACTGCGGAGCGCCCTTCGCCGGCGGCGACGCCGTCCACGCAACACGCACACTGACCATGGTCGCAGCCAAGTCAGGCTTTGCAGCCCCGAGTGCGGCGAAGTTTGTGGGTGATACCGAAGTACTGTCGATTGGAGGCCCACCGCTCGACCGTGTTCCATCCCTCCCGTTGATTCCACCGTGTACGCATCCCTCGTCTCCAACCGCTATCTGACATCACGGCTGATCCCCGTGATCGCCGTCGCCGCCGTCGCGCTGTGCGTGGCGCTCGTCATCACGGTCGTCTCCGTGATGAGCGGGTTCCTCGACATGCTGAAGGCATCCGGACGAAGCATCGTGGGCGATGTGATCGTGTCGTCGGGGATCGGCGGCATGCCCTACTCCGAGGAACTGCTCACGGAACTTCGCGCGCTTCCCGAAGTTGCAGGAGCAACGCCGCTGATCGACACCATCGGGCTGCTGCGGATGCCCTATCCCGCGGGTCCGCAGAAGGAGACCGCGCATGTGCAGGTGTGGGCGATCGATCCCGCCTCGCTCTCCGGCGTCACGGACTTCGCCGACGACCTCTACTGGCGGGCGCCCAAGGATGCAGCCGCCGCGGATGCCATGGCTCCCGATGATCCGCGTCGATCGCTCGATCCGACCATTTTGGAGGATGGCAAGCGGCTCGTGCAGTCGAGCACCAAGACGCCTGGCATCGCGCTGGGCATGCATGTTTCCGTCGGGAACGCTCGGCAACGCGACGGCTCCTACTTGCCTCGATATGGGTGGTTCATGCCTGGACTCGAAGTCACGCTCACCGTGGTTCCCGTCTCCGGCAAGGGAAAGATCGCCGAGCCGCGTGAGCAGATTTTTCCGGTCGTCAACGAAGTCCAGACGGGGCTCTTCGAAGTCGACCGCAATCGCGTGTACATCCCGCTCGCGGAGGGGCAACGATTGCTCCGGCTCGACGAAGCACCGCTCTACGACCTGACGGCGGATCCCGATGCGGCGGGCAATTACCCAGTGATCGGGCGCACTCCTGCGCGCGTCACCAACCTGCTGCTGCGCGCAAAGCCCGGGTGCTCGGCTGACGCGCTGCGCGACCGCGTGCAGGCTGCGTACGACGCCTTCGCGGACCGCGTGGAAGCGGACCGCATGCGGACCGCCTCGATGCCCCGCTTCGTGCAGGTATTGACCTGGGAGCAGCAACTGCGCGATTTGATCATCCCCGTCGAAAAGGAGCGGGAGATGATGCGCGTGCTGTTCTCGCTGATCTACCTCGTGTGCGCAGGCTTGATCCTCTCGATCTTCTGGGCGATCGTCGTCGAGAAGACGCGCGACATCGGCATCCTCCGAAGCGTCGGCGCTTCGCGCACCGGCATCCTGTGGATCTTCCTGCGCTATGGACTCATCATCGGGACGCTCGGAAGCGCGCTTGGCGTCCTGTTGGCGTGGGTGATCGTCACGAATGTGAATCCGATCCACGAGGCCATCGGCAGCGACGCGCCGCTGGCGATCCGCATCACCGCGTGGAGCCTCGCCGCGGCATGCGCCCTGGGGCTCTGCGTCACCGCGCTGCGGCGCAAGTTCCTGCCCACCTTGCTTTGGATGCTCGGGACGATCGTCTTGAGTGCGGCAGCCCTCGGACTCAGTTTGCACCACGGGACACTCATCTGGGATCCGAGCATCTATTACTTCACGCTCGTGCCGGACAAGGTGGATTGGTGGGCAGCTGGAACGACCGCCGTGGGTGGCGTTCTCTTCAGCGTGATTGGCTCTGCGATTCCCGCGGCAAAGGCAGCGGACATCGATCCAGTGGAGGCGCTGCGCTATGGCTGATCAGCCACTTCTGCAAGCGTGTCGCGTTCACAAGACCTATCACTTCGGAGCGCACGGCGTCGAGGTCCTGCGCGGCGTCGACTTGGCTGTGCACAGCGGCGAGTGGCTGGCGGTGCTTGGCTCGTCGGGATCCGGCAAGAGCACGCTCATGCATCTGCTCGGGGGGCTCGACCGTCCCGATGCCGGCAAGGGTGAGATCCGATTCCGAGGCGATCCCATCTCCCTGCAGCCCGGAGCCGCACTCGACGCGTACCGAAACCGCGACATTGGATTCGTCTTCCAGTTTTATCACCTGCTGCCCGAGTTGAGTGTGCTCGAGAACACGCTGCTGCCGGCATTCGTGCGCAGCGCGCGAAAGCGGGACCGCGCGACCCTGCGACGCGAGGCAGAAGCCCTGCTCGGTGCCTTCGGTCTCGATCATCGCCTCTCGCATCGCCCCTCACAGCTCTCAGGTGGTGAACGCCAGCGCGTGGCGATCGCGCGCGCGCTGATCAACAGACCCGCCGTCCTGCTCGCGGACGAACCGACGGGAAACTTGGACGCCGCGACGGGTGCCGGCATCCTCGATCTGCTTGCCGAGCGGCATCGGCAAGGACTGACGGTGGTGATGGTGACCCACGACCGAGAGGTGGCCGCACGCGCCACTCGGCAGATTCGGCTGGTCAACGGGATGAGCGACGTTGTCGAGGAAAGCTGATCGTCGACGCCCTCGGCAAGCGCGAGCGCGGCTCGCAAACCGATTCCTGACAGTCTGTTGGCACTTGTTTTGCTCCTGCACTGTGTCCGACCAGCCCTCCGGCCGTATCCGAGATTTTCTCGGGCGAGGGTTGAGGAGGGGTCGGGCGAATCCGATAGTTCATTCGCAGCGTTGTTCTGCGAATGGGTGCTGCCTGCTCGGAGTCGTTCGGCGGCATCAGGTTGAGGGTCGTAGGATCAGCGATTCACCAACAGGAGGTTCCCCATGTTCGAACGACTGACCGATCGCGCACGCAAAGTGATGGCACTCGCCAATCAGGAGGCGCAGCGCTTCAACCATGAGTACATCGGCACGGAGCACATTCTGCTTGGCCTGGTGAAGGAGGCCTCGGGCGTTGGCGCCAATGTGCTGAAGAATCTCGGCATCGATCTGCGCAAGGTGCGGCTTGAAGTCGAGAAGCTCGTCAAGAGCGGCCCCGAAATGGTGACCATGGGCAAGTTGCCGCAGACTCCACGCGCCAAGAAGGTGCTCGAGTACGCCATCGAAGAAGCGCGCAACCTGAACCACAACTATGTCGGCACCGAGCATCTGCTGCTCGGACTGCTGCGCGAGCAGGATGGGGTGGCCGCGCAGGTGCTGGTGAATCTTGGCTTGAAGCTCGAAGATGTTCGCGAGGAAGTCCTCAACCTGCTCGGTGCGGGCGGCGAGACCGAGGAGGAAACTCCCCAAGCGCAGCAGGAACCCAGCGCCGGCGAATCGGGGCCTGGCGATCGCGAGCCTGGCGCGCGGCGAGCGACCAAGAGCAAGACTCCGGCGCTCGACTCCTTCGGGCGCGATCTCACGGAACTCGCCCGCAACGGCGAACTCGATCCGGTCATCGGACGCCATCAGGAAATCGAGCGACTCATCCAGGTGCTCTGCCGCCGAACGAAGAACAATCCCGTGCTGCTCGGCGAAGCGGGC
>SXGT01101846.1_pt1 | contig 12453 bp, 5 predicted proteins | sample 3176221 | NCBI WGS metagenome assembly SXGT01 (sample SAMN11356862, study PRJNA531348) | freshwater metagenome | isolation source: freshwater sample F1-120 | place: China: Fuxian Lake, Yuxi | collected 2017-12-25
CAGATCACGTCATCGCCGCCGAGCCCGAAGATGGTGTCGTCGCCCCCGAGGCCGAGCACGACGTCACGACCTTCGGTGCCGATGATGACGTCGTCACCCGAGGTCCCGACGTGCGTCGCGTGTTCGACATTGCATGCGGCGATGTTCGAGCGAGGCTCGATCACCGCATCGATTCCGTTGGTCACCTCGCCCGCTCGGACCTCGACTTCGGTTGCGTTCCAGACCTCGAACGAGTTCTCGTAGTACCGCTCGATGATCTCATCCGCGTCACTGATCCGACAGTTGACGAACCCGACTCGATACTCGCCGGGTGCCAAACCTCGGATCATGTAACCGCGGTCCGTCGTGGTCATTGGACGCTCTGCCTCGACGGTGCCATCGCTCGCAGTCACGCGGACACAGAAGCCGACCTCGAGCGGTGCCGTGACCCGACCCGAGATCGCACCACCAACACCGAGTACGGCGTCGATGCCTGACCGCAACTCACCGGGCGTCAAAGAGATGGGCATCGCATCGCTCAACCGGTCGACACCTGGCCAGTACTCGAATCGCACCGAGCTTTCACCGAAGTGACAGTCGCCAAAACGCACACGGTGTTCACCCGCGTTGAGGTTCGTCAAGCGATACCCACCGGTCTCGCTGACGAACGCCTGTCGAACCACATCGCCGTGGACATCGATCGCCTCGACGCAAGTCCCCTGTTGTGGAGCGCCGAAGTCGTCGGTGACAGCACCTTCGATCGTCGCCGCACGCTGCAACTCACCATCGATGCCGGTCACGCGTTCTCCCGGAGCGGCATCGATGATCGTCGCGGTCGCAGCGGTCGGCGCGCCGCCGTACCATCGTGTCGCGAACAACCCGCCGTCGGGGCGGCATACAGGCGAGAACCCAACCCGTACCCGAGCGCCCAAAACGGGGGCGAGGGTGTATGTCCCACTGACCGATGTACGTCCGTAGCCCACTGGTTTCCCGGCATCGTCGATCGCGGTCACGCAAACGTTGTCGAGCAGGTCGCCGTTCGCCGCGTCACTTACAGTCCCGGAGATCGAGAACGGCGCGTCCAACGATGAGTCGATTCCGGTGATCGTCGACCCGGTCGAGACGCGGATGATCGCGGACTCCAAACGCGAGGTCGCATCGTTCCACCATTGTTCGTTCCAGCTGTCCAGTACACCTCGGCCTTCTGGACACGTTCCGAATCTCACTCGGTAGTCCCCCGGCCATGCGATGTCGAACCGATACGCGCCCGTGACCTCATGCCAAGCGAACTCATTGACCATGCTCCGTTCGCCGACCCGATGCAACGTGACGCAGGCGAACACTTCATTGCCCGCTCGGTCGCGCAGTGTCCCGGTGATCGAGCCAGACCGTTCGAGCCGTGCGTCGATGTCACTGGTTTCGAATCCAGACTCGACCCGTACGGGTGTCGCGAGATCGAAGGACCTCGCGTCAGGCCAGTACTCGCCCGAGTATCCGGGGAGCCGGAATGCGTTTGAGTTCCCGTCTCGTTCGCAGAGCGGGTCGAAGCGAACGATCCAATCACCTGCCGGAACGCTATCGATTCGATAGGTGCCGCTGAAGGAGACCCAGCCGCCGTTCAGGTATTCGCCGCTCCGGCTGAACACGTCGACACAGGTGAATGGCAGCGGCCGTCGACCGGAGTGGTCGGTGACGCGACCCGAAATCGAGCCCGCCGGATCGAGCGAGGCGTCGATCACCCGACGCTCGCCCCAGTCCAACTCGAATGAATCAGCGTTAGCGCGATCGACGGCGTCCTCCCACCACTCGGACGCGTAACCCTGCCCTGAACAGTCATCGAACGAAAGCTGGTAGCGACCCGGCCGAACATAGAAACGGTAGACACCGGAAGGCACGAGCCGCGTCTGAATCCGCCCGCCCGTCAGCGCGTCAAAAATGCGGACACAAGCAGTTCGGATCACCTGGCCGTCGACGCCGGAAACGACGCCTTCGACGATGGCATTGGGACGCAGGGTGTCGTCGACGCGAACTGTCTCGCCTTCGAACACCGTGATCAGCGCACCGCCGCGATACTCCTTCGACTCGTAGAACGGCGTCGCGCCGACGGGGCACGAACCGAGGAACGTGACGCGATACTGGCCCGGACGGAGGCGGAATCCGAACGATCCGCTGACCGTCGAGGTCGTCCCGTACCACTCTCCGGATGACTCGTTGAGCTGCACGCAGATGTTCTCGAGCAGTTCACCGGTGAACGCATCGGTCACCGTGCCGACGATCCGGCCGTACCGCGACCGGAGTGCGACGTCGACGATCGTGTCTTCGTCGATCGCGAGTTCGACTTCAGAGCTGTATGTCTGATGTTCGAAGTTCGGGAAGCAGTCGAGCACACTCAGCTGGACGGTCGCGCCGGGTTCGAACCCGGTCAAGCGATAGTGGCCCGTCGGCGAAGTCCGTAGGTGTCGAACGAGCACATCGGACCGCCCGTAAACGCACTTGTTCGGGAGGACTTCGCCAGTGTCGAAGTCGGTGACCACGCCGGTCACGACGCCACCCGGATCGAGTCCCGCATCGATCTCGCCCGTGAGCGTGGCCGCTTCGACGACCACCGGAGTGCCAGGACCACTCGTGTCGTCGTAGTACTCCTCGGCCCAACGGGGATTGCCGAATGCCGCAGCCCCACAGTCGGAGAACCGCACCGAATACGCGCCGGGCAGGAGGCCGGTCAGCAGGTAACCACCGGTCACGTACGTGCGGGTCGAGGCGACGACCTCGTCGTTGGCGTTGATCGCATCGACACAGACGTCGTGCACCGCGGCACCGGTGTGATCGTCGGTGACCTCTCCGGCGATCGCTCCCACCCTCGCGAGCGACGCGTTGGCCTCCACCGATTCGCCCGGAGCGAATCGCCACAGCACGGCGTTCGGCTGCGAGAGGGAATCGTCGAACCACTCGGATCGGTATCTCGGAAAGCCGTCGGGAGGATCGCAGTCGGCGAACAACAACCGAACGTCGACACCGGGTCGGACCTTGAGCTGGTACGCACCGGTGATCGAGGTCCGAGTCTTGCGATCGTCACCGGTCGCCCTGACGCAAACACCTTCGATTGGGTCGCCCGCGTCATCGACGACGACCCCGTGAATGGTCGCGGGAGCGGGCGCACGTCGCAGTGACACATTGAACCGCCACGTGGATCCCTGCACAGTCAGGAACGTTCGATACGGGAGGAACTCCGGATCGGACGGCGCGCATCGATTGACGCTGAAGTCCCCGCCGGTGAAGAACTGAATCTGCGGATAACGCAAACCGTAGAGACCCGTCGGCGAGGTCACCGTTCGGTACGACACACCGGTGAAGTACTCGACGAGCTCGACGCACACGCCGCCGATTCCCACACCTGAGTCTTGTGCTCGCACGACTCCCGTGAGCCGGACCGACGCCTCGGCCGCGGGGCCGCTCGGAGCGGGCTCACCGTCGACGGTCGACCCCGCGGATTCGTTCGGCGAAGAAGGTGCCGATTCATCGGGTTCGGATTGTTCGTCGGGCTGCGATGTCTCCGACGGCTCATCAGCAGCCGGCTCATCAGCAGCCGGCTCGCCTTCGCTCGGCGTCGTGTCGGGCTGCGGCGTCGGCACGGCGGTGTCGTCGGTCGTGATCGATACGCCGACCGTGCCGGCGGCGCCCGCGACCGAGCCGACGCGCACTTCGTAGGTGCCGGGGGTGACCGCGACGACGAGTCGCGCGTCGACCGTCGCTTCGTGCTCGTCGTCGTTGCAGCCGAGCGCCGCCGTCGCGCCGTCGGCCCACACCTCGAGCGCGGGATCGCTGTCGATCCCGCCCGAACCCGCGGTCACGACGAGGTTCGTGTCCTCGCTGATCGTGACGCGGAACCACACGTCGTCGCCCAGATCGCCGCAGACCCCAGCGTCGACGTCGGTCGACGAAGCTGCCGACAGGTCGACGGTCTGCTCGAACGGCAACGCGGCTGCCGCGGCGGTGTCACGGTCGTCGTTGACGATCACCACCGCGGGCTCGGAGCCGAACAGTTCGGCCGCCATGGCCTGCGCCGGCGTGACGAGCGCGGCGCCCGCGGCCAACATCCAGATCGCGCTCCGGCGAAGCCCGCGCCGACGTCGGTAGTTCATCCGCCACTTCATCGCGTGCAACGCACACTCCCCCTGTGCGCGAACCGACGGCAGCGCGCCGACGATCCGCCCCGTTCCCCGCGACGCCGCCACGTCGCATCGCCACCTTCAGCGATTTTGCGGACGCAGCTTGGCATATTTCGGCCAGCGCGACAAGGATCGCCGCGTGCCCACGACTGCGACGCCGATCGCCGCGCCCGACGACCGGGTGTTTCGGGTCTGGCGCATCGTGTTGGGTCTCGGGCCGGCCGTGTTCGTACCCGGGCTTGCGGATCTGTTCATGTTGCCCAAGCTCGTGGTGCTCGCGGTGGCCACGACCTGGGCGTTGGTCACGCTCGGTCCGGTGGGCCGTGGCGGGCCTCGGGTTCCCCGCGCCGTCGCGGGGTCGGCCGTCGCGGTCGCCATCGTCCTCCTACTCGCGACGGTCACGTCGGTCGCGCCGCGGCTGTCGGTCGTCGGGATCGACCAACGGTTCGGCGGGCTCGCGCCGTTCGCGGTGCATCTCGGCGCGGCCTGGGTGACGATGCGGCTGATCATCGGCCGACCCGATCGAGCGTTCGTCGTCGCACGGTGGGTCGCAGGCGGGGCGACGGCGATCGGGCTGTACGCAATCGTCCAGGACCTCGGATGGGATGCCTTCGAGTTTCGCGAGGCTTCGGGCGCGGCGACCCGATTTCCCGGCAGCACGATCGGCAACTCGAACTTCGCGGGCGGGTACTTGGCCATCGCGATCGTGCTCACGCTGGCGACGGCCGTGCGCAGCCGGGGCCGGGCGCGCACCGTGTGGGCCGTCGCACTCGCCACACAGGTCGGCGGACTCTGGGTGACGCAGAGCCGAGGTGGGATGCTCGCCACGTCCGTCGGAGTCGCGCTGTGGGCGTGCGTTGCCGCGACGCGACGCGCACCGCGTTCGGTCGCGATGGTCGTGCTGATCGCGTCGGTCGCCGCGGTCACCGGCGCGGCTGCGTTCATCGCGGGACCTCCTGATCGTCGCCTGCCTCACGCGGTTCGCAGCCTCGAGGTGCTGCGCAGCGACAGTGCGGTCGTGCGCGGCTACGAATGGCGAGCGGCGGTCCGCGCGACGATCGATCGCCCAGTTCTCGGCAACGGACTCGACACCTTCGCATTGACCTATCCACCCCATCGCGAGACTCGCGACGGAGCGACGATCGGGCTGCTGCTGTCCGACAAGCCCCACAATCTGTGGCTCGAATGGCTCGTATCGACGGGAGTCGTGGGACTGAGCGCGTTCGGATCGCTGATCGTGTGCGCCGTGTGGGCGAGTCGGCGGGCCCGGCAACGGTCACCCGACGACCGCAGCGCGCACGCGATGGTCGTCGCCGCGTTCGTCGCGTACCTCGTGCAGGCAACGTTCTCGATCGACGTCGTTCCGCTCGCGTCGACCGGCTGGTGGTTGCTCGGCATGATCGTCGCATTCGGATGCGAACCCGCGCCGACTGTGGCCAAGTCGCGCGCTGCTGGTCCGAAGGGCGGTACGCGCCGCCCGCTTCGAATCGCAGCGATCGCGACCGTGTCCGCGGCATCGGTCGTCGCGCTCGCCGCGAGCTTCATGGTCGACCGCGGCCAGCGAGTCGAGGGTCGCCATCCGGCGCAGGCGTACGACTGGTATCAACGAGCCCGAGCGCTGGCGCCCGAGGAATCCGCGTACCAGCGTTCGGCGGGATTCGCGGCCGAGCAGGCCGCGGTCGCGGCGGGCGACGACCGGGCCGCGGCCAAACAGCACATCGCCGACGCGATTGCAGCCTACGAGGAGGCCCTCGACCGCCAGCCCGGCAACGTCGGAATCCTGATCGACCTTGCCCGCGTGCACCTCCTCCGAGCCCAACGGATCGATCCGCGCGGCTACGAGGAATCCGCTCGTTGGTGGGACCGCGCCGTCGAACTCGACCCCCACGACTGGGAGCTGCGCGAGCTCGCGGGAGTCGCCTACAACGAATGGGCGAACCGCGTCGGCGACACCGACGCGCGACGGCGCGCGGCCGAACAGCTCAGCGTCGTCGTCGAACTTCGGCCCGATTACTACAACGGTTGGCTCAATCTCGCCCGCACCCAGATCGCGCTCGACGACTTCGACGGAGCACAGCAGTCCATCGACGCCGCGTTCACCATCGTGCCGTTCTCCGCGCCGGCCATCGAGGTCGCCGAAGAACTCGAACGCGCCAAGGCGCGCTCGCTCAGCTCTTGAACAGGAACTCGACGTCGTCGCCGAGCAAGTTCTCGACTTCGTGACGCAGTTGTTCGGAACGACGCAGTTGCGGGTCGTCGTCGAGGATCCGCTCCGCGACCGCCCGCGCCGCGACGACAACACCTTCGTCGCGGGGTATTCGCCCCAGCTTGAGGTCGCTGAAGCCGCTCTGGCGCTCGCCGAACACTTCGCCAGCGCCGCGAATCTCCAAGTCCTTCTCGGCGAGCAAGAAGCCATCGGTCGACGCTTCCATCGCGGCGAGGCGTGCGTTCACTTCGTCGCTCTCGACGTCGGTGAGCAAGAAGCAGTAGCTCGTGCCGCCGCCACGACCGACTCGCCCGCGCAGCTGGTGCAGCTGACTCAGCCCGAACCGTTCCGCGTCCTCGACCACAATCACGGTGGCGTTGGGAACGTCGACGCCGACTTCGATCACGGTCGTGGCGACGATCACGTCGAGTGCGTTCGACCGAAACGCCTGCATTACCCGCTCCTTGTCGGCACTCGCCATCTGGCCGTGGAGCAGCCCCAAGCGCAAGCCCGCGAGCTCCTCGTATCCGAGGCGCTCGAACTCCTCGGTCACGGCCTTGGCCTGAATCTTCTCGGAGCCCTCGACGAGCGGGCACACGACGTAGGCCTGGCGGCCCGCGTCGACCTCGGCGCGTAGCGCTGCGTAGACCCGCGCTCGATCGAGGGGGTTCGGACCGATGACCTCGGTCGTGATCGGAGTCCGGCCGGGCGGCAGCTCGCGCAGTTCGCTCTTGTCGAGATCGCCATAGATCAACATCCCGGCGGTGCGCGGGATCGGGGTCGCCGTCATCACGAGCATGTCGGGGATCGCCCCGCCGACGCCGACTTCGCGGAGTCGACTGCGTTGCTCGACACCGAACCGATGTTGTTCGTCGACGACGACGACGCCGAGCCTCGGGATGATCACCGACTCGTACAGCAGCGCGTGGGTTCCGACGACGATGTCGATCTCGCCGTCTGCAAGCCCGGCATTGATCCGTCGGCGCTCCGCCGCGGTCGTTCGGTTCGTCAACAATTCGGTGCGAACCGCGCGCCGAGTGAACAGCGAGCCGCCCGCCGACTCGACCTCGAGTCCGTCGAGCAGGCTGCGACACGCGAGCTGATGTTGTTCGGCGAGTACCTCGGTCGGGGCGAGCAACGCGCCTTGCAAGCCGCCCTCCACCGCGGCCAACAGCGCGCTGAGCGCCACGACCGACTTGCCCGATCCGACGTCGCCCTGCAGGAGTCGATGCATCGGTGCCGGGCGCACGAGGTCGTCGAGGATCTCGTCGATCGCGCGGCGTTGATCACCGGTGAGCGGGAACGGCAGCCCCGAGTGGAACTGATCGACCAACGAACGGTCGACCTGGTGTTCGATGCCCTGCTGGTTCGCCTCGAAGGCTCGCTTTCGCGCGACCAATGCCAGCTGCATGCGCAAGAACTCGTCGAACACCAGCCGTTTGCGGGCCGCGATGTGCTCGGAGAACACCTCCGGCGCATGCACCATCCGATACGCATCGGATCGATCGATCAGATCGAGTTCGTCGCGCGCCCACTCCGGCAGGGGATCGGCGATGCCGCGAACGGCGCACCGCCGCAGCACCTCCGCGACAACCCGACGGATCTGCCACGACGACACGTCGGCCTTGCCCGACTGCGGGTAGATCGCGACGATCTCGCCGCTGTAGTCCTCGGCTTCGCCGGCACGCCGCAGCACGTCGACCGCCGGGTTCGTCATCTGGCGCTTGCCCCGATAGACGTCGAGCTTCCCGAAGAACGCGGCCTGCGTTCCGACCGAAAGCTGCTGTTCGCGCCAGGCCTGGTTGAAGAACGTCACCGCGAGGAACGCAGTCCCGTCGTGGACGTTCACTTCGACGAGGGCGCGGCCGTTGCGGGTCCGGCGGCCGGCGACCCGGCGAACCTCACCGACGACGGTCGCCTCGGCGCCGACTTCGAGATCGGCGATGTCGGCGCGATGGGTGCGATCGACGTAGCGGCGCGGATAGTGCTCGAGTACGTCGAGCGCCGACGTCAAGCCCATCTGCTCGAATCGGGGCAGCAGTTTCGGGCCGATCGATTTCAGCCGGGAGAGTTCGACAGCTGCCAGGTCGCGCAGCGACAACGGCCCCGACTGCTCTCGATCGGGCATCACTCCACGCCGACGAGGTACGGGTAGAGCGGCTGGCCCCCTTCGTGGAACTCGACGTCGACGTGCGGGTGCGCGAGCTTCAGGTGCTGTTCGATGCGCGCGTTGTCGTGGGCACGAGCGTCCGCGCCGACCACGACCGTCACGATCTCGGCGTCGTCGTCGACGAGGCGGTCGAGCAGCACCGCGCACGCTTCAGCGGCCTAAGCGACCGCGGCGACGATTCCGCCGCCGCGCTCGATCGCAATCCAGTCGCCCTCACGAATCGCCCCGCACTCGGCCTGGCTGTCGCGTACGGCCTGGGTCACTTCGCCGGTGCGCACGCGCAGGCTCGCTTCGGTCAGCGCGGCGACGTTCTCGCCGACGGCCGCGTCAGGGTCGTACGCCACGAGCGCGGCCAACGCCTCGACGACGCTCGTCGTGGGCACGACCTCGACGGCCTTGGCGCTCAGTTCGGGAACCTGTTGCGCGACCGGGATGATGTTCTTGTTGTTGGGCAACACGACGACCGCGGGAGCATTGCACGCCTCGACCGCTTCGAGAATCTGCGCGGTGCTCGGATTCATCGACTGACCACCCGCGACGATCTGCTGCACGCCGAGCGCGCTGAGGAGTCGTTGCACGCCGGCGCCGACTCCGACTGCGACGACTGCCGTTTCGACGGCGGGGACCGAGCTCACCACGGTCTCGCCGGACTGCACCCATCCGTGCTCCTCGGCGACCTCCTCGAACAGATCGGTGACCCGGATCTGATGCGGTCGTCCCGCCTCGATCCCCGCTTCGATCGCCGCGCCGATGTCGTTCGTGTGGACGTGGCAGTTCCACAGTCCGTCGCCACCGACCACGACGATGGAGTCACCGATCGCACCCCACGAATCCTTGAACGCGTTGACCGACGCGTCATCGGCGTCGAGGAAGAACATGACTTCGTATCGCAACCCCGCGACGTCGTCGCCCGCGAGGTGGCGCTCGATCGCGACCGGAGTGTCGACGACTGCCGAGACCGGTAGCGGTCTGCCGTCGACGACGTGCAACAACGCGGCGAGCAACAACGTGAAGCCGCGACCGCCCGAGTCGACCACCCCGGCATCACGCAACGCAGGGAGCAGTTCGGGTGTTCGCGCGACCGAGGCGTCGGCTTCGGCACTCGCGCGTTCCAAGAGGTCGTCGAGCGCGACGACGCCTTCAGCCCACGCAACTTCGACCGCTTCGGCGACCTCGCGCACGACGGTCAGAATCGTGCCTTCGACCGGCCGGAGCACCGCCTGGTAGGCGGCGTCGGCCGCGCGTCGCAGCGCCGCGACGAGCGCCGCGCCGTCGACCGAGTCCGAGCCGGACAGAACCTCCGAGAAGCCGCGCAGGATCTGGCTCGTGATCACGCCGCTGTTGCCCCGCGCTCCCATGAGCGACCCGCGGCTGATCGCGGTCAGCACTTCGGGCATCGCTTGCGCCGAGGTCAATTCCTTACAGACCGACTCGAGCGTCAGCGCCATGTTCGTCCCGGTGTCGCCATCGGGCACCGGGTAGACGTTCAGCCGGTTCAGTTCTTCCTGGTGATCGCGCAGCGCGTCGCGGAACGCCTCGACCGCGCGTCGCAACTCCTGGGGACCGAGCGTGGTCAGGGTGGTCATCGCGTGGGGAGACTACCGAGGCCCGGAAAGGCTTCCCCGGTAGCCGATCCGGGCGCTGCGACTGCTACCTTGACCCGGTTCCCTACCCGGGCCGTCCGGATTCGACGGGCGGTCGATGGGTGGTCGTCGGTTTGTTCGTCGAAGCACGTGCGAGGTAGTTCCATCATGGCAGCGGTCTGTGAGGTCTGCGGCAAGAAGCCGCAGTTCGGCATGAAGCTCTCCCACTCCCACCGCCGCTCGAAGCGTCGGTGGAACCCCAACGTGCAGCGGGTACGAGCGATCGTGAACGGCTCGCCGCGCCGGTTGAACGTCTGCACCTCCTGCATCAAGGCCGGTAAGGTCCAAAAGCCGTAGCCGGACCCGACGGAGGCATCATGCAAGGCGTCGTGAAGATGTTCGACCCGCTCACCGGCGAGGGCGTCGTGCTCACCGACGCCGACCGCACCGAGTACGTGCTGGCGGCCGACGCCCTCGACGGCTCGGTGTTCCGGCTCCTGCGCCAAGGCCAGCGGGTCGTGTTCGATGTCGCGGCCGGACGGGCGACCCGCGTCCGGACTGGCGCCGAACCCGACATGGGCATGACCGCCGAGGTCTGATCAAGGCCGCGGTCTGGTCCCCGCGTGACACAATTCGTGCCCTGACCTGGTCTTTTCTCCGACTTCGGACAGATCGCCGCTCAGGGCGGTGACGAGCGACGCCGAAGAACCACGGGTGAAGCGGGTCTCGACCATCGCGGTGCTCGGAGCGTGCCTGACGCTCGGCCTCGCGGGCTTCATGCTCGGGCCGAGCGGGTTCGCGCAGTTCGACTACTGGGTTTCGGCCGCGTTGGTGGACCTCGCCGCCCTGTCCGCATGCATCGCGGGCGCGTTCGGCGCCCGACGCCAACACGGCGCGGCCCGCCGGGCGTGGAGTGCGCTCATCGCGGCCGTGTTCGTGTGGCTCCTCGGCGACCTCGTCTGGGACTACTACGCGATCCGCAACGCCGAGGCGCCGACGCTGTCGCTCGCCGACGTGTTCTACGCCATCGGATACCCGATGATGCTCTGGGCCATCTGGCGAATGTTGCGGCTGCGCTCACCGCGATCCAACCGCGAAGTCGTCCTCGACGGACTCGCCATGGCCGCGGCGGCCGCCCTTGCGGCATGGCAGTTCCTGATCAGCCCCAACACCTACGCGGGCATGCCGTTCGCCGAACGCCTCGTCGGTGCGCTGTACCCGCTCGGCGACGTCGTGCTGCTGACCGCACTGACGTGGTTGGCGCTCTCGCCCGGCAAGCGCAGCGCGGCGACGCGATTGCTCTATGCGTTCTTCGGGCTCACGTTGGTGCTCGACGTCGGCTACGCCTTGCTCCCCCGGTTCGCGACCGCCGACCGCTGGTACGACCTCGTGAACTCGCTCTACCCGGTCGCCTATGCGTTTCTCGCCGCCGCCTCGTTACACCCCGACGCGGCCCACACCACCGAGGCGGTTCCCCTGACCGTGACTCGGCTGCACCCGGCCCGCTTGGCGTTCTTGACGCTCGCGCTCATTGCGGCCCCGGCCCTCGAGCTCGCCAACCACACCGACGCCGCCGCGGGTGACCTGCTCCCGGTCGCGATCGGAACGCTCATCACCGTCCTCGTGATCATTCGCTTCGTCGCCGTGGTGCGTGACCGCGAGTCGGCTCGCGAACAACTCGAGTTCCAGGCGTCGCACGATGTCCTCACCGGTCTCCTCAATCGACACCTCCTGGCCGACCGGATCGAGCACGCGGTCGCCCGGTCGAGCCGGGGTGGTGGCGGCGTCGCGGTCTTGTACATCGACCTCGACCGCTTCAAGGCGGTGAACGATGCGCACGGGCACGCCGCGGGCGACGCCCTGCTCGTCGAGGTGGCACGGCGACTGCGAGAGAGCGTGCGGGCGGGCGACACCGGGGCCCGGATCGGAGGCGACGAGTTCTCGGTCTTGTGTGAAGACCTGCCCGAGCGTTCGTCCGTCTTCGAGATCGCCGACCGCATCGTCGAGCGGCTCGGCGAACCGATCCCGATCGGCGATCTGCTCGCAGTCGTGTCGGCGAGCGTCGGGATCGCAATTCCGGAAGGAAACGTCGTCGACGGCGAGGCGATGTTGCGCGACGCCGATGCGGCGATGTATCGAGCGAAGGATGGCGGCCGCGATCGCTGGGAGGTGTTCGACGGCGAGATGCGCGACTGGGTCGAGCAACGCCGTGAAACCGAGGTCGCGCTCGCGGGCGCCGTCGAACGGGGCGAACTGCGCCTGCTCTACCAGCCGGTCATCGATCTCGCCGACGGCAGCATTCGCGGCTTCGAGGCGCTGGTGCGGTGGGAGCGGCCGGGTCACGGA
>SXGT01207481.1_pt1 | contig 12451 bp, 10 predicted proteins | sample 3176221 | NCBI WGS metagenome assembly SXGT01 (sample SAMN11356862, study PRJNA531348) | freshwater metagenome | isolation source: freshwater sample F1-120 | place: China: Fuxian Lake, Yuxi | collected 2017-12-25
CACACCTTCTACTGGAACAGCATGAAGCCGGGCGGCGGCGGCCTGCCGACGGGCGATCTGCTCGCGGCGATCAACCGCGACTTCGGCTCGGTCGACAAGCTGAAGGAGGAGATGACCCAGGCCGCGATCACCCAGTTCGGATCGGGCTGGGCGTGGCTCGTGCAGAAGGACGGCAAGCTCTCCGTGACGAAGACCGGGAACGCTGACCTGCCGATGAAGCACGGGCAGAAGGCGCTCCTCACGATCGACGTCTGGGAGCATGCATACTACATCGATTACCGGAACCTGCGGCCGAAGTACGTGGAGACGTTCTTCGCGAGCCTCGTGAACTGGGACTGGGCGGCGCGCCAGCTGGCGTAGGGTCGGCTCCTCCGCGGACGGCGGACCGCCGTGCGCCGTCGGCCGTCCTCGGTCCGCCGTGCGCGGTCGGTCGTCGGTCCGTCCGCCGTCAGCGGCCCTGGATCCGCTTCTCCCGCGCCGTCCACCGCGCCCTCGCCTTCTCCTTCTCCCCCTCCCGCGTCCGCACCGGGACGTCCGCCGCCAGCGAGGCGAGCAGCGTCTGGGTCGCCTTCGTGACCGCGCGGACGGCGCGCTCGACGTGGGCCTGGTCCGCGCGGGAAGGGCGCGGGAGGCCGCTCACCTTGCGGACGTACTGGAGCGCTGCCGCGGCGACCTCCTCGTCGGTGGTGGGAGGATCGAAGTTGTAGAGTACACGGATGTTTCGGCACATCGGCGGGCATCCTAACCGGTTACCATGGGGTGTGCCTCGTCCTCTCCGCGCGATCCTTTCACCCTGGGCCGTCGTCGCGCTCCTCGCCCTGGCGCCGGCCTGCACCCAGCGCTTCGTGCCGATGCGGGGCCCGAGCGAGACGGTCGTATCCATCGCCCGTCTCGAGCTCGGGTACTCGAACGTGTACCTGCTCTCGCACGCCGGCACGTGCACCTACGCGCTCGTCGACTCCGGGAGCCCCGGCGACGAGAGGGATCTCGGGCGCGCCCTCGCGGCGCGCGGACTCGCGCCATCGAACATCTCGTACGTCATCCTGACGCACGGACATGCCGACCATGCCGGGCTCGGCCGGTTCCTGCAGGAGCGCGGCGCCCGGGTGCTCCTCGGCGCGGAGGACGTGTCGCAGAGCGAGGTCGGGCGCAACGACGAGATGCGCGCGCAGAACCTGACGGCGGTGCTGCTGAAGCCGTTCGTGCGCTTCCCGTATGCGCCTTTTCGCCCCGATGCGCTCGTGTACCCCGGCCCGGATCTTCCGCTCGAGGGCCTGCCCGGCGTGCGGGTCCGCCACATGCCTGGCCACACGCGCGGCGCGCTCATCGTTCTCGTCGGGGACGACGACGCGATCGTCGGCGACATGATGCTCGGCGGGATCTGGGGAGGCGCCGTCGGCGCCGCCCACGCGGGCGATCACTACTACCACGACGACGCGAGGCGAAACCGCTGCAACATCCAGAGGTTGTACGACGCGGGCATCTCCCGCTTCTTCCTGGGTCATGGCGGACCCGTGAGCCGCGCCTCGGTGGAGGCGTGGATGGGGAGGTGGATGGACAGGGAGCCCTGCCGCTGAGCGCGCCCTTGGAGCTCTTCAGTCCCCCGTCGGCTCGAACGCCCGCCACCGGTACAGCCGTGCCGGCCTGTGGCGGCCCGTCTTCACGTCCGACAGCGGCTCGATGAGGTTCCGCGCGAGAAGGCGCGCTCGGAAGTTCCTCTTGTCGAACGTCCGGTTGTGCAGCACCTCGTACACGCGCTGGAGCTCCGCGAGCGTGAACGTGCGCGGGACGACGTTGAAGTGCGAGGCGCGAAGCGGATCGTCCATCCGCTCGCGCAGGCGGAACAGCGCCCGCTCGATGAGCTGCAGGTGATCGAACGCGATCTCGACCCCCGGTGGTCGCGGTCGCTTGCTCGCCCGCGCGGGCGTCGGCCTCCCGTCGGCCCCGCCGCCGAAGGGCAGCGTCCGGAGCGGATGCCACGCGACCTCCACCGCGTCGTCCCCGGCGCGCGGCCGAAGGCCCTCGGCGACGACGAACGTGTAGTACACGACCGACACGTAGTGCCCGCGCGGATCGCGTCCGGGATCGCCGTAGGCGCCGAGCTGCTCGAGGCGCAGGCCCGTGACGCCCGTCTCCTCCTCGAGCTCGCGATGCGCGGCGCGCTCGAGCGGTTCGCCGGGCTCGACGTGACCCCCGGGGAGCGCCCACGCGCCCTTGAAGGGCTCCTCGCCCCGGCGGATGAGCAGCACCGCGAGATCGTCGGCGTGCATCGTGAAGATCGCCACGTCGGCCGTGACCGCGGGGCGTGGGTGCTTGTACGCCGGCACACCTGCAGGGTGGTGTGTATGTTACACGAAGTCAAGTCACGCGCTTGGAGAGCTCCAGGATCGCGTCCTTCGTGGCCGCGTCGCAGAAGAGCATCGGCAGGAACGACGGGCTCACGGGGAGCGCCTCCGAGAGGCGCTTCAGCGACTCGGCCTGGATGCGCTCGCGGATGGACCGGTCGCGTGCCGAGCCGATCGCGGACTCGCCGCCGTTCTTCGGGGCTCTCGAGGCGGGGGCCTTCTCGAGCGTGGCGCGCTCCTCGGGGGAGAACAGGGGCGGGAGCAGGCAGTTGACGACGAGCTTCGCGATCGGGAGCTTGAGCTCTCGGAGCGCCCGCGCGAGCTCGATGGTCTCCGACGTGGGCATCTCCTCCGGGAGCGTCACGAGGACGATGGCGCACGCCTTGGGGTCCTGGAACAGCGTCCAGGCGCGCTGCGCGTCGCGCCGCAGGAGGCCGGGGGGCACCACGTCGAGGATGACCTTCGGCACGCGCAGCATGTCCAGTCCGTGGCCCGTCGCGGGCGCGTCGAGGATGACGACGTCGTACTTGAGCGTGCCATCGGGGTTCTTCTCGGTGGTGTGCCACCACGCCTTGCCGAGCATCGACCACTCGTGCATGCCGGGGACGGCCGCGAAGAACGATCGCACGTACTTGTTGTCGAAGAGGAGCCCGTAGAGCACCTTCGACTTGAGCATCATCTGCCCGTACTCCTCGAGCGCCTTCTCGGGATCCATGTTCACAGCCCAGATCCCGTGGCTCACCCGGCGCACGTCGGAGCCTATGACATCGCAGCCGAGCATCTCCGAGAGCCGCTCCTTCGCGTTGCACATCGTGACGAGGACCTGCTTGCCTTTCGCCTCGAGCTGCCGCGCCTCCGCAGCGCACACGGTCGTCTTCCCGACTCCGCCCTTCCCCGTCACGATGAGGAAGCGTCGCGTCTCGAGGTGGGCCGTATCCATGCGGAGTCTTCACCCCTACCACAACCCGAGCCCGAGCCCGAGCCGGAGGTGCCCGTTCCGGCGGTCGGGCGTGAGGCGAGTGTGATAACTGACGCCCATGCTCCCCGGCCTCCGCATCCTCCCGCTCGGCGGGCTCGGCGAGGTCGGCATGAACTGCATGGCGCTCGTCGACGGGGACCAGGCCCTCGTCGTCGACTGCGGCGTGACCTTCGACGACCGTGGCCTGGGGGTCGACGTGGCGCACCCGGATTTCCGCGCGCTCCTCCCGTACCAGGTCGTGGGCGTCGTCCTCACGCACGGCCACGAGGACCACATCGGGGCGCTGCCCTACTTCCTGAGGCGCTTCGACGTGCCGATCTGGGGCCCGCGCTACGCGCTCGCGCTGCTCGACCGCAAGGCCGACGAGCACGAGGTCCTCGACCTCGCGAAGCTGCGGGAGACCACGCCACGCCAGGCGTTCTCCGTGGGGCGCTTCCGCGTCGAGCCCATCCGTGTCACGCACTCGATCGCCGACGCGACGGCGCTCTCCATCGAGACGCCGTGGGGCCGGGTCCTCCACACCGGGGATTTCAAGCTCGATCCGCGCCCCGACGACGGCGAGGCGTTCGACGAGGAGCGGCTCCGCGAGCTCGCGCGTGACGGCATCGGCGTCCTCCTCTCGGACTCCACCAACGCGGAGATCGAGGGCTCCTCTGGCAGCGAGGCTGACGTGTTCGAGCCGCTCCTCCACCTGGTCGACACGACCCCGGGCGTGTGCGTGGTCTCGCTGTTCGCGTCCAACGTGCACCGGCTCCGCATGCTCGGCCGCATCGCGCAGGCGACGAAGCGGCGCATCGTCCCGCTCGGGCGCGGGATCATGACGCACCTCGACGCCGCGCGCGCGAGCGGGTACGTCGACTGGCCGCGGGAGCTCGTCCTCCCCGCGGATCGGGCGCGGCAGCACGCCTCGCGCGAGCTCTTGTGCCTGGCCACGGGCAGCCAGGGCGAGGAGCGCGCGGCCCTCGCGCGGCTCGCGCGGCGCGCCCACCCGGCGATCGTCCTCGGCGAGGGCGATCGCGTCATCCTCTCGAGCCGCGTCATCCCAGGGCGGCAGCCGGCGGTCTTCGCGATCGTGGGCGACCTCCTCAGGCAGGGCGTGGACGTCCGCTGGACGCCGACGGATCCACGCGTCCACGTGAGCGGGCATGCCTGTCGCGACGAGCAGCGGCGCATGATCGAGATCTGCGAGCCGCGCGCCTTCGTGCCGATCCACGGCGCCTTCCACCAGCTGACGGCGCACGCCCGGCTCGCGCGCGACGCCGGGGTGCGCGAGGTCGCGATCCTCGAGGACGGGCAGACCGGCGTGTTCGATGGCCAGGCGATCGCGCGAGGCGACGATTTCTCGTGCCCGCGCGTCCACGCGTGGGAGGGGCAGGAGGTGGCCGAGGGCGTCATCGGCGAGCGCAAGGCGCTCGCGAGAGACGGCGTCGTCTTCGTCACGCTGGACGTCGATCGCGACGGTCGCGCCGCCGGCGAGGCGGAGCTCGCCACGCGGGGGGTGGTCCCCGAACACATGCAGACTACACTCGCCGCCGCGGTGCGCCGGGAGATCGCGACCGCCGTGACGGACATGCCCCCACCCCACACACGAGAGGCCGTCGCGGAGGTGGTGCGCCGCGCGGCGCGCCGCGCCGTTCACGACCTCGCCGGGCGCAAGCCCGTCACCACCGTCCTCCTCCGAGCCCCCCGATGAAGCATCCCATCACCACCGAGAGCCGCGCGGGCACGTTCCTGGTCGGCCTGCTGCGCGGGCTCGACGCGCAGCTCGACGCCATCATGCGCCGCGTCCTCGACGCGTCCGATCCCGAGGCGATCCACGATCTCCGCGTGAACATCCGCAAGGTGCGGACCATCCTCAAGGTGGCGCGCGCCATCTTCGGACGGCGGCACACCGACCATGCGCGGGCCGCGTTCACCGTCCTCCACCGCGCGACCGGCGCGCTGCGGGACGAGGAGGTGTTCCGGGAGACGATGGGCCGCCTCGGCGTGAAGGGCGCGCTGTTCCAGGCGTACATGCGAAGGCGGGCGGCGCGCGAGCGCAGGCTCCGTCGCGCGACGATCGATCTCGTCCGCGGCGGGGCGCTCGACCGGGCGCGGCGCTTGCTAGGGGCGCTCCTGACGGTCCCGGCGAAGCCCTCGCGTGACCCGGAGGTGGGCGAGTTCGCGCGTCGCGTGGTGCTCGCGGCGCGGCGGCGGGTGGAGCGTCACCGCGACGTCGACGTGGGCGACGCGTTCGGGCTGCACGAGCTCCGCATCATGTACAAGGAGCTACGCTACCCGTGCGAGCTCCTCGCCCCGGTGTTGCCGAAGGACCTGTCGATCCTCGCGGGCCCGTCCGCCACCTTCCAGTCGCGCCTCGGCGACATCCACGACGTGGACATGGCGCTGCTCGGCATCGCGCGCGCGCGCTCGCTCGATCCGGCGCTGGAGGCGACGCTCCTCCGCGCCCTCTCGGCGCTCCGGCGAAAGAAGGTCGCGGCCTTCGCCGCCGATCGCTCGCCCGCCGCGGTCGCGACGCGCCCGACGGCCAGGTCGGCGCGCGTCCGGGTCAAGCGGTCGGGGGCGTCGGGCTCCGGAAAATCTCGACCTGCCGGATCACGACGTCGGTGATCGGCTTGTCCTTCGCGCCCGTCGGGGTGCGCGCGATCTTGCCGACCAGGTCGCTCCCCGCGATGACGAAGCCGAAGACGGAGTGCTTGTTGTCGAGGTGCGGCGTCGCGCGCTCCGTCACGAAGAACTGCGATCCGTTCGTGGACGGGCCCGAGTTGGCCATGGAGAGCACCCCCGGGCCGTGGTGCCGGAGCTCCGGGTGAAACTCGTCGCCGAAGCGGTAGCCCGGGCCGCCGATGCCCTGCCCGAGCGGATCGCCTCCCTGGATCATGAAGTTGGGGATCACGCGGTGGAAGATGGTCCCGTCGTAGTAGCGAACGCCCTTCCGGATCTCGCCCGTCTTCGGGTCCTTGAACTCCTGCGTGCCGGACGCGAGGCCGACGAAGTTCTTCACCGTGTTGGGGGCGCGCGTCTCCTCGAGCTTGATGACCAGGTTGCCGAGGGAGGTGTGGAGCCGGGCGTAGAGGTCGCCGGTGCCCGGGACGTCGATGGGCGGGAAGTTCGCCTGAACCATGGGATCTCCTTCTTTCGCGGTCGCGTGGGCGGGGCTGGCCCGGCGGACGACGGACCAGGTTACACGTCGCGCCCCCTTGCGCCCAGGGTGAAACGTGGCAGGAAAGTCGCCTTTCTCCGGTTTTCCGGGGAGGATCCCCTCGCCGGTGGAGTCGCTTGACCGGCTTTCTCGTCTGCTGATAGGTCCATGAATCCCGGGGTTTGCCTCTCGGGCGACCCCAACCCTTCTCGGAGGCCACGCGGTGATCACCTGTCCAAAGTGCGCCAAGGACAACCAGGACCACTACAAGTTCTGCCTCGGCTGTGGGGCGGAGCTGCCGCCGGATCCGGCCCCGAAGCCCTTCGCCCCGTCACCGCCAAGCCCTGTCGCGAAGAAGGAGGCGCCCAGCGCTCCTGCGGCCGTGCAGCAGGCGCCGGTGTACCAGCCGGTGCAGCAAGCCCCGGTGCCTCGCGCCGCCGTCGAGCCTGCGGCGCCCGCCGTGCGGCAGCCGGTCGCTGCGCCGCCGCCGCCCGCGGGGATGACGGCGTGTCCGCAGTGCGGGCACGAGAACGCGTCCAACAACCTGTTCTGCGGCGCGTGCGGCTTCCGGCTGAACCCGCCAGCGAGCGTCGCCCAGCCGCCGTCGCCTCCTCCGGCCGCCGTCGCCACCGCGGGCGTCACGCTGACCGCCCTCCGCGCCGACGGGAGCGAGGCGGGTTCGTTCACGCTCCCGGGAGGTACGAACGTCGTCGGGCGCGAGACCGGCGGGATCTTCGCGGGCGACAGCTACCTCTCGCCGCGTCACGCCACGTTCCGGCAGACCGGCGGCAAGGTCACCGTGAAGGACGAGTCGTCGCTCAACGGCGTGTACAAGAAGCTCACACGCGACGTCCCGGTCGAGGTCCGGCCCAATGACGTCTTCCGCGTCGGCCAGGAGATCATCAAGTACGAGCCGCTCGCGATGGCGCCGCCGTCGCCCGACGGCGTCGAGCGCCTCGGTTCTCCGTCGAAGGGCTACCTTGGCCGCATCGCGCTCGTCATCGGCCGCGACACGACGGGCAACGCGTTCCCCATCCCGGAGTCGGGCATCCACCTCGGGCGCGAGCGCGGCGACGTGCTCTTCCCGGAGGACGGCTACGTCTCCGGGCTCCACTGCCGCCTGTCGTGGGAGAACGACCGGCTCACCCTCACCGACCTCGGCAGCTCCAACGGCTCGTTCATCCGCCTGCGCGAGGAGGCGGAGGTGCGCTCGGGCGACGTCCTGCTGATGGGCCAGCAGCTCTTCCGGATCACGACATGACATGAGCGGCGCGCCGAGGACGATCCGCGTCGTGGCCGCGGTGCTCGAGAGGGAGGGCCGGTACCTCATCACGCAGCGCCGGGCGTCCGCCGTGCTGCCGCTGATGTGGGAGTTCCCTGGAGGCAAGGTCGATCCGGGCGAGACCGACGGGCACGCCCTCGAGCGCGAGGTGATGCACCGCCTCGGCGCCGAGATCACGTGCGGCAAGCTCATCTCGTTCGTGAGCCACCCGTACGAGCACTACGTCGTCGACCTCTTCCTCTACGAGTGTGCGCTCGTGTCGGAGACGCTCGAGGCCCGCGCCGTCTCGGCGTTCAAGTGGGTGACGAGCTCGGAGTTCGACCAGTACCCGTTCACGCCGGCGGACGAGGCGTCGATGAACAAGCTCCTCGGCATGGGCTGACGCTGGACGCTCCCGCGCTCCGCTTCGTCCCGCAAGACCCGACGCCGGATTCGCTCCTCGACGGCTTCCTCGGCTACACCGACAGCCTCGGGCTCACGCTCTACCCCGCGCAGGAGGAGGCGATCCTCGAGGTCACGCAGGGGAGCAACGTCATCCTCGACACGCCGACCGGGTCGGGCAAGTCGCACGTCGCGATGTGCGCGCACTTCGTGTCGCTCGCGCGGGGCGAGCGATCCATCTACACGTCGCCGATCAAGGCGCTCGCGAACGAGAAGTTCTTCCACCTGTCCCGCGCCTTCGGGCCGGAGACCGTCGGCCTGTTGACCGGCGACGCGGCGGTCAACCCGCGTGCGCCCGTGCTGTGCGCGACCGCCGAGATCCTCGCGAACGTTGCGCTCCGCGAGGGCGCGCGCGCCGACGTGGCGCGCGTCGTCATGGACGAGTTCCACTACTACGCGGACAAGGATCGCGGCGCCGCGTGGCAGATCCCCCTCCTCGAGCTCTCGAACGCGACCTTCCTCCTCATGAGCGCGACGATCGGCGACACCACGCCGTTCGAAGGCTACCTGGCGCGCCTCACGAACAAGCCCGTCCGCGTGGTGCGGTCGACCGACCGGCCGGTCCCGCTCCACTTCAGCTACGGCGAGATCCCCCTCCACGAGGCCGTCCTCGAGCTGACCCGGGAGGGCAAGGCGCCGGTCTACATCGTGAGCTTCACGCAGCGCGGCGCGGCGGAGGAGGCGCAGAACCTGATGAGCATCGACGTGTGCTCGAAGGAGGAGAAGAAGGCGATCGCGGAGCACCTCGCCGGCGCGCGCTTCGACAGCCCCTACGGCAGGGAGATCAGCCGGTTCCTCCGCCACGGCATCGGCGTGCACCACGCGGGCCTCCTGCCGAAGTACCGCCTCCTGGTCGAGGGGCTCGCGCAGCGCGGTCTGCTCAAGGTCATCTCCGGGACGGACACGCTCGGGGTCGGCGTGAACATCCCCATCCGCACGGTCCTCATCACGAAGCTGTGCAAGTACGACGGCGAGAAGACGTCGCTCCTGGCGGTGAGGGACTTCCTGCAGGTGAGCGGGCGCGCGGGCCGCAAGGGCTTCGACGACCGGGGCTTCGTGGTCGTTCAGGCGCCCGAGCACGTGATCGAGAACCTGCGCCTGGAGTCGAAGGCGTCGGGCGATGCGAAGAAGTTGAAGAAGCTCGTTCGCCGGAAGCCCCCCGATCGCGGCTACGTCGCGTGGGACAAGGCCACGTTCGAGCGGCTCGTGTCGGGAAAGCCCGAGACGCTCGTCTCGCGCTTCGCGGTCTCCCACGCGATGATCGTGCAGATGCTCGGGCGCGAGGGGGGAGGGTGCATGGCGATCGCCCGGCTCGTGAAGAAGAGCCACGAGCGCGACGCCCGGAAGCGCGCGATCGGTCGGACGGCGATCCAGATGTTCCGCTCGCTCGTGGACGCCGGGATCGTCGAGGTGGCGCGCGAGGACGGCCGGCGCACCGTCCGGGTGAGCGCCGATCTGCAGGAGGACTTCTCGCTGAACCACGCGCTGGCCCTGTACCTTGTGGAGACCCTCCCGCTCCTCGACCGGGAACAGCCGACCTACGCCCTCGACGTGCTGACGCTCGCGGAGTCCATCCTGGAGGAGCCCGAGGTGATCCTCATGCGGCAGCTGGACAAGCTCAAGCAGCGGCGGCTCGCCGAACTGAAGGCCGCGGGCGTGGAGTACGACGAGCGCATCGCGGAGCTCGACAAGATGGAGTACCCCAAGCCGAACCGCGAGTTCGTGTATGACACCTTCAACGCGTTCGCGCGGCAGCACCCCTGGGTAGGCGCCGAGAACATCCGCCCGAAGTCCGTCGCACGCGACATGAACGAGCAGTTCATGAGCTTCGCCGAGTACGTGAAGGAGTACGAGCTGCACCGGTCGGAGGGCCTGCTCCTGCGCTACCTGTCGGACGTCTACAAGGTCCTCCTCCAGACGGTGCCGCCGGTGTTCCGCACGCCCGAGGTGCAGGACCTCATCACCTACTTCGGCGCGATGGTGCGACAGATCGACTCCAGCCTTCTCGACGAGTGGGAGCGCATGCGGGATCCGGCGCGCGCGCCCGAGCCGCCGGCCGAGGGGCAGGCGCTGGCGGAGCCCGAGGGCTCGCGCGACATCACGCGTGACGCGCGCGGCTTCGAGGTGCTCGTGCACAACGCGGTGTTCGACCTCGTCCGCTCCATCGCGCGGCGGGACCACGAGGGCGCCAAGGAACGCGCGGGGAGCGCCGACTGGAGCGCGAGGGCGATCGAGGCGGCGATCGCGCCGTTCCTCGCGGAGCACGGCGCGATCCGCACCGACGCGGAGGCGAGGAGCAAGAAGCATTTCGTCGTCGCACCCGGCGAGTGGTCGTGGACGTTCCGGCAGGTGCTCCTCGCGGAAGACCCGACGGAGTGGTGCGTCTCGGGCAAGGTCGACGTCGAGGGGTCGCGCATCGAGGGGCGCGTCGTGCTGAAGCTCGAGGGGATCGGTCCCGTCTGAGCTGTCCTCCAGCCCGAGGGCCACGGGATCGCGAGGCCGGATTCGAAGGTCGTGGCGCCCGAGGCGCCCTGACGCGCGTGGACGCGATCTCGCCTTGCAACCGCGCGCCAGGTGACCGACGCTTGCACGCGATGACCATCGAAGACGACCGCACCGGCATGGACCCGGCGACGCTCCAGCGCGCCTTCTCGGATCACCTCGCGTACTCGCTCGGCAAGCGCGTCACGAACTCGACGCCGCTCGACCGCTTCATCGCGCTCGCGCTCACCGTCCGCGACCGGCTCAGCTTCCGCTGGGCGCAGACCCAGGAGCAGTACGCGAAGGCCGACTCGAAGCGCGTGTACTACCTGTCGGCGGAGTTCCTGCTCGGGCGCGCGCTCCACAACAACATGCTCTCGCTCGATCTCTTCGACAAGGCGCAGGCCATCGCCGACCAGCACGGGGTCTCGCTCACGGACATCTTCGAGACGGAGCCGGACGCGGGGCTGGGGAACGGCGGCCTCGGGCGCCTGGCGGCGTGCTTCCTCGACTCGATGGCCACGCTGGGGATCCCCGGGTACGGCTACGGCATCCGCTACGAGTTCGGCATCTTCGAGCAGGAGATCAAGAACGGCTACCAGGTCGAGCATCCCGACGAGTGGCTGCGCTTCGGCAACCCGTGGGAGATCATGCGGCCCGAGTACTCGGTCACCGTGCACTTCGGTGGTCGCGTCGAGGAGACGCACGACGAGCGAGGCGAGTACGTCGCGCGCTGGGTCGACACGCAGAAGGTCCTCGGCGTGCCCTTCGACACGCCCGTCGCGGGCTTCCAGAACGACACGGTGAACACGCTGCGCTTGTGGCAGGCGCGCGCCGGTAACGAGTTCGACCTGAAGGTCTTCAACGACGGCGACTACGTGCGCGCCGTCGAGGACAAGAACGAGTCCGAGGTCATCTCGAAGGTGCTCTACCCGAACGACAACAACCAGGCGGGCCGCGACCTCCGCCTGAAGCAGGAGTACTTCTTCGTCGCGTGCGCCATCTCGGACATCGTGCGCCGCTACCTCAAGACCCACAAGACCTTCGACGACTTCGCGCGCAAGAACGCGATCCAGCTGAACGACACGCACCCGGCGATCGCCGTCGCCGAGCAGATGCGCGTCCTGTTGGACAACCACAAGGTGCCCTGGGACGAGGCGTGGCAGACGACGGTGCGCACCCTCGGTTACACGAACCACACGCTCCTCCAGGAGGCGCTCGAGCGCTGGCCGGTGCGCATGTTCGAGCGGCTGCTACCCCGGCACCTGCAGCTCATCTACGAGATCAACCGGCGCTTCCTGCGCAGCGTGATGACCAAGTACCCCGGCGACGAGGCGCGGCTCGCGCGCATGTCGATCATCGAGGAGGGGTCGGAGCGCAGGGTGCGCATGGCCAACCTCGCGGTCGTCGGCTCGCACGCCGTGAACGGCGTGGCGCAGCTGCACACCGACCTCCTCATGCGCGACGTCCTCCACGACTTCGCCGAGATGACCCCCGAGAAGTTCTCGAACAAGACCAACGGCGTCACGCCGCGCAGGTGGCTCCGGCAGTGCAACCCGCGCCTGGCCGCCCTCATCACGGAGGCGATCGGGCCGAAGTGGGTGACCGATCTCGACGAGCTCACGCGCCTCGCCCCGCTCGCGAACGACGCGGCCTTCGTCGAGCGCGTCGCGGCGATCAAGCGCGCCAACAAGGCCGACTTCGCGCAATACGCGCTCCGGTTCGGGTTCAAGTTCGACCCCGACTCGCTGTTCGACGTCCAGATCAAGCGCCTGCACGAG
>SXGT01190299.1_pt1 | contig 12449 bp, 14 predicted proteins | sample 3176221 | NCBI WGS metagenome assembly SXGT01 (sample SAMN11356862, study PRJNA531348) | freshwater metagenome | isolation source: freshwater sample F1-120 | place: China: Fuxian Lake, Yuxi | collected 2017-12-25
CGGCCTCGACGGCATCCGCCGATCGGCGGATTTCGACGCACACCGTGAGGGACGATCAGTCGTCGTCACCCTCGTCGTCGACGTTGCCGTTGCCGTTCCCGTTGCCGTTGCCGCCAGACTGGCCGGGAGTCGAACCCTCACGACCAGGCGCATCGCCAGACTTGCCCGAGTCGTCGTCGCTGTCGTCGTCGCTGTCGTCGTCGCTGTCGTCGTCGCTGTCGTCGTCGTCGTCGCTGTCGTCGTCGTCGTCGCTGTCGTCGTCGTCGTCGCTGTCGTCGTCGTCGCTGTCGTCGTCGTCGCTGTCGTCGTCGCTGTCGTCGTCGTCGCTGTCGTCGTCGTCCTTACCGCAATCCGACTTGGCGGCCTCGCTCACCCTGGATCCGTGGTTGCCCTCGGCCTCGTCGTCCTTGTTCTTGGCGACATCGGAAACGAAGTCGCCGTGGTTCTTGGCCTCGGCGCAGGCCGGGTCGACCGTGGTGGTCGTCGTGTCGTCGTCCATCGTCGTCGTCGTCGAGTCGTCCACCGAGGTCGTCGTCTCGTCCGTGGTGTCCGAAGTCGTGTCGCTTCCCCCAGTGGTCTCGGTCGTCGAAGTGTCCTCGCCGGCCTCGACCGACGGCTGGTCACCACCGAACACCTCGGACAACACGCCCGAACCGCCTGCGGCCGCAGCCGCTCCGCCGAACAACAACACGCCGGTGGTGGCGAGAACGGCAACTCGACGGCTTCGATGACCAATCACGGGGGCTCCTTGCGCTGTGGGGTTGGACGACGCGAGCACCTCAGCCATGCGGGTCACAACGGCGTGTCGCACCGCGACATCCGTGGCCTCGACCGGTGCGGCCGGTGCCGCCAAACCAGCAACGGTCCGTTGCAGGTCGGCGGGAATCGGCCCGGTTCCGTCGACGAAGGCAGCGATGTCGTCGCGGCCGATTTCGTCGAAAGGTTCGAACCGAGGAGTACTCACGGATCGACCATCGTTTCGTCGAGCAATTCCGTTACCGGAACCCCCCTAGACACTCCGTCCGAACTTCCCAGCCCGGCCGCAAGCGCGAGGTCACGGAGCCGGCGGAGGCCCCGCATGGCCACGATGCGAACCGATCCCTCGGAACGTCCCGTCATTGCGGCGACCTCGGCAGCGCTGAATCCACCGATCACTCGCAGCGCCACGATCTCGGCTTGGGCTCTCGGTAATGCCGCCAGCAGCCGTTGCGCGGTGACCTCGTCGTGCACGATCTGCTCGACGCTCGGACCCCCATCGGCAATGGTCATGTGGAACTGTTCCGGATCGACGTGGGCGGGTCGACGGCGCCAACGCCGGTGAGCGTCGATCGCTCGCCGTCGCGCAATTGTGTAGAGCACGCGCCGAAACGCTTCCAGATCGGCCCCGATGCTCGGCATCCGGCGCGCGAGCTCGACCCATACCTCTGCCGCGACATCGTCGGGCTCATCGACCCGCAAACCACGAAGGAATCGCACGACACCGGGATTCAGGGCATCCCAGAGTTCGCCGAGCGCAAAGCGATCACCATCGATGGCGCGTGCAACGACACTCGCACTGACTTCGGGCGACGGCATACGCCGGAGTCTCGCGGACGCTGGAGCGGTCGGTGCCCCAAGGCCGGAGATGCTGGATGCATCCGCGCCGAGTCGCGCGGCGTCGGCCTCGGCGCTGCTCACGCATTCCTATCGGCACGCCCGCCCGCGAACGTGACCGCTCACCTGGCGTTGGGTCAGGACAAACCGTCGAGCAGCGCCATGAGGTCGACAGCCGAACCGGAGACGCTGTGGTCGGCGCCCAACGCCCGGGCGTGATCGAGGTCACGCACCGCCGGTCCACCCACCACGATCGTGATGTTCGCAATGGCCGCGCGAACCTCGGCCACGGTCGACCGAACAACCTCGTCGAGTCCCGTCGTCGTGACGGTGATGACGAGCGCGCGCACCGGAGCGGCGCGCTCGGCGTGTTGCACCGCGGCCACGAACGAATGGGGCGGGAGGTCGGCGCCGCCTTCGATCACGTCGTAGCCGACGATCCGCAGCACATCGGCAGCCAACGCGACGGCGAGCGCGTGGTGATCGCCCGAGGGTGCAGCGATGACCACGCTCGAACGGCGGCGCCCGCGACGCGCCGATCTCGCGCTCAGGCGACCGAGTAGCCGGTGCCCCACAGCGGAGGCCCGATGTTCGTCGGCCACGTCGATGTCGCCGCGAGCCCAGTCGTCACCGACGCGGCGCATCGCGGCCCCAACCCCGTCGACCAACACGGTCACCGCGTCAGCGCCGGACGCGAGTGCCCCCTCGATCACGGCCCAGGCGCCGGCTTCGTCACCCGCCACCATGCGATCACGCAAGCGGGCGGCCATCTGCGAGCGTCCCGCACCCACGCGAGGCGTGCCGGGCGCGACGAATGTGGCAAGGTCACTGCGACGCACGCGCCATTCACGACCAACCTGACGAGCGGGCAAGCGACCCGTACGCACGTACTTGTAGACGGTCATGTAATGAACGCCGAGTTCCGCGGCGACCTCGGCCAACGACAGTTCTACCGACGACAATCTCGATCGAGCACTGATAGCGAGAACCCTAGGCACCGCCGAGCCCATGTCCCCGACGGCCCGTCGAAACGCGACGGCCCGACGTGTGTGAGGATGACGCCGTGAACGTATTGCTCATCACCTTCGATCAGTTCCGCGGCGACTGCTTGTCGGCGGCAGGCCATCCGCTCGTACGTACACCCCACCTGGATCGCCTCGCAGCCGACGGAGTGCGCTTCGCCCGGCATTACAGCCAGTCGGCTCCCTGCGCGCCCGGACGAGCCGCGCTCTACACCGGCATGTATCAGATGAACAGCCGCGTCGTGGGCAACGGAACTCCGCTCGACCGTCGTTTCGACAACGTCGCCCGAGCGGGACGGCGGGCCGGCTTCGCGCCTGCACTGTTCGGCTACACCGATCAAGGCATCGACCCACGCGATGCCGATGGCCCCGACGACCCTCGCCTGTCCGACTACGAGGGTGTGCTGCCCGGATTCGACGCAGTGCTCGAGCTCAAGGGTTACCCGCAGCCGTGGATCGCATGGCTCGAGTCGCTGGGCTACCGCGACGTCCGCGGCGGCGAACACGCGCTCGCCACCGAGGGGGAACGGCCAGCCGAACACGGCATCACGGCCTATCTCGCAGGCGAACTGATCGACTGGATCGACCGCCAAGACTCGCCGTGGTTTGCGCACGCGAGCTTCATCCGGCCGCATCCGCCGTACGCGGCCCCGGGCGAGTGGTCACGCGCGTATTCGCCCGATGACGTCGAGGCCGCGATCGCTCCCGGCGACAACCTCACCACACTGCACGACCTGATCCGTCAGATTCCCCAGCTCGCTGCGCCTGACGACGATGGCGAACAGCGCGCGCTTCGAGCCCAGTACTACGGGATGGTGAGCGCCGTCGACGAGCAGTTCGGCCGGATTCGCGCGCACCTCGAAGCGGTCGGTCAGTGGGACGACACGTTCGTGATCGTCACCTCCGATCACGGCGAACAACTCTGCAATCACGGGTTGGTGCAGAAAATGGCGTTCTTCGAGGACAGCTACCACGTTGTCGGCATCATGCGCGATCCACGACCCGGAGCCGTTCGGGGTGCGGTCGTCGACGACTTCACCGAGAACGTCGACATCATGCCGACGTTGTGTGAAGCGATGGGGCTGGCGATCCCGGTGCAATGCGATGGGTACCCGCTGACGCCGTTTCTACACGGCGAACGTCCGGAGCGTTGGCGCGACGCCGCGCACTGGGAGTTCGATTGGCGCAGTGACGTGCTGCCCTTGGGTCGGTGGCCATGGCCGTGGGACCGCCGACTCGAACGCATGAACCTGGCGACGTTGCGAACGAACGACACCGCGTACGTGCACTTCGCCGACGGCACCTGGCGGTGCTTCGATCTCGCTGCCGATCCAACCTGGCGCACCGAGGTGGCCGACCCGACGCGCGTGCTCGAACACGCACAACGTCTGCTCACGTGGCGGGCCGAACACGCTGACCGCATCATGCCGAGTCTGCTGCTCCGTGACGGTGGGATCGGTCGCTGGCCCACCGATACCGCGACCCTCGACCTGCCCGTAGAGTCACGCACATGAAGGCACCCCGCGAAGAAATCGAACAGGCGACACGCGCGTACATCGCAACCCGAGAAGCCATCGAACGTGACGAGCTGCATTGGGTCGCACTGCGCGAGCACTTCACCGACGACGCCGTCTACATCGACCCGGCGTGGGGTCGGGTCGTCGGTCTCGACAACATCGTGCACTTCTTCGACGAGTCGATGCGGGGGCTCGAAGACTGGGACTTTCCCATCGAGGGCTGGACGGTCATGAACGACGAGTTCGTGCTCGTGAAGTGGACCCAGATCCTGCCGCCCGACGCCAACGGTGTTCGACGCGAGCAGTCGGGCCTGTCGACCATGCGCTACGCCGGCAACAGCAAGTTCGACTACGACGAGGACATCTTGAACATGATCCATGTCAACGAGGACCTGCGCGCCGCGGGTTGGCGACCGAAACCCGAGTTCGTCTTCCCACCACGCGACCCCGACCGCGACTGGTCACGCCCCTGAGTCACCGCGTCATCCCCACTCGTCCGACGCGATGTCGCGCACCCGATTCGCGATGGGAGCTTCAGCGAAAGTTGGGAGCGACCTCGGTCGCGAGGCGTTCGAGAGTCTCGGTTCCGGGGTAATCAGGGAACCACGGCACGAAGTACGTGCAACCCATCGCGACGTATTCGGCGATACGTTCGCTCACCTGCTCCGCGGTGCCCGCGAGATTGCCCAATCGGTAGGAATCCCACGGTTCGAGCCACGGCTCCCGCTGGCGACGGGCTTCATGAACGGACTGCGCTTCGTCCTCCGTTGCGCGGATCAAACACTCGGGTGACCACGTCTTTTCGATCTCGTCGTCATCGCGACCGACATCGATACAGTGCTGTTGCAAGACCGCCCGTTTGTGTTGCCATTCGTGCGGCTTCCCGCCGAAGTTCGACTTGTCGGCAAGACGCGCAACGACCCGCAGCGTCAACTGCTCACCGCTTCCGCCGATCCACACCGGCGGCCGGGGGTCTTGCAGGGGTTTCGGGTCGCACTGCGCACCGTGCACCGAGAAGTACTTGCCTTCGTACGTGGTGTCGGCCTCACGCCACATCGCGGTGACGATCTCGACAGCTTCGCGCAGCATGCCGATCCGCACCGACGGCTTGGGGTACTCGTAGCCGTAGGCCTCGTACTCGTGGTTGTACCAACCCGCGCCCACACCCCAGTCGAGACGACCCCCACTCATCACATCGAGCGAACTGGTGATCTTCGCTGTCAGCGTCGGCGGGCGGTAGCTCGTGCAGCTGACCATCTGACCGAGACGGATGGTCGTCGTTGCTTCGGCGAGCGCGGCCATGACGGTCCAGCACTCGAAGACCGCCTCGTGGGCGGGAGTCGGCACGTTGTGAAAGTGGTCGTAGACCCAGATCGAGTCGTAGCCGAGGCGTTCGGCACGCAGGGCGACATCGCGACAGGTGGACCACTTGTCCGCAGCGTGGGGAATCGACACCAACTCGGTCTTCCAACCCTGAGGTGCGAATGCTCCAAAGCGAACGTGAGAAGTCGTCATGTCGGTGAGTGTACGAACTGTTCAGGACGCCAGGTGACGTGCGGCCGAGCCCATCAACTCGAGGAAGTTGGTCGTGTAGAACCGCGCGCGAACCTCCTCGGATGCTTCCCCGAGGCTGGCTTCGAACCGTTCGATCGGGCGACGCCCGCCCTCGACGTGCGGGTAGTCGCTGTTGAACATGACGAGATCGGCGCCGCCTTGTTCGACGATCCAGCCGACGTCTTCGGTCGGATACGGCGTGAACTTCATCTGTCGATGGACGAAATCGCTCGGACGCATCGAGAGGGCTCGCACGCGTTCTTCGTGTTTGACGAACGCTTCGAACGCGCTCTCCATCTGACGCATCCAACTTGGCACCCACACGGCACCTTGCTCGATGACACCGACTCGAAGGCGCGGGAAACGGTCGAACACTCCGTCGAACAACATCGTTGCGATCGTCTGCATTGGCGGAAAGGGAATCGCCATGTAGTCGACCGATCGGAAGTTCTCTTCGCCGCCGTGGAAATCGGGTGGGATCGGCAAGCCGTTCACGAAGTAGTGCCGGTCGATGAGGTCGCCCGTTCCACCGACATGGAAGACGAGCGGCAAATCAGCCTCTTGCACCTGCGCCCACACCCGATCCAGCGCACGGTGGCTCGGCGAATGGGTCGGGGGGCAGCCGCTTGCAACGAGGACCGCGGCCGCGCCCGACCCGATCACTTCGCCAACCATCGACTCGGCTCGGTCGAAATCGACCAGGGGCACGTATCCCGTCGCCAACAGGCGCGGATCGCTCGCGCAGAACGCATCCATTCCTCGGTTGTGCGCTCGAGCGACCCCGTAGGCGAGGTCGACATCGCCACCATGTTCCCAATCTCGCAACCGCCGATTGTGGAACGTGTTGAACACCAACTGGCTCGAGAATCCGAGCAAGTCCAGCGCGCGCGAGCGATCCTCGGCCACGAAGCTCCCAGTGGCGGCGAAGTTCTTCCGCGCCATGATGTCGGCGTCTTCGGTCGATCGGTACGCATCGCTCGCATGCTTTTCGGCAAGTCGCTCGAACGTGGATCGCAAGTCCGCGAGCTGTTCGTCGACGTCGCCGGTTTGTTTCAGTTCGTTGCCGCCGCCGAGATCGAGCGGTCGAATCTGCTCACGGATCCCGGGATCGGCATGGTCACGCAACCAAGTTGGCGTCTCCATGATGTGCGCGTCGGCGTCGTGCACCACCCGGCCGAGTTGGTTGTAGACCACGGCGATACCTCGCTCCCCGGTAATCGGTCAGACGTCGCGCAGCTCGCGGGCGACGGCTCCGAGTCGCTCGAAGTTCCCACGATTACTGCTGTACGCCATTCCCGCCATGTAGAACACGACGCGGCGTGCAACACCACCGAGTCGATCGGCGATACGAGTCGCCAACTCGGACCAGTTGCCTTCGACCACGAAGTGATCGAGGATCTCGTCGTCGATGACGGCGGCCATCCCCGCGATGTCGCCTGCCTTCTGTCGTTCCCGGATCGCCTCGGTCGTCCCGGGTCGGCCGATGAGTTCGAACACGAACGCGTAGTTCGGCGTGCTCCCGTAGAACGCGATCTGGGTTCGCGCTATCGCCCGCCACGGCGCCCGTTCCTCGGACGAATCTCCTACGACCGTGAACAAGGGCACGATGAAATCGACCGCACTGGCTTCACGACCCGCGGCTGCGGCCCCTGCCGCAACCTCGGGGCCCGCGATGTCGCGCAGATAGATCGGGTGGTTGAGCGGGTGGATGTGCACACCGTCGGCAACGCGCCCAGCCGCCCGCAGCATCCATGGGTTCACGGCCGCGATATCGATCAGCGGATCGGGCTGGTCGATCTTGCCCGGTGACCACATCGCCGGCAGCAACGACATCGACGTGTATTTGCCGTCGAACGACAGTGGCTCACCGCGAAAACCTGCGAAGCACGCGCGCACGGCGCGGACGTACTCCTCCATGCGGGGTCCCGGGGGATCGAAAGTGCTGCCGTACCGCCGTTCGATGTGCGCGCGCACCTGCGTGCCGAGCCCGAGTCGGAACCGGCCGCCACTGGCTTCGGCCAGTTCCCACGCGGTTTGCGCCGTCACCATTGGACTGCGCGGAAACGCGACCGCAACGGCGGTCGACAACTCGAGGCCCGGCGCCGCGAGCGCAGCGGCGGCGCACTGGAGGTATGCGGTTCGTCCGCCTTCGGTGACGGCGAGTCCCGAGAACCCGGCTGCTTGCGCGTCGACGGCGAGGCGTTGCATCGCGGGCAGCGACTGGCCTCCGGTCATCACATCCGTTTGCACGAAGCCACTCTCTAGCACCGTTCGTTGCTGTGGGTCCGTCCCCGCCAGGGATCCACACACGCACCTAGCCTCCGGCCCGTGGCCGCGTCTGCTCCTCTTCGTGCGGGCGCGGCGCTCGATCGTCGGGGCGTCGCCGCCGGACTCGGCGCGTACGTGTTGTGGGGATCGCTCACGGTCTACTGGCACGAACTGGCCGGGATCTCGGCGATCGGGCTGATCGGCCAGCGCATCGTGTGGGCCACGGTCGTGCTCGCAACGTTCGCCACCGCGACCCGCCGCTGGGGCCCGCTGATGGCCGTCGCACGCGACCGGCGCTTGGTCGCTCGCATCGTCGCCGCAGCGGCGCTACTCGCCGTGAACTGGACGTCGTACGTCTGGGCGGTGACGCACGACAACGTGGTCGAAACGGCGCTCGGCTACTTCATCGCGCCGCTCGGCATCGTCGCGATCGGCGTGCTGCTGTTCCATGAGCAGCTTCGCCGCGCGCAGGGGTACGCGCTCGGACTCGCCTTCTTGGCCGTGGTCGTCTTGACGATCGAAGCTGGTCGGGTGCCGTTCATCGCGCTCACCCTGGGTTTCACGTGGGGGTGCTACGGCCTCTTGAAGCGCACGGTCCCGCTCGGTGCAATGGAAAGCCTGACCGCAGAGACGATTGTGCTGTTGCCCATCGCGCTCGTCTGTGTAGCGGTCGTCGAAGCCAGCGACAACGCCGTTCGGACGAACGCATCGGCTGGGCAGCTCGCGCTCGTGGTCGGAACCGGGATCATCACGGTGATCCCGTTGACGTTGTTCGCGTTTGCCGCGCCCCGAGTGCCGTTCACGCTGTTGGGTCCGATGCAGTACGCCGTGCCGACGATCAACTTCGTGCTCGGTGTCATCGTCTACGACGAGTCGCTCCCGGCGTTGCGGGTCGCGGGCTTCGGGTTGGTCTGGATCGCACTCATCGTGTTCACCACCGACACGATTCGTTCGTTGCGGTCCTGACCGCGCAGCTGGCGAGGTCGATGCAGTCGATGCAGTCGATTCAGTCGGTCGATGCAGTCGTTTCAGGCGGTCGAGCCCGGCGACTGCAGACGGACCGACACGGCAAGGTGATCGGAACCGGTTCGGCGCAGGAGCTCCTCGAGCCTCGCCGCCGGGAGCTCGATCGGCCAGGTGCCGACGTCGTGGACCGCTGCACGCTCAACGGTCAATCCCCGAACCAAGACATGGTCGATGATCGCCACCGACTTCCAATCGTCGCGCGGTGACGCGACCGGGTGGGTCGGTTCGCGGCACTCGCCAAGCGCAGCGGCGTCGACAAAGCCGAGCGCGAACAACTCGTCGACCAAGTCCGAGGTCAGCGTGTCTTCGTTGTAGTCGCCCGCGATCACGACGCGAGCGTGGGACTTCACCCGGTCCACCAACGCCGGCACTTCGGTTCGCCGTCGCGCGGGATTGTCGCTGTCGAGGTGGATACTCACGACGAGCAACGGGACATCGTCGCCGCCGAGCGCTTCGAACTGGACCCAGGTCGCGGTGTTGCCATGATCGGCGAGGTCGATCACGCCACGATCGATCGCGACAAGTCGGCTCGGGTCCCAGACGACTGCGGTTCCGTTCGGCTCCCATTCCGTATCGGCCCCGAGCCAGTTCGTCCAAAACGTCGGATGGTTCGATGCGGTGTGCGACTCCCAGCCGTCGCCGATTCGCTCGATGATCGCCGCCAGGTCGGGGGGCGTCGTCTCTTGGAGGCACGCAACGGCTGGCGCCATGGCCCGCAGCCGCTCCGCGACCCGATCGGCGCGCACCACCCGGTCGAGCACCTCGGGATCCATCCCATCCGGATACCACGCGGGCCCCGCCCAGGGCGCCGCCAGAACGTTCCAGGAGACCAGGTCGAGGTCGGTCACGAGCGCCTCATCATCGCGGATCGGGAGCAACCGCAAACATGGTCGGATCAACCGTGATGTAGGTCGCGCGACAGCGGGCAACGATGATGCTGTCGGCGGCCATCTCAGCGGTGATGAAGAGTTTGCGGCGTTCGCGGTCGACGAGTCGAGTACGAATTTCCAGATCGGTGTCGACGGGAACCGGAGCCTCGAAGCGCACCCAGAGCTCTCCGGTGAACGCAGGTTCGCGAATGCGCCCGATCACGGTGCCGGTCACGTCGTCGAATGCGGCGGCAACCAGTCCGCCGTGTGCGCGCCCGGGCGCGCCCTCGAACGCGCGACGCAGGCGAAACCGTGCAACCACATCATCGCCTTCGTCGGAGATCGCGAACTCGATCGCGGTCGGATTTGCTCGTCCGGCAACGGCACGGTCTTCGAAACCTGATTTCGCCACGTTGCCAATGAACGTGACCTCACCCGTCTCCATTGCCGCAGCGCGAGCCGCTTGCATCAAGGCGAGGCGATCGCGACGAGTGCCCCGGTCGAGCTCGTGCGTGACCAGCTCGATGTGCGACACCAGGTCGCGCAGCCGACCGGGCTCGATGTCGTGACCGACGAACGCGTGGTTGAGGTCGCGCACCGCAGCAGCGAACGCGAGCCGCTCGTCGAGCTCGTCGGTACCGTCGGGCCTGCCGCTTTCGTCGGGTCGGTTCTCGGCGAGATCGTCGGGCATCGGCGCAGCGTAACGATGCGCGGTCGCCCCCGAGACCCGGTTCAGGCGCAGGGACGCATTACCGCGGGAGCGGCGGGCACCCGCGATTCGGCGAGCCACGCAGCAAGGCGCCCGAACGCCCGGAGCCGCACGACTTCGGGCTCCGAGCGGTCGAGTGCCACCGCGACGCACAGGGGGTTGGCGCCGCGGCGACCGGCGAGTTCGGCAGCAGCGCGCACGTGCGCTTCGTGGGGGCGTAGGCCATCCGCCGCAAGTTGGTGGGCGAGGATGTCGAGTTGGGCGGGGTGGAAGGGTGCGAGCATGACGTGACCTCCGAAGTTGCGTGCTTTCAGTGTGCAGGCCAGGAACTATGAAGTCCAACGATGAACTTGCACCGTTATGATCAGCTATGCTTATGAAATGCAGCGCCTGCATTCGGTTGAACTACGACATCTCCAGGCGCTCGTTGCCGTCGCCGAGGAGCGATCGTTCGGCCGAGCCGCGCAGCGCCTCGGGTTCACCCAGTCGGCGATCAGTCAGCAGATCGCCGCATTCGAACGCAGTCTCGGGGCACCGTTGTTCGATCGCCCGGGTGGCCCACTCCCCGTCGAGCTCACTGCGACCGGCGAAGCCCTCATCCCCCACGCTCAAGCGATGCTCGCACAGTTGGCCACCGCCGACGACGAAATCGATCGACTGCTCGCCGGCGAGTGGGGCCGCATCACGATCGGCACGTTCCAGTCCGTCTCGGTCAAGGCACTCCCGGCGATCGTCGGCGAGTTGCGGGCCGAACGACCCGGCATCGAGATCCAGTTCGTCGAGAGCGATGACAACGACGAGCTCATCAACCGAACGCTCGACGGCGAACTCGACGTGTCGTTCATCGTCGGCGACGCGCACGACGATCGCCTCGAGTACGAGACCCTGTGCACCGACCCATTCATCGCAATCAGCCGTTCGGCCGACGCGCTTCCCACACGTCTCGACGCTCGCACGCTGCGCCAACATCCCCTCATCGGTCAGCATGCGAGCAGCTGCTGTTCGCTCATCGAAACAGCGCTGCGCGAGATGGGAGTACCGATCGACTACGTCTACCGGTCGAACGACAACGCGGCGGTGCAGGCGATGGTGCGCGCCGGAATGGGTATCGCGGTGATGCCATGGCTCGCCGTCGACCCCGACGACGCCGATGTGCGCGTGCACGAACTCGATCCGCCGATCACCCCGCGTCAGATCGGATTGATCACGCGTCGCGCTCGCAGTCGCACCGCGGCGACCGAACGATTCATCGAGATCGCCCGCGACGTCGCGCGACGACTCCACACCAGCTGACGCCGCGACTCACAACCAAAACCTGCCGGAGTCAGTTCACCAGCCGGGCACGGGTCGGAGTCCCCGTGCGTCACATGACGGCGATGTCGTCGGCGCCGGTTCACTGGGACGGGGCGCCGTTGACCCGGGCTTCGGCGTTCTCTCGGAATGCGCGGTTCTCGGTCGCCAGGGTGGCCTGCAGCTTCTTCGCCGACAGTTTGGCGAGCAGACCCGAGCCGCGACCGTGCAAGTGGATGGCGAGCGCGTTGCGACAACCCGTTGGCGTGCTCGTCACCTCGTGAATCGCGTCCATCTGGACACCGAAGAGACGTGTGCCCCACAAGAATCGATGGGGTGCATCGACCTCGGTGACCGTCCAGATGCGAACCGGCATGCCGGGTTGTCGGATGCGGGCGCGAGCCCCAGGGGCAATCGCACCGCGCTCGAGCAGCTCGACCGAGTGCAAGGTCTCCATCATGGCGGGCCAGCGCTCAACGTCGATCGTGAGATCCCAGACGATCTCGGCGGGCGCAGCAACATCGACCTCGTCGCGAAACTCCATGCACGAGACTGTACCAACTGGTACAGTTTCGTGTCAATGCAGAAGTCTCTCGGATCC
>SXGT01114702.1_pt1 | contig 12448 bp, 10 predicted proteins | sample 3176221 | NCBI WGS metagenome assembly SXGT01 (sample SAMN11356862, study PRJNA531348) | freshwater metagenome | isolation source: freshwater sample F1-120 | place: China: Fuxian Lake, Yuxi | collected 2017-12-25
ATGGCGAACTCCCCGAGAATACCGCCGCATGAAATGCTACAACATTGTGCAATCCCTCCAACTCCCGCGGCACTCCATCTCCCAATGTCGGCACTGCTGCAATGACAACGCACTTGGTCGCGGACTGACACGATACAACCAAGGCCGCGACAACTGCCGCCACCACTCCGCTCAACATGTTCTTCGCCTGAAGCCGCATTCCAACACTCCCATCCGATACGTTTCGCCCGTTGAATGTAGTTGAATGTACCAGCTCAACCAATCCAGGTTCCATTCTCCCAACTCTACGGCTCAAATCGCGTTACTCTACAGTAATGACCACAACTATCAAACCCATCATCGCCTCTCAACTCCTCGCCTCGCTCGCCATGATGAACGACTGCATTCAGAAATGCCCCGCCGAGCTTTGGAACAACCCCGAAAAGACAATCGCCAAATACCCATTCTGGCTCGTCGCGTATCACACGCTCTGCTTTGTCGACCTCTATCTCTCACCTAGCGAAACTATCTATCAGCCGCGCACCCAACCGCCGCATCTTTTGCATCCCCGCGGCTGGCAAGAGTTCGATGACGAATACCCCAGCCGCACATTCGCTCAACCCGAGCTTCTCGCCTACATCCAGATCTGCCGCGAAAAAATTGCAACCGTCCTGGGCGACGGCCCCGACTCTGAAACCGAAACCTCGCTCAATGGTCCTTCGGGCTTCTCACGCCTGACTTTCACACGCACCGAACTCCACCTCTACAACCTCCGCCACCTGCAACATCACACTGGCCAACTTACTGCGTTCCTCCGCCGCGGTGGTGTGGAAACTTCGTGGGTGAAGGCAGGGTGAAAGTATATTGAATTGACGATTCAAACCCCATGACGGAGCTAGACGAGTGGACGACAACACAGCTAATAACCCAGAACTCGCCCTTCGAGCTATCAAGCGTGCACTGCGGCTTCGCAGAATCACGATCCAGATTCTCTGGCTCCCCGCCACTTTCTTTGTCCTGTTCCTTGGAATCGGTTTTCAGCCGCTAACCGCTCCCAACTATCCGACATGGATGGACCCGCTCCTTGAAGCGACGATGATCTGCCTCCTTGTGTCATTAGGACTCTTGCCCTTCGCGTGGTTCGCTTTGACCAAATGCAACAAGCAAGTCGACAACGCCGCAGTCGCAGCGCTCCCACTTTGCGACCACCTTTCGCCCACACTTCGCGGCGAGTTTCTTGGAAAACTGCGTGTGAGCACCGCTACTCCAATCCGACTCACACTGGTGCACAAAATTGTCCCTGACTTTCAGCGCATCTCAACCAACTTCGGACTCGTCGCCGCTGCGATCGCCTTGCCCACTCTCGCTTCACCAAAGTCAATCATCGGATTTGTAATTGGGTTTCTGTTCATCTACGGCCTGACTGCACTATTGCTTGCGATCGTGAATTCCAGACGCGTAGCCGAATACTATCTGGACAATGGCGACCTGCGCTCTCGCCATTTTCTCGCGATCACACCCTGGCACTGGCCTCGTCTTCTTGAAACCACCGACGATTCACTTCCCGATGCAGCCCTCGATCAGCTTGGCGCCGGCTCAATCGCACTCATGCAGTTGAACTCCCACCGACTTGCTCACGCAGTAAATCAACTTGGTGCATCGAACTAACCGCCGGTGTTCGCTCACAAAGCGAGCCACTTTCTAGCTCAAAAAACGCCATTGCATTTGCAAGTTGGTTCTGTTAGAATCCAGAACGACCCACGGAGCCTCGCCATGAAGTCAGCGGCATGTTTTCTTTCTCTAGCTTTCGCCTCCGGTACTTTTGCGCAGTGCATTAGCTGGTTTCCAACGCCGTGGTCATCGATTCGAAAACAAAGACACAGAAAGCACGAGCCATGAATATTGCCAGACTCTCTTTCCTTCTGACTTACCTCACCAATCTGGTGCTTTTCGTATTTGTGCCTCTCACCGCAAACGCGCAGTCAATCGAGTGGAATCAGAAGAAACTCACCCCGCGATATGGACACACGCTGATATTCGACCCCATTCGCGCCGAGTCAGTGCTCTGTGGTGGTCGCGTCGGCGCAGCCAGCGCAGAGACCTGGCGCTTCGATGGGTTCAATTGGAAACTGCATCAAGGAAATGGACCATCAAAGCGCTACGACCACGACATGGTCTTTGACTCAACGCGCGGGGTGTCTGTCCTCTTTGGCGGCAACGACGACGGCTTTAGTAGAAACGACACATGGGAATGGAATGGCACAAACTGGACGCATCGCATGGTCAACGGACCCTCTTGGCGTCTGCGCCATGCCATGGCTTTTGACTCTCGCCGCGGCGTCACTGTTCTCTTTGGTGGCATTACCAACAATCAGGGAAATGCCGAAACATGGGAATGGAATGGAAACTTATGGGTGCAGCGCAGCCTCCCAGGGCCTTCCCAACGCGCAGGCCACAAGATGATCTTTGACTCTGCACGCGGGGTGACAGTGCTTTTCGGAGGCCTCGTCTGGTGTTGCGGTGGCACTTGGCAGGAGAGCCAGGAAACGTGGGAATATGACGGTGCCGCGTGGTCGTTGCGCGCTGATAACGGGCCTTCAGCCAGAATTCTTCATTCAATGTTCTATGACCCGGTGCGTCAGGTTGCTGTCCTCTTTGGAGGCGCAGCTCAGTGGGACACTGCCAACGCTTCCCTCAATAGCGATACTTGGGAATGGAATGGGGTCGTCTGGACGCAGATGGCATCACCGGGCCCATCCGCTCGCTGCGGTGCCGCTATGTGCCTCAATTCATCAGGTATCGCAGTTCTCTTTGGTGGTGTAGCGGCAAACGGGTATAGCGCCGAGCAATGGGAATTCTCTTCCGGAAACTGGATTGTGCGGTCGATCGGTGGACCATCACCTCGATTTTCCCACGCAATGACGTTTGATTCGAATCGTGATGTTGCCGTGCTATTCGGTGGTCTGGCTCGCGGGGGCCCGCCTCAATATTCAGAAACCTTGTGCAGTGATACATGGCTTTGGAGAACTGGCTCGAGTTGGAATCGCAGGCCGGTCGCAGGTCCGTCAGCCCGAGGTGGTCATTCAATGGCATTTGACTCCGATCGTGGCGTGACCGTTCTATTTGGCGGCGCAACGAGTACCTCTGTTTTTCAAGTTGTTGCCGACACCTGGGAATGGGATGGCACACGCTGGACAATTCGCGCTGGTCCACAGCCGCGTCCGCGAACTGGCTCAGCAATGACTTACGACACAAGTCGTCGAAAAATCATGATGTTCGGAGGGCAAATTGGTTCACAAAATGTCCATATCGGCGACACTTGGGAATGGGATGGCGTGGCTTGGATGCAGGTCTCCAGTTCGGGACCGTCGCCGCGTTCATTTCACGCAATGACATATGACACTGCGCGACATGTCACCGTACTTTTTGGAGGAGTGACTGACGCTGCGAGCCTTACTTTCAGCGATCAAACATGGGAATGGAATGGAGCCACTTGGACCCAACGCGTGACAACCGGACCGTCGGGTCGATTATCCCACACGATGGCATACGACCCGGATCGCAATGTCACCGTGCTGATGGGTGGCTTTGTATACTACGAAATCAACGATGAAATGTGGGAGTGGAATGGAACGTCTTGGACCCAACGACTCATCTCACGTCCATCGGCCAGGCGTAGTAGCGCGATGATCTACGACTCGGCGCGGCAAGAAATGATTCTATTTGGCGGCAATTTGTATGCTTTTAGCGCGGAAACCTGGAGATTAGGATGCAACGCCCCCTCAGCTGCGGCAATTCCTGAATACCAGACGACGTGTTCTGAAGGCTCCGCTTCCTTCCAGTTGAATTTGTCCGGGACTCCTCCTTTCACATTTCAATGGCAGTATGAAATTGAACCAGGTGTGTGGAGCAACCTATTTGATGATCGAGTCCCCGGACTTGGCCTGGTCACTGGATCCGCGACCTCGCAACTCACTATTTCCAGTTTCGAACTCGGTGCTGCCGGCACGTACCGCTGCATGATCTCGAATTCCTGTGGTGAGTCTTCAACCCTTCCTGCAGTTCTCTCCATCTGTCGAATTGACCATAATTGCGATTCCATCGTCGACCATTTCGACTACCTCGATTTCGTCGCCGCCCTTGCCGAAGGCTCTCTCGCCGCAGACTTCAACGGTGACGGCGCGGCCGATTTCTTTGACTACCTCGACTTCGTTCAAACATTTGCAACCAGCTGTTGAATCAACCTGACTCCGCGACATTTTTAACACACCTCTCCACCGCAACTTGTTTTCAGCACCAACGATGCGAAATAGTCACAGCCCAGGGCGAAGTCCTCGAAGCCCTGGGAGAAAACGCCAGGCATCGGGAGCACTGAAGGTGCGCCATAATAATCCAAGCCTTCACCACTCCTCGCCTCACACGTCGCCATCTCAACCCGCCCCCATATTACGGCGGCGGGATCTACTAACTCTCAGCAACCTTCACTGAACGCCTGCACAAAATCAAGATAGTCAAAGAAGTCCACAACGCCATCGCGATTGAAATCTGCATTGTCGCCGCTGTCTGCGAACGCCGCTACGAAATCAAGATAATCGAAAAAGTCTACTACGTCATCGCAGTTGAAATCTGCTCGGCACACGATAAGCGATGCCGATTCGCTCAGTATCGATCCGCAACCGTTCGAAACCAGGCATCGCAGCGCGCGAACAACGGCAATCGTCCCTTCGAGATTGCTGGAGGGAGCAAGCACGACTGTGTTGTCTTCGGACCCGCTGGCAACGAACCGAACGATGCCGCCGGTATCGGGGTTCGATCCTTCCAACACATCATTCCAGATACCGCCCTGTGCCTGCCATTGCCATTGACGTGTCTGCGGGAGCGAACCTCCAGTCGACACTGCAAAACTCGCATTCTCCCCGCACGTGGTCTCGTCTATCGGTTGAGCCGTAACTGTTGGTGCGGTACACGCCTCCCCCAACCTGAAAGTCTCGCTGCGATAGACATCAAACGCTGTGCTCCCTCCGAAAAACATGGAGCACGTATGTGCTTCATCGTAGATCATCGTGTGCATCCTCCGGGCGGTTGGCCCCGGAATCACGCGTTGGATCCAGCTGGATCCATTCCATTCCCATGTATCAGCTAAATTTTGAGAGAAGGTGTCGATTCCACCGAACATCACAGTTGTTCCGCGGCGAGAATCGAACGTCATGGCATGATTGAATCGCGCTACCGGACCGCTCGAGGCACGTTGCGACCACGCTGCGCCATCCCATTCCCATGTCTGACCATTCGCAATCCCGGTGGATCCGCCAAACAAAACCGTCACCAATCGCACGGCGTCATAAGACATGGCATGAACAGCGCGAGCCGATGGGCCCGCGACCATTCTCTGTTGCCATGCGGTCCCATCCCATTCCCAAGTTTCGCCATTTCGAATGTTATTAGCCTCTCCGCCGAATAGCACTATGGCATTGCGTGCAATGTCATACACCATTGCATGTCCTTGACGACCGGATGGTGACGCCACAACTCGTTCCGACCAATTCAGACCATTCCAAATCCAGGTTTCCGTTGGATACGTAGTAATCGTGGCGATTGTCCGACCACCCCCAAACAACACCATTTCATCGCGTACTCGGTCGTAGGCCATTTTCGCATTGCTGCGTGGCGATGGCCCGCTCACAAACTTCTGATTCCAATGACCGTCAATCCACTCCCACGTATCACTCTCGTATCCGATTCCCGAGGCGCCCCCAAAAAGAATCGCCCTTGATCGCGCTGTGTCATACGCCATGGAATACAGCAATCGACCCGATGGCGTGTCGATCACACGCTGCATCCAAGTGCCACTCCATTCCCACAGATCGTTGCTGGGTATCGAACTAGAAGGATGCGATTTCCCGCCGTGCAGCAAAAGTGTTCCGCGCGTTGCGTCATAAGTCATCGCGTGGCGTAGCCGGACCGAGGCCCCGCTATTCGGTTGTTGCGCCCATGTAACTCCGTTCCAGTCCCAAACCTCATTATTGGAGATCGTGCCGTCAAAACCACCAATCAGTGTCGTGACTCCACGCCCTGAATCAAAACTCATTGTGTGCGAGTACCTCATTGATGGACCCGTGACAAGTCTCTGCGACCATGCATTGCCATCCCATTCCCAAGTATCTCCATACGCGGTAGGAACAATGGTCCCTCCGAAAAGCACTGTGACTCCGCGTACCGAGTCATAAGCCATCGCATGCGAATATCGCGCCGACGGCCCACTCACAATTCGTTGCGTCCACGCAATGCCATTCCACTCCCACGTGTCTGCATATCTTGTGTTGCCGTTCACGCCTCCGAACAGCACTGTCACACCTCGCGCAGAATCAAAAACCATTGCGTGACTCTCGCGAAGCAACGGGCCGGTCACCAACTTCTGAGACCACGCGCTGCCATTCCATTCCCAGGTCTCCGCGCTTCTTCCCGTCCCTGTCGACCCTCCAAATAAAACCGTGACGCCTCGTATTGAGTCAAAGACCATTGCGTGGTTAGAGCGAGCCGAGGGACCACTACCCGGTCTCTGAGTCCACGATGTACCGTTCCACTCCCAAGTCTCTCCGTCTCTAATAGGTCCAGTAGTCCACTCGTCCTCGTGCAAGCCGCCAAACAACACTGACACATTTCGCGCAGCGTCCCAGACGATCGAGTGTCCAGACCGCTCCGATGGTTGAAGCTGCCGCCATTCGAGTGTTTGAGCATGAGCGGCCGTGGCACACATCGAAAACACTACAAATGCTGCCGCGGCGAGAATGCCTCCGCGCAACATCAGACCCTTCTTCAAGATCCGACCGCAACTTAGAACACCGCTTGCGAAGTGGCCGAGATGAAACATATATATCCCCAAGACCGCGACCGGCTTGTAATCTGGTTGTCTTCCCGAGAGCTGCTCGAAGATGATCGAGGTATCAGAGGTTTAGTCACATTTGCCAACATGGTTGCACCTCAAAGAACAAAGTCGGAAGCCCTTCTGGTTATCGCCACCACGACCGCGTGATGTTGAGTGCTTCGGATAGAACCGGACACAAAACAAATTATTTGTGTCCGGTACGGTATTTTTCTGATTTTTGACTTGATCAAAACCTTACAGCCATGTATCCTATCGATATGAAACCCGAACTTAAACAAGACCAACCAATCCACCCAAGCCACCCGCGTTTTCACCCCAAAAACCTAAGGCGGCCAACTAATTTGGCCTCCTTAGAAACCCGTGGCCACCTTAGAACTCGTCCCCGCTCAACTGCTCTACTTTCTCGCCGCCTCGGCGCCACCCTCGTTTCTAACTCAAAAACCAAAGGGGATCAGGGACTCATGAGCCCCTTTGAATTTTTTTCTTGAGCCCCTTTCGATTCCGACCCAAAATCAAGCCCGTCTTTTCCGACCCTAATGCCTAGTGCCAAATGCCTAGTGCCTCCTCCACCCCTTACCCTCCTCCCCTATGGCCTACGTCGCTCTTGCACGCCGATACCGCTCCCGCTCCTTTGATGATCTCATTGGGCAAGAACCCATCGCGCGCACGCTCAAAAACGCCATCGAGTCCAACCGCGTCGCCCACGGCTACATCTTCACCGGGACCCGCGGCGTAGGAAAAACTTCCACCGCCCGCATCTTCGCAAAAGCCCTCAACGGCGGCAATCCCGAAGTCGACGAAATGATCATGCAGGGCCGCGACACCGATGTCATCGAAATCGACGCCGCCTCAAATAGCGGCGTAGACAACACCCGCGAACTTATCGCCAACGCCGCGTATCGCCCCCTCCGCGGCCCCTACAAAATCTACATCATCGACGAAGTTCACATGCTCTCCAACGCCGCGTTCAACGCGCTGCTCAAAACCATGGAAGAGCCGCCCGAACACGTCAAGTTCATCCTCTGCACCACCGAAATCCACAAAGTCCCCGCCACCATCCAGTCGCGCTGCCAGCGCTTCGATTTCCGCAACATCCCCACTAGCGAAATCGGCAAGCACCTCGCCGCAGTCATTAAGAAGGAAGGCCTCACCGCCGAACCGGAACTCATCCACCAAGTCGCCCGCCTCGCTGATGGTTCCATGCGCGATGGTCTCTCTCTCCTCGACCGCCTCATGGCCGCCGGCGAGAAAAAGCTCACGCTCAAACTTCTTGAAGAACTTTTGGGCCTCCCCAACCGCACGCTTCTCTCCCAGCTCATTGCCTCGTTCGCCGATGGCAACACCAAAACCGCCCTCGAAAACACCGACAACTTCCTCTCCCGCGGCATATCCATCGATCAGCTCTTTGAGGCACTCCTCTCGCGCTTCCGCGACCTGCTCGTCATCGCAGCGTGCGGACCAAATACGACTGTGGTCGAACTCTCCGATGAAAACCGCGATGCCGAAATCAAACTCGCCTCGCGATTCGATGGTGCTGGCCTGGTCCACATGATCGCCCTCTGCGAAAATGCCCAGCGCAACGCCAAACAATCCGCCGCCCCGCGTGCACTTCTCGATGCTGTCATCGCCCGCATGTCCATGAGCGAAAAAATCGCTGATGTCACCGCCCTCACGCGAGAACTTTCTGGTGGCAAACCCGCCCTCGCAGGATCCGCCGCAAAAAAAGCATAACGGCGGGCGCTGAACCAGAGACCATCGCACCCGCCGCTAAACCGCCATCTTTTGAGCTCAAAGAAACAGCTGTCACCGCGCCCGCGGCCAAGCTCATCGAACACATCCGCCAGAACGCGCCGGCGCCAGCACAGGCACCGGCGCCTGCACCAGTGTCCGCACCTGTTGTAGTTGCCGCCCCTGCACCAAAACCCGCACCGGTCGCAGCATCTACAGCTCCAGCGCTCAGCACCACCGACATCTGGGCTCGCCTCATCGTGATGACTAGCGGCCGTTCTCAAAAAAACCTGCTCTCAAAACTTACGCTGGACCTGGTCACGCAGACAACCGCCACCATCTCTGCGCCTCACGGGTCATTTGAACTCGCAAAGGCCAGCGAAGCTGATATCGAATCGGCTCTGGTCAGCATTGTCGGACGCCGCCTGAAAATCGAAATCATCGATTCGGGCACCAGTGCTCCCGCCGCGACATCAGGAACACCTACAGCAACTGCCGATTCGCCCGCCGGACAGTCAATGAGCCAGATTGAATCCAATCCGCTCATCAAGCGTGCAACTGAGCTGTTTGGCGCCCGTATCGTCAGTGTCCAGCCGCGGAAGTCGGCGGTTTCTGCTCCCGCACCAACACCCGCCCCAATATCAGCACCACCCGCACCAGACGTATCAGGACCCCATCACGATTCCGAACCAGATACACAAGGAGAAGACTAATGCTCGACAAACTCAGAGCGATGACCGCCCTCGCCGGCGTCATGAAAAATCAAGATGGCATTCGCAACGCCACCGAACGCGTCAAGGTCAAACTTGCCGCCGCCCGGCTTACCGCTGAAGCTGGCTCAGGCGCGTGCAAAGTCACCGTCAGTGGCGAACTCAAAGTCATTTCCGTTGTCCTCGCCCCCGCGCTTCTCCGAGGCATGGCCGCCGATGACAAAACCCGCGACCTCGCATCCAACCTCATCGTCGAAGCGACCAACGCCGCGCTGCAAAAAGCGCAGGCAGTCATCGCCGAAAGCGTGCAGGCCGAAGCCGATGGTCTTGGACTTGGCGATCTTGTCGGCAATTTCAAGGGTTTGGTAAGTTGAAAGAGTGAGCACAATGGCAACCCCGTCGCACATCGCAATCGAAGTGCGCAGGCTTGAGCAGCCGCTCAAGTACCTGTGGGAACACGCCGCTCCGCGTCAACATTCTGAAGTTGCTAAGACCGAATGGGACCGCGTGCTGCTCGACAACCCGCGCGTGTATGACGGCCCCATGGTCTTTGTTTCAGATCACGAAAACAACACACTCCGCTGCCGCCCGGGGACCTATCAGGAATTCGTTACCGCCGAAATCGCCGGCCACTTCACAATTGCGCTGGGCGTATCCGGCCTCATCCGCTACAAAACTCCCGATGACACGTTCCTCACGCTCATCGGCCACCGCGGCAATCAAACCCGCATCTACGGCGGCACATGGGAAACCGCTCCCCGCGGCACAGTTTCTCCTCCGCCTTTGGGTGTCCAGGTTTCACGCCACACGCTCGAATCGCAACTGCTTCAGGAATGTAAAGAAGAAATTGGTGTGCAACTCTCGCCCGCTTCGATCACGCCTTTTGCACTGGTGCTCGACCCCAACGCCCGCAGCCTCGATGTGGTCTGCGTCGCCGCGGTTGACAAGAACGGCTACGACCAGATCCAGGATTCCATCCGCAAAGGCGGCAACTGGGAATACTCGCAACTCCGCTGGGTCGATCTCGAAAAAGACGGCATGCAACTCATGAGCGACTTCAGCCCCCCCACCGCCGCGCTGGTTCGCGCCATGCAGTCTTGGTCATGACAACTTTCTATTGACTACTGAATCGACAACCTAAGAACCGTTGCACATGGATCAATGACCGCCGGTTTCTGAATCGAAAGAACTGTGCAACCTGCATCGTGAGAAACGGTATAGCTGACCGTTCCAAATGATGCATCGAGGAACTTGGCAACGCAGGAAACCGGTTTCAAGATCCTGATAGATACTGGGCCAGTCGCGGGCCACTTGATGATGTGAACATAGATTGCATCGCCGGACTTGGATTGTGTTGCATACGCAAGTGCATCGACAGATTGGGGACACTGCACGAGAGGTGCGGGGATTGTTGCATAAATCGCTTCGCCATTGACTCTTGTCCATGCGCCGAATTTTTCGAGCAGGGCGATGTGTTCTGGTGGAAATTCACCCAGGTCGTTTGGACCGACATTGAGGACAAAGTTGCCGCCTTTACTGGTCGAATCGATGAGGTTCTTAATGAGATCGGCCGCATCCCGATAGTTGCGGGCACCCTTGACCCAGGCCCAGTTCTCATCATCAGTATTGGTCATCACCACTTCAAAGTAGCGGGATTGCAGCGAACCCTTGAGCTGATTTTCGGGAGTGGCGTAGTCGCCATCTTCAGACTTGTTGCCGCGGCCGCAGCGGTCGCTGACAAGCGTTGATGGGCTGGACGTGCGGATAAAGGAGTAAAGGTCTTTGGCGTGTGGCTCATCGTTGGACCACTGGTTGTTGACGTACCACCAGTTGTCGAACCACATGAGTTTGATATCGCCGTAGTTGGTAAGCAATTCAGAGAGCTGGGCCTTCATGTAGTCGGAATAGTCTGAGTAGCCGGCATTCTGAACTTCTGCTGCCGACCAATCGCCAATCGAGAAATATGGACTGAAGACAAGTCCTTGCTTGTTGCACTCATCAGCGAGTTCTTTGACGATGTCGCGGCCAAATGGTGTTGCATCAACAACGTTGAATGGTGTCGTCGCGGTCTTGAACATGCAGAAACCGTCGTGGTGCTTAGTCGTGAGGATGACGTATTTCTGACCCGCATCCTTCATCAACTTGACCCATTTGGCGGCGTCGAAATTCTTGGGATTGAAATTGGCAGCGACGTTCTTCTTGTAGTCGACGGGAGGAATCGTGGCGCGACGCTCGCCCAGGCCCATGATTTGTTCAGAGGGTACATACGGGCCTTTGCCCTGGTAATAGCCGCCGAGAGTTGAATATGGGCCGAAGTGGATAATCGCGCCGAACTTGGCATCGCGGAACCACTGCCCGCGATCATCGTCGATGCAGCCGCGTGCATTCCACAACTCATCAACCTGCGCCTGTGTCGGCGCAGGTGCGGCGTACCGGGTTGTAGTACAAGCCGTAAGTAGCAGTCCTGCGAGGCACAATGAGAGTTGGCGAATCACGCGATATTCCCTGATTTTCGAGCCGCTTCGAGCTTGAGGGCTTTGGTGCGGAGGCGAAGATTGAGCATTTCGACCAGGAGCGAGAAGCCCATGCCGAAGTAGATATAGCCCTTGGGAATGTGCTGCCCGAACGCTTCGCCCACGAGCATGATGCCGATGAGAAGAAGGAAACTGAGCGCAAGCATTTTGACGGTAGGGTGACGATCAATAAATCCACCGATCGAGCCAGCGGCAGCAATCATGACAACTGTGGATGCAAGAACAGCAAAGACCATGATCCAGATATTCTGCACCATACCGACTGCAGTGAAAATGGAGTCAAGAGAAAAGACGACGTTAATGAGAGCGATCTGAGCAATGGCTTTGCCCGCTGTCATCGGAATCGACTTGGCTGCGCCTTCCACTTCTACACCAACGTAATTGTGATCGCCCTCAAGCTTGGCGTGGATTTCTTTCGTACTGCTATAAAGTAGAAACAATCCGCCCGCGAGAAGGAGCAGGTCTTTGAGCGTCATCTCGTGGTTGAGAAGCGGCATCGTGAAGAGCGGCTTGGTCATGCCGATGATCCAAGTAAGACCAAAGAGCATGATGACACGAAGGACAACGGAAATAACCAGGCCAATGGTCCGGATCCTGCCGCGTTCTTCGGG
>SXGT01794090.1_pt1 | contig 12448 bp, 4 predicted proteins | sample 3176221 | NCBI WGS metagenome assembly SXGT01 (sample SAMN11356862, study PRJNA531348) | freshwater metagenome | isolation source: freshwater sample F1-120 | place: China: Fuxian Lake, Yuxi | collected 2017-12-25
GACCACGCGGGCCATTCCGGTGCTCTTTCTCACCGCTCGCGATGAGACCACCGAGCTCTTGGAGGGTTTCCGCGCCGGAGGGGTAGACTACGTGACTAAGCCCTTCCAGAAGGAGGAGGTGCTGGTGCGTATCCAGACCCATCTGGAAAGGGCCGGGCTGCTGCGGGCGCTGCGCCATCAGAACGAAGTGCTGGCCGCCGAGGTCGCCCAGCGGCAGGCGCTGACCCAGGAGCGCAATAAATTAGCCGGGAGGCTCTCACTGGCCGACCAGCGCGAGGCGCAGCGCTGGGGCCTGGGCAGCTTTGTCGGCCAGAGCCCGACGTTGAAAAAGGTGCTCGACGACATCGCGTTGCTGCAGAACGCCGGCACCACCTCAGTGCTGATTCTGGGGGAGAGCGGCACTGGCAAGGAGCTGATTGCCCGCGCCATTCACGCCGGCTCCGAGCGGGCCGAGGGGCCCTTTGTGCCAGTCAACTGTGCCGCCATCCCGCGCGAGCTGGCCGACTCGCTGCTCTTCGGCCACATCAAAGGTGCCTTCACCGGGGCGGAGCGGGAGCAGACCGGGTATTTCGAGCTGGCCCACGGGGGCACCCTTTTCCTCGACGAGGTGGGGTTGATGCCGTTGGAGCTGCAGGGCAAACTCTTGCGAGTGCTGGAGGACCGCAGCGTGCTGCCGCTGGGGGCGCGGGAGCCGCGGCGGGTGGAGGTGCGGGTGCTGGCGGCCACCAATGGCGACCTGCAGGGGCAGATCAGGGAGAACGCGTTTCGGCAGGATCTCTACTACCGACTCACTCCTTTCACCGTGCAGGTGCCGGCCTTGCGGGAGCGGCGGGAAGACATCGGCCTGTTGGCACGGCATTTCGTCCAGGTCTACGCTTTGGAGATGGGCATCCCGGACCCGGCGATCAGCGAGGAGGCGGTGGCGCTGCTGGAGGGGCACGAGTTCCCCGGCAATGTGCGCGAGCTGAAGAACATCGTCGAGCGGGCCCTGATCGAGAGCCGGCGCGGCGAGATCGGCCCACAACACCTGCACCTGCCGACGGCTGAGGCAGCCGCGGTACTGCCCGGCCAGCCGGCTGCCTCGGCCCTCGACGCCCTGCCCCAGGAATTGGACCAGGCCCTGGCCCAGACCGACGAGAACGTGGCCGCCGCTGCCCGCCTGCTGGGCACCCATCGCAGCCGCATCTACCGCGCCCTGGGCAAGCCGGCTGAGGCGGTGTAGCGCCCCGCTACATAATTTGTGTCCGTAGTCCTCGCCTCCTAGGTACTCAATTTGGCGCTGGCAATCCGGTTCAGGCTCACCCCGGCTTCTGCAGCCTCAAGGACTAGCCGGCGGTGGATCTCCGGGGGCACACGAATGATGAATTTTCCACTGTAATGCCTGGAGGCCAAAGGTTCAGGGATTGGCTCTCCCGTCGCCTGCAGATCCGCGATCACTTCCCCTATCAAGCGCCGAATTCCCCGAAGCGCCGCTTCGTGGGTTGAAGCCAGCCAGCTGAGGCTGGGAAATTCGGCACACAGGCCGAGATATTCCCGATCCTCCTCTGACCATGTCACCCGATAGGTGTAACGATCATTCCTGAGTCCCATGTCGCTCCTCCAGCAATTCGATGGCCCGCACCACTTGTCGTACCTGATACGCTTTGGCCATCCCTCTGTGGTTTTGGATATTGACCCGCGGGTCACCGGGCCATGGAGTCTTGTAGGTACGATGACTACTGCCCTTCTGCCGGGCCTGGCCAAAGAAGAAGTCGCAAACCCTAGACAACTCAGCAAAGCGAATATTCTGGGGGCTGCATCGCATGTGTGCGAGGATATTCTCTATCGTTGTCATAAGGATATAATACCACTATAGATATCATTGTCAAAACCTTTCCGCACGGCTCTTCTCCCGGCGGTGGTCGGTCCGGCGGTAGTCGGTCCAGTTGCAGTTGGCAGACCTCATCGACCACATCACCCCGGTCAGACACGGCGGGCAGACGGTCTCTGAGAACCTGGCCCTCGCCTGCGTGTCGTGTTCCCTCCGCAAAGCCGCCCGGCAGAGCGTTCCAAACCCATTGAACGGTCAAGAGGTGCCTCTGTACCATCCCCGTCGCGACCACTGGCAGGATCATTTCCGTTGGGAAGGGGTACGGATTGTGGGTCTGCCCGATCGCGGACGGGCAACCGTGGAGCTACTGAAGATGAATCGCCCGCTGATCATCGCCATCCGCGAGGAAGAGGTCCGACTGGGGCGCCAGGTTCTCCCTCCAGGCCTCCTACCTGAGCAGAGATTGCATCAACTAAGTTGGCGGGAATTTCTTTTGCCCGCCTGCTGGGCACCCACCGCAGCTGCATCTACCGCGTCCTAGGCCGGCCCGCTGAGGCGGTGTAGCGCCCCGCTACACAACCTGTCCCCAGCGGCGACATAGTGTAGTCGGCGGCGACGCTTTTCCCGCGACCCAGTTCCTGCCTTCTTTCTCCCATCTCTCTGACCACATTTGACTTGCGCGTTTTTCACTCCGGTTGGCATTGGCTTTGCATACAGTAAAACCTGCATACCCATACCAACGAAGGAGGAAAAAAACCATGTCGAGGAAAAAGAGCGCTTCGCCGCTCGCCATGAGCTTCCTGGTCTGGCTGGCGCTGCTGGTGCCTTGCGCCGGGCAGGCTGGGGCAGATCAGATAACGATCCCCTCGTGGTTGGCCTGGCAGCAGAGCACCCAGGTAAACTACGATGACGCGGTTCCCTGGGGCGGCGTCTCCTCGCTGCCGGCCCTGGAAACCTTCACGTTGGGCAGCGAGGCATATACTGGCCCCTACGTGGAAAATATCCCCGGTTCGACCACACTCTTCGCTGGTCCGGGGGTGAGGTACTATCACGCCCTGTTCGGTATGCCCGACTTCGGCAATATCGTCGCAGACCTGCAGATCTCGGTGGACAACGACGTCGAGATCTACATCAACCGCCACCTCTTGGCCCGGGCGGGATCTCTCAGCCAGGAAAACTTCCTTGGGCCCCCTCTGAGTGTTAGCCTGAACGGGAGCGGATTGGTAGACAACGGCGCTTTCGACCTCCAACCATTTGACTGGGCAGCGCCCACGTTCCCCAAGTCGAACTGGGTCCGCGGCGGGGTCAACGAGGTACTCGTGGTGGTCAGGAACCTCAGTTACGAAACGGGCGGCTTTTCGTTCGTCATGGGCATCGCCACCTATCCAAGCAATCCGCCCACGCTTCACGTGGATCCTTTTGGAGTGATTGTATTCAAAAACTATCCCACTCCGATTTCTCTATCAGGTCCAGGTACTGTCGCATATTTCGATATGGACGGTGACCCCTTGTCTGTCACGAACGTGACTCAGGGGGTGAACGGGTCGGTGGTGGTAGGGGCCGACGGCACAGGTACCTATACCGGCAATTACGGTTTCACGGGCCAGGATTCGTTTATCTACACCGTCAGCGACGGCGTTGCGACGGCCACCGGCAGCGTGGACGTGTATGTGATAGAGAGTGTCCCGTTGGCCAATCCCGATTCTACGACCACCGACCAGGATACGCCTGTCACCCTGCTGGTAACAGCCAACGATTCGGATCTTAGCGGTGACCCCCTGTCTGTCACAGGCGTGTGGCCGGGGGCGAATGGCTCGGTGTCGTTCCACGCCGACGGCAGGGTCACCTACACCCCCAACCCCAACTTCACTGGCCGGGACACCTTCACCTACCGGATCACTGACGGATTTGCCGTCAACCACACCTGGGTGACGGTGACGGTCAGCCCGGTCAATCATCCTCCCACGGCGGCAGCCGACCTCGCCCATGTAACGTTTGGGGGGACCGCGACTACCGACGTCGTGGCCAACGACCTCGATATAGACGGCGACGCGCTGACCGTGACCGCAGTCACGCAGCCCGCGTTAGGCAGGGCGGAGATCGTGGACAACAAAGTGGTGTACACCAACACCGCCCCAAGCCAATCCACCTACGACGACTCCCTGAGCTACACGGTCAGCGACGGCCACGGTGAGTCGGCGACCGCCACCCTGAAATTGAAGTTCGTGGCGCGGTTACCGGCCCTCTCCGTCCCGGGGCCGCTGACGGTGAAAGCAGGAGTGCCCCTGCGTTTCACCGTCAAAGCGCTGGATCCCAACTACAGCCCACCTGCCACGCTCTCTACGGAGGTGGTTTCCAGGACCCTTCCCGCGGGAGCTTCTTTCCGCAACGATACCCTGAGCTGGACCCCGCAGTCCGAACAGGCTGGCACGCACAATCTGGTCTTCGGCGCCCGCACCAACACCTCGCCCAGCCAGCTCCTCACCAAAGCAGTGGCGGTCACTGTCAAGCCGAACCGCTATCCCGACCTCATCGTCGGGGGGGAGCCGAGGGTTTGGGAGGAGCCGGGATATTGGGAAAGGGACTCGACGTGGGTTTTTTTAGGTTACAATGAGGAACTTCGGGGGGCGCCTGGATACTACATGCATGAATGGCAGGTGACGGAGTCTTGGTACCCCCCGGAGCGCCGCATCGACGGGTATCCAGGACTCTATTTCCTGAAGAAACATGTGACCCCCCCCCCCAACACCACTTGGCACGGATTTAGATACGCGAATAGTTTTCATCTCGGCGACACGGGAGTCCACTCGAACTATGCGTACGTCTTCTCGCCCATCGCCCGTCCTGCCGTCGGCAATATCGACGGCGTAGAGTTCGCCGAGATGGTGATGGGGGCGGGTCCCGGCAGCGGCGGCTTGCTGGCTGTGAGGACGTATTCGGGCGAGTATTGGACCAAGATCGTCAACGCAGGCTGGGCCTCGTACAACCAGGCCAACGGGGAGACCTGGCCGGCGGTGGGGAACCTGAATGGCACCGACTATCTCCTCGTCGGCCTAGGCAAAGGCGGGTTTGGATACATCCAGGCTTTCTTGTGGCGCTCTGGCGAAATCGTCTACGGGGGGCACCTCGCGCTGCCGGATGCCAACAACTACAACGCGACCAACGGCACCACACGGCCGACAGTGGGCGACCTGACCGGAGACGGCCATAACGAGATCGTTGTCGGCGTCGACGGGTACGGCGGTGGTATGCCGACCCGAGCGTATATCATGACCCTGGCGGCCGGGGAGTGGCGCTATACACCCTTGGAAATCCCCGCGGTAGCGGGACTGGAAGACGCCCGCTACAACTGCGAGACCTGGCCAGCTATCGGCGACCTGAATGGGGACGGCAAGAACGAACTGGTTATCAACGTCACCAAAACCATCGACGGGACCAGGCAGCCGGTGGGTTTCGGGGTGTGGACTAGCGTGTTGGCGGATGAGCAGCTCACCCTAAAGCTGCAAACCTTCAAGAAGGCCGCGACCTTCGGCCTGCCCGCCCTAGGCGACGTCTTTACGCCGGACGGCAAAGCTGAGATCGTGTTGAGCCAGGGACCGGGCAGCTACACTCTGAGCGTCTTCGATGTCGAGATCGCCAACGGCGAATGGACGATTCTCCCTGAAGGTATCACGGCTGGCTGGACACACAATCCCTTCCCTGCCTTCGGGGAGGTGTCCCCATGAGCGGCGCTAGCGCGAAGAGCGGATCCCGAAGGGTGTCTGTCCCCAATCAATCGAGCAAAAAACACATGGTGCGCGGAGAGAGAGGTATGAGCAGATCGAGCTGGTTTGTGGTATGGCTGAGCCTGGTGGTTCTAGCCCCGCAACTGCTGTCGGCGCAGGCCGCAGCACCGCCGGACGATGGGAGCGCCTCGCAGGAACCGACGTTAGTCCTGCCAGTGCGGCCCCTCAGTTCGGAGGAAGTAACTCCCCCACCGAATTCTATGCCCCTCGTCGTCAGCGGGAACCCCTTTCCCAGCCCGGTAGTAGTGGAGGTGGTGCAGGACGAGAATCTGGGCGATTTCCAGGTCCAGGAGGCCGTTCCCGGCGAACTGCCCCCACCCGCCGATGACCCCGCAACGGCCACCGACATCCTGCTGCCCGGGGCGGTGGACGAAGGAGTGGTGGTGGAGGCGCCCGAGGTGGTGGTGTTCCCGGACGGTGAGGTAGATCCCGAGGCATTAGCCACGGGCGAGGGTATCGAACTCGACGACCTGCCGCTGCCCCCCGAGGTAGTACTCTACACGCCGCCCACGCCGGAGGAGATCGGGCCCGAATACCCGCCTATTCCCGAGACCTTTCCTCCTGTGGAACTGCCTCCAGAACTGGGCCAGCCGCCGGTCCTGGACCCGGTCGCGTCCCAGGTCGTCAACGAAGGGAACACTCTGACCCTGATCCTCAGCGCCAGCGATCCAGACCCAGGCCAGACGGTTGCCATCTACACCTCGGTGTTGCCGCTGGGCGCCACCTTTGAGGGGAACACCTTCTCGTGGGTGCCCGCCTTTTCTCAGGCCGGCACCTACCAGGTGGCCTTTGCCGCGCAAGACAACGGCACCCTGCCCCTGCTCAGCGCACAGCAGACCATCACCATCACCGTCAACAACGTCAACCTGCCGCCGCTGGCCGACGCCGGAGAGGACCAAACGGCGCACGTGGGCGGCACTGTCACCCTGGACGGCAGCCAAAGCATCGACATCGACGGCGGCACGCTGTCCTACACCTGGCAGCCGCTCAATGTGCCGGGATTCACCGACAACAACAACGGCACCGCCAGCTTCGCACCCGCGGCGCCGGGCGTCTACACCTTCACCCTGGAGGTGGACGACGGCCAGGGCGGCATTGCCAGCGACGAGGTGGTGGTCACGGTCCCGAACCGGCCGCCAGTGGCCATTGCCGGCCCGGACCAGTCCGCGAACGTGGGCGATCTGGTCACGCTGGACGGCAGCGCCAGCGACGATCCCGATGGCAGCGCCGGCCTGGAGCCTGGCCCGAAGAAGAAGGAACACTTTCCGACCAAGGGCGGTGGGCTGCAATATCTCTGGACGCAGATCGACGGGCCTCCGGTGAAGCTGCCCATCAAGAAGGGGTTTGGTGGTCCAGCCGCCATCTCCTTCCAGGTCACCGCGCCAGGGGTCTATACCTTCTCGTTGGTGGTCAACGACGGCGAGTTGGACAGCGCCCCGGACGTGGTGGTGGTCACGGTGATCAATCCCAACCAGCCGCCGGTGGCCAATGCCGGGGCGGACCAGAGTGTGGAGGCGACGGGCCCCAGCACGGCCGTGGCCCTGAATGGCGCCAGCTCCGCTGATCCGGACGGCGACGCCCTGAGCTATAGCTGGAGCGAGAACGGCGCCGAGGTCTCCACCGAGGCCAGCCCCACCCTCTCCCTGGGACTGGGCCCCCACACCTTCACCCTGACCGTGGATGACGGCAAAGGCGGCAGCGCCAGCGACGAGGTGGTGGTACAGGTAGTGGATACCACCCCGCCGGTGCTGGTGCTTAACGGGCCTAACCCGCTGCTCTTGGAACTGGGCACCCCCTACCCCGAAACAGGGGCCAGCGCCAGCGACCTGGTGGACGGCGACCTGAGCGCCAGCATCCAGACCTCCGGGGGTGTGGATGTCAATGCGGAAGGCAGCAACACTATCACCTACTCGGTGGCCGATGCGGTCGGCAACCCCGCCTCGGTCTCCCGCACGGTGCAGGTGGTGGTGACGCCCAATTCCTACGGGCTGATCGCCACCCACAGCCTGCACCTGCGCCAGAGCGCCCGCATCACCAGTGGTTTTGCCGGGGTGGTCGAACAGGGCCAGGCCCCCTTCCTGGCCGGCAAGGTGGAGTTGGTGGTGGGCACCCGGGTGCAGACCGCAGAGGGCGTGCGCCTGAGCGCCCCCAGGGTGCGGGTGCGCCAGCACGCCGATATCGACGGCGAACTGGTCTACAACCAACTGGTCGCGGTGGGTAAACACGCCACCATCACCCAGCAGACCCAGGTTCCCGCCAGCTACTTCCCCCTCTTCCAGGGCAGCGGTCTGCCGGCCTTCCTCACCGCCACCCCCGGCAGCCAGGATGTGGAGGTGAAGCAGAAGAAGTCGGCTACCCTCAATGCCGGGGCCTATGACGAGGTGCGGGTCAAACAGAAGGGCACTCTCACCTTCGCGGGCGGCACCTACCACTTAGGTGACCTAGACGTGGGTCCCAACGCCGATCTCCGCTTCCTGGCCCCCACAACCCTATTAATCCGGGGACAGCTCTCCCTGGATCAGGGCAGCAGCTTCGGACCGGCCTCCGGGTCGGGGATCGACGCCTCGGATATCCTAGTCTACGTCGAGGGCCGCAACGGCCGGCTGGGCCATGGCCACGACGACGACGAGGGAGACGACGAGGAGGACGATGCCGAAGGGCGCAACCTGCGCAAGAGCCCCAGGGCAGCCAAGATCGGGGTGCGGGTCTCCTTCCAGGGCAACCTCTACGCCCCCAACGGCACCGTGCACCTGCGCCAGGGCAGTGCGGCGGTGGGTTCCTTCATCGCCCAGGACATCATCGTCGGGGTGCGGGTGCAGGTGGCCGCGCAGAGCGGCTGGAACACCCCAGGGGTGATCTACCAGCCCCAGGCACCCGCAGCCCTGGCCAAGCTGGCCGGGGCTGCGGGCGAGGCTGGGGTCCTGCCCGAGGGCGCTGGCTTGCGGGCCAATTATCCCAACCCCTTCAATCCCAGCACTGCTATCCCCTATGTGTTGGTGGAGATCGCTCCGGTGAAACTGAGTGTCTACAACGTGCTGGGCCAGCAGGTGCGCGTCTTGGTCGATCAGTTGCAGGTGCCCGGTACCTACACTGTCAGTTGGGATGGGCAGGATGCCACGGGGTTGCAGGCAGCGGGAGGGGTCTACTTCTACCGCCTGCAGGCCGGTGAGCACATCCAAGTGAGGAAGATGCTCTTCGCCAAGTAACACCTTTCCACCGTATCAATAACAGCGAGGCCCGGCGGGGAAGTCTGCCGGGCCTCTTTTTTTAAATGGGCGCTCCGCGTATATTGGCCGCCTATGAATCCCCGTTTACTCCTCTGCGCCCTGCTCCTCCTATACACCTTCCACCTCGCCGCCGCCCAGAACCAGGTGCTCGACCTGGACGGCCATACGGCGTACGTGCAACTGCCGGCCCATGTCTTCGACCACCTCGAAGAAGCCACGGTCGAGGCCTGGGTGCGCTGGGACGACTGGGGCCCCTTCTCCCAGTTTTTCGCCTTTGGTACGGACGACCAGTGGCGGGGCATGGGCGTCAATCATTTCGACGCCACCTCGACGCTTCAGTTCTTCCTCTACACCGACAAAAATCATGTGCAGGCCCTGCCGGCCGCCACGGACCTGCGCCTGGGCCGGTGGTGCCACCTGGCGGCGGTCTCCGGCAGGGAGGGCATGAGGCTCTACCTCAACGGGGCGCTGGCGGGGGAGAACACCTACCCAGGCAGTTTCGCCGCCCTCGGCGCGGGCCCGGACAATTACCTGGGCAAGTCCAACTGGAAGGAGAACGCCTTTTTCCGGGGACAATTAGATGAGGTGCGGGTGTGGTCAGTGGCCCGCACGGGCGAGCAGATCCGCGCCGGCATGGGGCAGCAACTGCGCGGCAGCGAGGAAGGCTTGGTTGGTCTGTGGAACTTCGACGCGGGGGATGCCCGGGATCTGTCTGCTCACCGCCATCATGGCCAGCTGCTGGGCGGGGCCGCCTGTGTAGCGGCGGCCTTCCCAGGGGCAGAGCCGGTGTTCAGGCCGGCCCTGGTGGCCGGCAGGGTGACCGACGATCTGGGATCGGTGGGTGGGGCGGTGGTGCGGCTGAAGCAGGGGGATGCGGAGCGGGTGCGCATGAGCACCGGACAGGACGGGCGCTACAAGCTGGCGGTCTTCGGCAGCGGGATCTACACGCTGGATGCCTGGCTGGGGGGGATGATCAGCACGCCCCGGGAAACGGTAGTCCAGCCCCAGGAGGTGGACTTGCAGGAGGGCCAGACTTACCACCTGGACCTGGAGCTGTACCCGCGCCAGACCGCCCTGTTTTCGCATAGGCTGGCCTTCTGGCGCGGCGAGGGGGATGTGCGCGACGAGGTGGGGCCTCAGCTGGGCGCTCTCAAAGGTGGGGCGACCTTTGCGCCCGGGCTGGTGGGTCAGGCCTTCTCCTTCGACGGCCAGGGCAGTTACGTCGATTTGCCAGCAGCGGTGGGCAATCTGGGGACCTCGGATTTCACCATCGACCTGTGGATCAAGCGCACCCCGCGCCGAGGCGGGGTCGATCCACTGCTGGTCAAACGCACGGTCAACAGCCAGCACATCCTCAACCTGACCATCAACCCCGCTGGGCGCGCCCTGGTGGAATTGCGCAACCAGGATCAGTGGGGGTCGCTCTACAGCAACCGCAATCTCAAGGCCCAGGTCTGGCATCACCTGGCCGTGGTCAGGCAGGGGACCACACTCAGGCTCTATGTCGATGGCCAGCTCGACAACCAGAGTACCTCTGACCCGGTGGTCGATCTGGAGGTTCCGGCACCGCTGATCCTGGGGGCTTCGCTGACGTACAGTCTCCATTACCAGGGTCTGATCGACGAGGTCGCCGTGCACAACCGGGCGCTCTCGGTGGACGAGATCGAGCGGGTCTACGGCGCCAGCGCCGTGGCCCGGTGGTCGGCAGAAGGCAATGCTACCGATACCCGGGGCGGCAACGATGGCACCCGGGTGAACAGTGTGACCTTTGCCCCGGGGGTGGTGGGCCAGGCCTTTTCCTTTGACGGCGAGGGCGGATATGTCGAGCTGGCCCCTCATATCGCCGACTTCGGTGCCGCGGATTTCAGCATCGGCCTGTGGCTGTGGTGCGCCCGGACGCAGAGTCCCCTGACACCCATCCTCCTCAAACGGCAGAACGACGAAAGGCTGATGGATCTGCATCTCGACGAGCAAGGCCGGGTACAGGTGGAACTGCGCAGCCCGGCCAACAGCGCCCGCTGTACCAGCAGCCAGGCGCTTTCGGCCCAATCCTGGCACCACCTGGTCCTGACCCGCAAGGGAAAGGAGCTCAGACTCTACCTCGACGGCCAGCTCGACACGCTGAGCACCACCGAAAGAGCAGTCGAGCTGATGGCGCCGGGGCCCATGTTGCTGGGGGCTGCGCTGCAGGAGGATCGCTATTTTGCGGGTCTGATCGACGAGGTGTACATCGACAACCGGGTGCTCTCTGCCGCCGAGATCGAGAGTATGTACCTGGCCGAGTTGCAGGTCTGGAGCGCGACAACCTGGACAGACCGCCTGAAAAAAGGCGGCATGGGGCTGGTGCTGTTGGTGGCGGGGGTCTCCAGCTACCGCTATTACAGCCAGCGGCGGGAATCACAGCGCCTGCGCGAACAACTGCTGGCCGAGGAACGCCGGGCGCGCACCGCCGCCGAAGCCGCCAACAGGGCCAAGAGTATTTTCCTTGCCAATATGTCGCACGAGATCCGCACCCCGATGAACGCCATCCTGGGGTACGCGCAGATCCTGCGCGACCACTCCGAGTTGTCGGAGCAGCAGCGGCGGGCGGTAGAGACCATCCACAGCAGCGGCGACCACCTGCTGGGCCTGATCAACAATGTGCTCGACCTCTCCAAGATCGAGGCCGGGCATATGGAGCTGCAGATGGTGGATTTCGATCTGGGGCAACTGGTGCAGTGGTTGGCCGCCATGTTTCAGTTGCGCTGCCAACAGCAGGGGCTGGCCTGGCGGGTGGAGCGGGTGGGGGAGGGTTGGCTGGTGCGCGGGGACGAGGGCAAGCTGCGCCAGGTGCTGATCAACCTGCTGGGCAACGCGGTAAAGTTTACCGAGGCGGGAGAGGTGGTGCTGCGCGTGCGGGAAGAGGGGCAACAGTATTACTTTGTAGTGCAGGATACCGGCCCCGGTATTTCTGCCCAGCAGCAGCAGGTGGTGTTCGAGCCCTTTCAGCAGGGGGATGAGGGGGAGCACAAGGGCGGCACAGGGCTGGGGCTGTCCATCGCGCGCCAGTACGTGGAGTTGATGGGGGGAGAGCTGCAGGTGGCGTCTGCGGAGGGGCAGGGGGCGCGTTTCTCATTTGTCTTGAGCCTGGCGCCGGCCCAGGGGCCGACGGCGGTATACGAATACGCCGAGGTGGCGGCCAAAGAGGATGCCCCAGTGGACTTTGCCGGGCTGCGCCTGCCCGCCGCCCTGCGCGAGCGGCTGCGCCAGGCAGCCCAGATGCACAATGTGACCGAGGTGCAAAACTGCCTGGACCAGTTGCAGGGCCTGGGTCCGGAGGAGTGCCGCCTAGCTGCGTACCTGGGTGAACTGGTGCTGCGTTTCGACCTGGACACCCTGGCAGCGGAAGTGGAGAAAACCGCCGATGGCTGATACCCCCTTGGATCTGAGCGGATCGCGGGTTTTGGTGGTGGACGACGCGCCGGCCAATCTCGACGTGTTGCGCCAGGCCCTGGAGGCGGCCGGGTACCAGGTGATGGTGGCTGCCTCTGGCGAGGTGGCCCTGGACCTGGCCGGGCGTTTCACCCCAGACCTGATCCTGTTGGATGTGATGATGCCGGGCCTGGACGGTTTCGAGACCTGCCGCC
>SXGT01069268.1_pt1 | contig 12447 bp, 16 predicted proteins | sample 3176221 | NCBI WGS metagenome assembly SXGT01 (sample SAMN11356862, study PRJNA531348) | freshwater metagenome | isolation source: freshwater sample F1-120 | place: China: Fuxian Lake, Yuxi | collected 2017-12-25
GATGCCAAGATCTTGCGAAAGATGTCTTGGACCGAGCGTCGTGAGGCAGAGAAGCATACGGCTGCTCGAAAAAAAAGTTATGAACAGCAAGTGAAATTTTATCATCAAAAGTTTGATACTGCGCTTCAGAAACTTGGACTGTCTTCGGAACAATCAGTGGAGCATGCCGAGGTCGCTACACGACTGGCTATGCTCATCGGTGCGTATTTTCGTTCCGATGTAGAATTGCCAGTGACTCGAGTGGATGGGAAAGAACCGTACATTGAAATTCGTTCCTCTGACGGACAAGGAGGCCCCACAACGTTTATAAAAATTGAACGTCAGGCAGATGGAGAGCTGCTCTACATGCTTGGCGAATCGGATATCTATCCGCTCGAAGGTTCATTTGCGAATGTCCAGAATCCGGATGCGTACTTACGATGGGTAAATACGATGTTTGAAGATCCAAATTTGCAAGCACACTATCGTCATTCTGATGCTGGTACATTTGAAGGAACAGATCGACAGGCGCGACGTGCCACGGTGTCACTGAGTGGAACAGCGTACTCGAAGGAAGAGGCAACAAAGCTGTACCAAGCACATGAAATCGTAAAACGGTTGGTGCGGGCGGTGGAGTGGCAGATTCCGCAAATTATTAAGCAAGTGACGAATTCGGACTGGAATAACGGAGCGATAACGATGGGAGGAGAGATGTATCTGACGGATTTTGTGCAAGAGAAAACGTTTGAGACCATCACGAACTTCTTTGCTTCCACCGGACCAGAGGCGGCACAACAACTGCGAGATGTTAACGCACGTCTGACGAAAGACGGGATTGAGCCGTATGTTGTGTTGGAAGAATTTCGAGAGTTCTTTGGACGACAGGTAAAATCAAATCGAATACATCGACTCGATCGAGTTGCGCTCTCTCCTTATACGTTGCCACAGCTACAGATTAAAAATGTGAATTTGTGGGCGGGGGCATACGAACGTGGATTTGAACGGCACAATCAGTTGCTCGCGATTCCTCCCGAACATCAGATCGATTTGGCGATTGATTTTTATCGTTCAGGATATCGCACGTCATTTGATATCAAGGATGAGTTGATTAAATTACTTGATGAATGGTTTCGATCAAAGAAAGAGTTTCGGGGTAAGGGAGGAAAAACATCGGGGCATGCCCCGAATATGCCGCGTGGGTTACGCGAACATTTGGCTGTGCTTGGGATTACGATTGATGAATTGCAGAAATTAAGTTTGGCTGACCAGAAAAAATTGGTGAAAAGTAAATTCCGTGCGGCAGCCATGGCGGTGCACCCGGATCGCAACAAAGATAATCCAAATGCGGAAGCAGAAACGAAGCGGGTGTTGGCGGCAAAAAGTTATTTTGAAGAAGAAAAACATTTTCCTCAGTCTGTCTAGTCTGTCCTGTTATGAACTACGCCGAAGAGTCCATGAAGTTGCATCGGGAGAGACGAGGAAAGTTGGAATTAATGTCTACCGTGACGCTTGAAACGCGGGAGGACTTGGCGGTGGCGTACACGCCGGGAGTAGCGGCGCCGTGCGAAGCGATTGCGAAGGACAAGTCGCTTGCGTTTGATTTGACGATTAAGGGTCACATAGTTGCGGTGGTGACGGATGGTTCGGCGGTTCTTGGACTTGGGAATATTGGGCCAGAGGCGGCGTTGCCAGTGATGGAAGGGAAGGCAATTTTGTTTAAGCGATTTGCAGGGCTCGATGCGTTTCCGATTTGTTTAGCAACACAGGATCCAGAGCAGATTGTTGAGACGGTGAAGCATATTGCGCCTGGGTTCGGGGCGATTCATTTGGAGGACATTGCTGCACCGGCCTGCTTTGTGATTGAAGAACGATTGATGCGCGAGCTTGATGTTCCGGTCATGCACGATGATCAACATGGGACAGCGGTCGTGATTTTGGCCGGCCTGTTGAATGCGCTTAAGGTCGTTGGAAAAGAGTTGTCACAGGTGAAGATGGTGATCTCGGGCGCAGGGTCGGCGGGCATGGCGACCGCACGTTTATTGCTCGACGCAGGAGCGATGAATATCGTGATGACGGACTCGAAAGGAATCATCGCGGAAGGACGCGATGGGATGAATGCGTACAAGTCGCTGCTCGCGGCGCGGATCAATCCGAATCGTGTGACTGGTTCGTTGGCAGATGCACTTGTTGGTGCTGATGTGTTTATTGGTGTGAGTGCGCCGGGCATCGTGACCGAGCAGATGGTGACTTCCATGGCCTCGCAACCGATTGTTTTTTCGATGGCGAATCCGATCCCAGAGATCATGCCAGATCTTGCTCGTGCTGCCGGCGCGGCGGTTATTGCGACCGGTCGTTCAGATTTTCCAAATCAAGTGAACAATGTTCTCGCCTACCCAGGGATGTTTCTTGGAGCGATGGAAGCAAAAAAACAGTTCACAGGTGCTATGCGTGCCGCGGCCGCTCGGGCGCTCGCTGGTATGATTCCTGAACCAACGGTAGACCGCATTTTGCCATCGGTTTTTGATGTGGGTGTGGCGCGGATCGTGGCAGATGCGGTAAAATTGGCGTAATGCAGTATCGTTCAGCTTTCAAAAAACGGCGGCCCATTCGCGTTGGGGCCATGTTGGGAACCGGTGTCATTGTTCTCGGTCTTTTTGGATTGTTCGTGTATGGGATTTACCAATTTAGGTTTGCTCCGAAAGATGAGACTCCCACAGCAGCAGGTGTTCCAACGGTTTCAGATGTCCTTACACCGAGTCCTGTAACCGCAAGTGCTGTCTTGGCGCAATCGGCGGCAAACGCGCGCGTGGCAAATTTACGACAGGTCCAAACCGGTACGATTATCGGTTCAGCCACACGTGGCGAAAAAGATAAACACTATTATTTAACAATCAATACAGATCTCCCCGAGATTGATCGCGAGAAATTTTTTTACGAAGGCTGGATTTTGCGAAAAGTTCCATATGACTATGTGTCTGTGGGAGACTTAGTGACGAATGAGGAAGGAAAATTCGTGCTCGAGTGGGAGGCTAGTATTTCGCCAGAGTTATATTCCGCGTACTCGAGTGTGATTATTACTCTCGAGCCAAAAGACGGAAACTCTGACCCGTCGACGCATGTCCTTGAAGGCACTTTTGAATAGATTATAGTTCGTGGTCATAAGCGAATCCGCTTGTGCGAGCAAGGACTTCTGTTTTGAGAAGAGAAGCGCGCGTCCAGGCTCTGTCACCGTAGCGGGTTTGAAGTTTGTCGAGGGTGGGAAGGATACGTGCGAGTTTGCGTTCTTTCAGATCGAGCGGGAGAGGTTCGTGACCTGGAATAAGGGTGGTTGCAGAGATACCTACGAGACGAATGGACCGACGAGAAGATCGTATGGTGTTTCTTGCTGCTAGAAAGATTTTCCATCCGTCAGCGGTAGGCTCGTCGAGTTGAACTTGTCCACCCGCTCCGGAGAAATCGCCGAAGCGAACATGCGACGCAACGGTGCGTGTAAGAAACCCATCGCGGCGCAAACGCCACGCGACTTTTTCGCAGAGGCCGAGTAGATAGCGCTCGGCCACGGCTACGTCGCACGTGTTTTTTGGAAGGGTGTACGAGTGGCCGTAGGATTTTTGGGGAATTTCTTCCGAACATACACTGTCGTCGCCTCGGCCGTGGGCAGCTTCGTGCAGCCAGAGACCGTAGGAGTTAAATTCTTTGAGAAGGTTCGCAAGTGGATGCTCTCGTAATTGTTTGAAAGAATGAATGCCGAGTGCTTCGAGTCGTTCTGCCACGCGCTGACCAATACCACACAGCTCTTGAAGATCACACCTATCGATAAGTTCAAGAACTTTGTGCGGAGGAGCTACGGTGATTCCACTTGGCTTCACTCGTTCGGAAGCGAGTTTTGCCATGAGTTTGTTTGGTCCGATCCCAATGGAGGCTGTAATGAGTGGGCCGCATTCTTTGCGGAGATGGTCTTGGATACGCACAGCAATGGCTGTGGCACCAAAATAATCCGTTGCGGTGTGTGTGATGTCCAGAAAACTTTCGTCCACACTGAATCGCTGCACAGCATCTGCCTCCTCGGTAAAAATACGATTAAATGTTTCCGTGATGAACGAGTACTTTTCAGGGTCACCCGAGACAAGAATGATCGAAGGTAAAATACGTTGTGCTTGCCAGGTGGCCATCGCTGTTTTTACTCCACGAAGTTTCGCTTCGCGTGACGCCGCAGCAATAACGGACCGTTCCTTTCGCTTTCCCGTTACCCCAATCGCTTTGCCCCGCAAAAACGGATTCGCCTGTTGTTCGACAGACGCAAAATACGAATTCATGTCCACATGCATGATGATTTTGTGCACAAAAGAGGGCTTGAAATTTTCTTCAGAAAATGGTAGAAAATAGTTGATGAGCTAAAAGCGTTTAAACGGAGGAGTATGTTAGACAAAAGTGATTTGCAGGCAATTCGAGGTGTGATCCAAGAAACTGTTCCTGGAATTGTTCACGAAATTGTTGGGCAAGTACTGGAAGATATTGTGTTACCTCGATTTGAAGGAATCGAAGGTAAAGTGGTAGGTCTCGACGCTCGAATGGTAGGTCTCGACGCTCGAATGGTAGGTCTCGAGACGAGAATGGATCGTCTAGAGACCAAAACAGATCGAATTGAGGCGACAATGGTTACCAAAGATTACCTCGAAGATCGGCTCGCGGATTTTAAGTCAACGATAAAAGCAGGTGGAGGCCAGGCCTTGCGTCAGATCAAAAAAATGGCGACTGAGCTGCACCGCAACGGCGGATTATCAGCAGAACAAGCTGTTCAAATCACCTCCGCGTAACTTATTCATCCGTACACAACTCGACCAGTCTCCATTCAAGGAGTTCTGTGTCGAGTTTTAGTTTGAAGGAATTGGTGGAGTCCGAGACAGAAAAAAAGAAGAGTCGTTTGGTCCCTTCGCGAGCTGAGTGGACCAAGTTGATGCTCGATATAACGTACTCACGACCAGCCCAACGCATGCGACGAGGTCGGACACGGTTTTGGGTGAAGGAGACGACGACGTCTACCGCATCGTCTAGGCGTGTTTGCATAGATGGATTTTGTAACTCGGCAGCCCTGGGGCTGCACAGAATAGATGTTCCGCCGTCTCAGACCAGTGAGGAGGTCGGAGCGTCCAGAAAGAGCCAGGTGAATCCAGGTGACGTGACTACGCAAACAACGTCTGATTCACAAGTGAACGAAGGACGCGCTTTGCCTGGCGACGAGAAACACGCAGACGCAGCGAACGCACAAACGTATGAACACGGCGTTCCTGTCGACCTGGAAGAAACGCAAAGGTGAGTTGGTGATACCGCATGGTGGTGCTGGACATAGGGGGGGGTGTAGGTGCGCAGGTTCGTAGGTTCGCAGGGCCTCAATTTGGTTCTGCGAACCTGAGGACCTGAGAGCCTGCGAACCTACAAGTGATTTATGTGGGATCACTTGTGCTCGAGCAGGCAATCTGAAACCCGCCGATAACGACGGATCCCGACGTCGTCATCAGCAGATTTCAGTTGCCTACGTTGTCTGTTAAATCGCTCCGAACTTACGAATTACAGCGCGGACCACTCCCTGAATAATGCAATCCTTGACGTAAATAGGAGACATGGTTCGGTTGGCTGGCTGCAAACGGATGCGCCCGGTTTCTCGATAAAAGCGTTTGAGTGTTGCGTACGCGTTGTCGAGCAGGGCCACAACGACGTCGCCATTTTTTGGAGACGGGTTGCGCTCTACAACGACGAAGTCGCCATCGAGAATTCCATCTTCAATCATGGACTGGCCTTTTACGCGCAACACGTACGAATTCATGCCATCGACGACAAACTGCGCTGGCACCGCAATAGTTTCGTTTTCCTCAACCGCTTCAATTGGTAACCCAGCCGTGATGAGCCCCGCCAGGGGCAACATGATGGAAAACGGATCGAGAGCTTCTTGTGCCACGAGTTCGATTGAACGCGCTCCACCCTCTTCATCGATCGTGATCATCTTTTTTTCAACAAGCGCTTGAATGTGTTGATGCACGGTTGCTGGGGAAGAGAGGCCGAAGTGGTCGCCGATTTCTCGATACGTTGGCGCGTAGCCTTGATCTTGAATATGACTTCGGATGTATTCAAGCATCTCAGATTGTTTTTTTGTCAGCGCCATAGTATGAGATTATTGTTCGGCTTCTGTTCGTAGTATAGACCGAACAAAAACCGAACGCAAGCCCTGATTTTGTTGGTGATGGTGAGTGGTGTGGATAAGTTTTTTGTCTGCCAACACCTGGTATTGGATTGACATTCGGGTCATTTTCGATCATAGTTGCTCCTTGTTCTTTCCAACAGAGGAGAACCATGAAAACAACGCGTATGCCTGCATGGGCTGGGATGATTGTCGTCCCGTTTCTGGCGTATTTTCTCAACAACTTCATTCTCGTCTCACTGCCTTACCTTGAGACGCTGCCAGAGCTGGGTGTGATGCCCTACTTCACCACGATGGCCGGGATTCTCGGCATCTGGTTCGTTCTTGTGGAAGAAGATGACAACGCGATTACATGTGAAGAACTGTGCGTGCTCTGTGGGTTGGCAGGAACGATGCTTGGGCTCACGCAGTACCTCGACGTGTCCAAGGAGAACATGGCGGATATCTTTGGGATTCGGTACGTGTTCCTCACGGGGTATCATGGGATCGTGATGGCGGCACAGATTAAGTTTCTGCTGCTCCTCAAAAAGGAGCGGCCGTGACCGCGCGGCGGAAGTCGCGTTCGCCTTACATTGCTGCCGCGGACATGTTCGCCTGCTTTGCGGTGGTGATGCTCCTGAAACTTCTTGAGCAGTCGCATGTGTTGCCTGATCCGCAGGTTGTGCAAGAGGAGCGCCGCCTCGAGATGGTTCAGCAAGCCGTCGAAGAGCGGAAGGAAGAACGCCGGGCCGAAGAGAAAAAAAAGAAGGAACGTCTGGCAGAAGCCGAGGCGGAAATTCAGAAGTCCAAAGCGGCGCTCGCGGAACGCCAGAAGGAGTTTCAGAACTGGGACATCGTCGTTCGACGGTTTTCGGAATACTCCAATCTCACACGTGAACCTGACCACTCTTTCTTCCTCCGAACTTCCGGCATCTACACAGCCGGAAATTCGAAGAAGTGGACAAAGGATGGGGTCACGCGGTGGATGAAAGAGATGGCGGCTGGACACACGAGGGAAAATGCAATCCTCGTGGCCGTGTACACGGAGAATGGCGCGAACGACTTCTATCGCGTTTTGATGGATGCGATCGATGCTGCCAACGAGCCTGCGTACCGAATCGACAGCTTCTTCATCTTGCTCCCGTCGGGCGTCAAAGCCGGACCGGATCAGATGATTCACCCTAAGAGCCAGGAACGAAAGTGACGCGTAAACAAGGGTTTCTGTTCTTGCTTGTTTTGCTCCTCCTCATGGTGGGGGAGCAGCAAATGCATTGGCCGGATCGGTTCTTCGAAACGCCATCCGTGCGTGTTCTGCCAGACAGTGCGCTTGCCTCGATGTTGGAGCGTATGGGAATCGTTCTGGAAGAGGACGAAGATGCGGGTTTGGATGAGTGTCCGACGCCGCTAGAGGAGGATGCTCCATGAGGTCGATTCAGTTCACGTTGTTCGGCTGCGAAGTGAACATTAGCGCGTCCTTTTTTTTGCTCGTCGCCTGGTTGATGTGTATCGCCTACGAGCTGAACTTGCCGCTCTGGATCATGATGGTTTATGCGGTGGTGTTGTTCGTGAGTGTGCTCGTTCATGAATTTGGACATGCGTTGGCGTTTCGGTGGTACGGAGCGCGTGATTGCGTGTCCGTACATGTCCATGCACTCGGTGGACATACCATGGCTTGTGAGTGGTGCACCCAGAGTTTGACCTCTTGGCAACGATGCGTTGTGGTCTTTGCGGGGCCGGCCGCTGGGTTAGGTCTAACAGGAGGGGCAATTGGATTGGTGCTTTGCGCTAGTACAGAACCGATGTACGGCCTCGCCACTCAGCTTGTGCTTTTCAACCTCGTTCTCTCAGTCACAAATCTTATACCGTTATTCCCACTAGACGGTGGGCACTTGATGGAAGAGATGACGGGCTGGGTGTTGGGTCGAGGAGTGCTGTGGCATATCGTGACGACGTTCGTAAACTTCGCGCTTACCTTTGCTCTCTTGCTCGCCATGTGTGCCTTCGCCGACTGGCACAAAGTTCGAGACTGGCTCGGAGTGGTCCAAGCTCTCCTCGTTCTTGGCGCGAACATTCAGCATACGTTTGCTCGCTCGTAACCAGCTCGCCTTACTCGGCGGGTTTTTCTTTTATTTGTTTCAGGCACGTTACTAGGATCCCCCATCTTTCTTCTGGACGTATCGGACTCCTGAACGTTCATGGTCGTCGATAAGTCTTTTCTGTGCCGGCCCGCCCGCCCGACTGGATGACACTCGTCGTTCGGGCGGGGGCCGGCCACGGCGAATCTACTTCCCAGGCGTCGTCGGTTTTGCTAGGATCCCGTCACTATGCGTAAAGCGGTTGAATGTGTAACGGCAGGCCATCCGGATAAAGTGTGCGACCAAATTGCGGATGCAATTGTGGATGAGTATTTGCGTCGTGATCCGGGGGCAAGTGTGAACGTTAACGTGCTTGGAGCACACGGGATGTTGATGGTGGGCGGAGTCGTGTCTTCTTCAGCAGATTTTGATATTGCTGCGTTGGCGCAGCAGGTGTACGCAGAAATTGGATACGCGGACGAGATACAAGTGTTTGCAAATATCGAACCGATCAGTGAGTCTTGGAAAAAAGGGATGAAGACCGCGAGTGACACGGTCGTTGTGAATGGATACGCGACACGAGAAACCCGCGAGCGACTTCCACGTCCGTTTGTGTTTGCTAGTCACCTTGCGCGTCGTCTCGACGATATGCGTCGCACCGATCCATTATTTTCTTGGCTGCTTCCCGATGGAAAAGTTCAAGTGATTATGGAGAAGGAGCGCGTGATGTCTGTGACCGTGCTGGCAGCGCACAAGGAAAACATCGATGTCAATGAGGTACGTTTGGCGATTCTTGAGCGAGTCATCGGGCCTGTCGTAGGTACCGATGAACCGCAACTACATGTGAATCCGCTTGGGGTGTTTACGGTGTGTGGATTTCAAGCGTGTTCTGGGTCTTCTGGGCGAAAGTTGGCGAACGATACCTATGGTGGCCTGATTCCATTTGGTGACAGTGTGTTGTCGGGAAAAGATCCATCGCGAGCCGAACGAGCTGGAGCATACATGGCGCGTTACGCGGCGCGGTGGATTGTGGATCAGGACTTGGCGTCGTCTGCGGTGGTGAATGTCGCATACGTGACTGGTCGCGCAGAACCAATTTTACTAGAGGCGGCCGGTGTTTCAGATAAATCACGCGGTGCCAAAATGGATTACGCAGCGCTCATTCGTAAGCAATTCGACTTCCGTCCTGAAGCCATTGTAGAACGTCTTGGTTTGCGAACTCCTTTGTATCGAGCGAGTGCTGTTTACGGACAGTTTGGTCGCTCTGGTTTCCCGTGGGAAGAGACGGTATCATAGGGACATGTCTTCTTTGTTTTTCATATTGATGATTGTGGTGGCCATTGCGCTTGTCGGCGCCGTCATTGCGATTTGGACAAACGATTTAGAGGAAGAGCATAAAGAGGAAGTAGAAGTAGGCGAACATCTTCGATCACAAAAGAAAGCACTTGATGCCTCGCTTCCCGACAACCCAAAAGATCTGCTATAATAATCTCGTTCTTATTTCTTTTGCACCTTCCGTCAGGAGGATCCCCATTTATGGCCACCGCAAAAAAGGCCGTCGCGAAGTCTGTTGCTGTCAGAAAGTCTGTCGCAAAGCCCTCTGTTCGTCGTTCGGCTTCCATGGTTCCGGTCATGGAGCCAGCACATCAGCCAACACCGTCCATCTTGGGCTGTGTTCGCTGCGATCATCTCCCGATGGGAGTGAACGCCATCATGAGTATGCTCATCGCGCTTGTGTTCACGCTTTCGGCGCTCGTCATTGCGGCGGCCATGACTATTCATTCGCAGGCATTCCAGCTCAATGCGTTTAATCAAACAGGTCACGCATCTGATGTCGTGGCTCGACGGTAACTATGACTCGAACTAGTACCATTGCTGTTCTTGCTGCTTCGCTCCTTTTATTCGGAGCTGGCTGTACGTCTTCCGAAACACCAGAACCAGTCGCAGAAACTCCTTCATCCACTTCACCAACAACCAGCATGCCAACGTACACATTTCCAGGAGTACTCTCAGCTGATCAGATTGAAAACAAGCAGATTCGTTTGCACACAGATGAAGGAGACATTGTCTTCGAACTATTCGCAGACACGGCGCCAAAAACCGTTTCAAACTTCGTTTATTTGACGACGGAGAAATACTACGATGGTCTCACATTTCATCGACGTGAAGAGGGATTCGTCATTCAAGGCGGAGATCCGCGCGGAACCGGAACAGGTGGTCCTGGTTACAAGTTTGAAGATGAACTCAAGGACAGTTACAAGTACGAACGCGGCGTTGTCGCGATGGCCAACTCCGGTCCAAACACAAACGGCTCTCAGTTCTTCATCATGTTGAAGGACACACCATTGCCTCACCTGTACTCGATCTTTGGTCGAGTGACGGAAGGAATGGACGTTGTGGACAAGATTGCCGTCGGTGACAAGATGGTTACGGTGACGGTTGAGGACAAGAAATAAAAAAGTTGTTACGCTGCGTACATGTGAATGTACGCAGCGTTTTGTTTTTTATTCCGGTGACATTGATAGTCGTTTTTGTTGTTGGACTTGGAATAGGCAGGGTCCCTGCATCCCGCCCGGCGATAAAAGAAGTTGTCGGCGCGGGGGACGGGGACCCCGCCCATAACGCTCATGTTTCGCTTCCGGAGGAAGTTCGTGGGCTGTATTGGACAGGCACAACCGCGGGAGGATCGCGTGGTGATGAACTACTTGCGTACATGTTGGACTCGGGGATCAATGCGGTGGTGGTGGATTTGAAAATGGATAATGGACAGCTCGCGTTTGCACCGAACGATGAGTCGATGAGCGCGTATGCCATGACGCGACCAGCGATTCGTGATCTTGAAGCGTTGCTTGTGAAGTTGCGCGATGCAGGCATGTATCGCATCGCTCGGATTCCGGTGATGCGCGATGACACATTTGCGTCGGCACATCCGGAGTGGGCGATGCATGTGGCTGGTGGAGGATTATGGCAAGATAAAATTGGTTCGCTTTGGATGGATCCAGCGGCTCCAGAGGTGGCGGAGTATGCGATTGCGTTAGCGCGCGAAGCGTATGCTCGTGGGTTTGACGAAGTGCAATTCGATTATGTGCGCTTTGCTTCGGATGGTTCGATCAGCTCTATTACATATCCCGTTTACGACAAAGCCGTGCAGACCAAGAGCGAAGTCATGCGTGTTTTTTTCGATCGCGTCAGTGCCGCGTTGCGCGAACGTCACATCCCTGTTTCGTACGACGTGTTCGGCATGACGTTCGAAACCACGAGTGACTTTAACATCGGTCAGCGTCTGCTTGATGTGTATCCCAACGCAGATTTTGTTTCTCCCATGGTGTATCCATCGCACTATGCGCAAAATTATAGCGGATGTCCAAACCCGGCGCTGTGTCCGTATGATGTTGTCTATCGTTCCCTTGAACGCGGTGTGTCCATGATCGAGGCTACATACGGTTTGCCAGGAAGCGAAGTGCGTCCAAAAATTCGGCCTTGGCTTCAAGACTTCGACATTGGTGCTGTTTATACAGCCGAGCGTATCGAAGCCCAAATCAAAGCAACGCGCGACGCCGGTGCTTCCGGCTGGATTTTGTGGAACGCTCGCAACGTCTACGAGTCAGCAAACTATTTGCCGTAGTGGATAACTCGGCTTGTTTCAAAGAAGTCTCAGAGTTATTATATAGATGAACGTCTATATAATATGTGTGTTGAATGTTACCAACTTGCGGGAGAGAGGCAGCGATACAAAATGTTGAAATATCTTGCCAAAGGAGAACGAACCGTTGGGGAACTGGTTAAACACACAGGTCTACGTCAGCCGACCGTGACGCATCATTTACGTTTGATGGAGCAAGCAAAGTTGCTGCTTGTGGAAGCACGTGGTCGTTCGCGTGTGTATTGTTTAAATCGTGTCAGTGAGTGTTTTAGTGACTGCGGTTTACTAAAGGGAATTACAAACTAAGTTTCTGTATGTCCGTGAGTCGACTTGAGTGGGTGCTGCGCATTGGTGTATTTGGAGAGTTTTTGGGCCACGGTATGTTTGCATTGCAAGGCAAACAGACATGGATCGGGTGGATTTCGCAAATGACCGGAGCAGATGCGGTCTTAGCAGGACAACTGCTTATGTTGATTGGTCTCATGGATATTTTGGTTGCGGTCATTATTTTGTTCCGGCCCATTCGTGCTGTGTTGTTGTGGGCAATGTTTTGGGGGTTCTGGACGGCTCTTGTA
>SXGT01107285.1_pt1 | contig 12444 bp, 10 predicted proteins | sample 3176221 | NCBI WGS metagenome assembly SXGT01 (sample SAMN11356862, study PRJNA531348) | freshwater metagenome | isolation source: freshwater sample F1-120 | place: China: Fuxian Lake, Yuxi | collected 2017-12-25
CGGGCACGACGGCCCCGGCCAGCACCACGACCGACACCACCTCGGCGAGCACGACGGCCCCGGCCAGCACCACGCCCACGAACACCACCCCGGCGAGCACCACCCCAGCGCGAACGGGCTCGCAGGCGACGCCGTTCACGGCCGATCAGATGGCGGTCAACATCGACGACCCCGAGGTCGCGGCGTTCTTGCGCGCCGTGTACCAGGCCCAGCTCGGCGCACACCCGAACCTGCGGCGGTTCCACCCCGAGACCCCGTCCGACCAGCTGGCACGCGTCGAAGGCATCACCGTCCACCGCGATGCGGCCGCCGATCTGACGTCGCTCCTCGGCGCAGCCCGCGAGGCGTTGACCGGCGCGCAGTCCAACGCCAGCCACCCCGACCACGACCTCGCGACGCGCACCACGTCGGTCGGCGCCCACAACGGCTATCGCGGCATGAACAGCGAGCGTCGGGCATGGATCGACACGTTCCGTACCCACCTCAACGAGCGCGCGGCGCGGACCCGACGTGAAGCGCTGCCCGACGGGCCATACGGCCCCACCGCCCTCCGCGAATTCGTGAGGTTCATGCGCGGCGCCAAGGCCATCCCGGGCTTCAGCAACCACTCGCAAGGCCTCGCCGTCGACTTCCGGACTCGCCACGACGGTCACAACCTCGGACCGTCCTCGTCACAGCGAGCGCTGTGGCGGGCCTCGTGGTTCCGCCACTGGCTGGTCGCCAACGCCGGTCAGTTCGGGTTCACCCCGCTCTCCACCGAGGAGTGGCACTTCGATCACCTGCACGGCTCGGCCGCCGGAGCGAGTTGCGCACCGCACGATCACTGACCCGCCGACGCGAGAAGGGGCACTTGACGAACCTGGTCACCGTGACCACCCTGTCTCCCATGGCCTTCGTCTGGTCGAGGCTCGCCCTCGCCGCGCTGCTCGCGGCGGGTGCCGCGTGTGCCCAGGCCCAGGACGAAGCCCAGCGCTCCTGTGACGAGCCGCGTCTGGCCTGCACTGACGAGGCGCCGATCCTCGTCACCGGCTGCCGCAACGACGTCTTCGACGAACCGGTCGTCGCCACCGCGTCGCCGACCGTGGCGCGGTTGCCGCGCCACGCCATCGATCTGACGCCGCCGATCGCGCTCGACGCGAACGCGGCGACCCGCGCCGTCCTCGATGTCGCACCCAAGACCTCGCCGCCGCGAAGCTGAGATTCCGAGCATCCGTTCCCTGCAGCTCCGAGTCTCCTGAGCGACGCGCCCCGTGCGCGTCGCCGGCCGCGGCCACGTGCCGCGAGGTCTGACATGTCCAACAAGAAGTCCCTGACGCGCCTGCGCGCGATCCTCAAGACCGCGACCCTCGCGGCCATCGCGAGCGCCGCCAGCGCCAGCGCCAGCACCAGCACCAGCACGCCATCACCCATCGTGGAGGTCTCTCCCATGCCGTTCGAGGACACCGACGATGTCGAGACGCTCGCGCACCAGCTGGCGGCGCGCCTCACCGATCTGCCTCCCATCGAGGCGGTCGGCGCCTCCGCCGACCTGGCCACCTCGACCGACCCGCGCGAACGCCTGGTGATGGCGGGCGCGCTGGCGTGGATCTTTCCGCTACCCTCGGACGACATCCTGCTCGCCCACCTCGCCGACGATCCCGATCCGCGCGTCCGCGCCGCCATCGCTCGCGCCGCCTGGGCCCGCATATCGGTGGTCGGCGACACCGGGATCCTGCGCCGGCTGCTCGGCGACGCCGATGCAGACGTGCGCGCCGCGGCCTGGCTGGCGGTGCGCGGGTAGCCGCGCGTCAGCCCGGGCGACGGATCAGCTCGGTGTAGACGTCGGCGTCGACGAAGCCCGTCGCCCTGTACAGGCGAAGGGCGTCGCTCTTCTCGTGGGCGACGATCACCAGGCGCTCGGCGCCGCTGGCCAGCGCGGCCTTGCCGGCGGCGACCACCAGCGCGCGCGCGATGCCGCGTCGCCGGCAAGCCGGGTGGGTGACCACGTCCTGGTAGCGGGCCACGGTGCCGCCGTGGTCGCTGACGATCCCCAGCGTCGCCATCAGGCTGCGGCCGGCGAACGCGCCCCACCACGCGCCATACCCGCGCTCGACCCACGCTCGCTTCGCGGCGGCGCGCGTCCGCACGAAGGCGCGGTAGGAGTCGTCGATCGGCAGCCCCGCGTTCCAGGGCGTCGCCTCGGCCTCGTCGCTGGTCAGGTGTAGCGGCGCCACCTGCTCCCAGTCGCGCTCGCCGTCGAGCGCGCGCAGGAGGAGGCCGGGCGGCGCCGGCGCGGTGGCCAGATCGACGGTGGTGAGGGCCACGTTGCGATGCATCAACCATCCTGCGGCGGTGACAGCGCCAGCGGTGGCGGCACCGACATCGCCGTCGACCAGCAGCGCCCGGTGCTCGCAGCCCGGCAGCGCGCGCTCGAACGCGCCCCACCAGCGTGCGAACCACGCCTCCGGATCCTCGCCGCGCGCCGGGGGCGGCACGGCCAGCCCGTTGCCCATCCAGAAGTCGGGCTCGTCGGGCGTGTGCACGAGCTGGTGATCGCCGCGGTCGAGCACCTCGCCCGACCAGCGCCGGATCATGAGCTCGGTGGAGAGCCCCAGCGTGGTGATGTGCACGCGGCCATCATGCCGCGCCTGCCGGCGGGCCGCGAGCGATCAGGCCGCGACTTGCTCGGACTCGTCGTCTTCGAGGCGCGTGCGGCCGGGAGCCTCGACGTTGTCGCGCACGTGCTGGGGCACGCCCTGCACGTCCCAGACGATGCGGAACAGCTCGAGCAGCTTGATGCCGTAGTAGCTGGTGTCGATCTCCCACCAGAAGAAGCCCTGCTTCGCCGTGCGCTGGTAGTGGTGGTGGTTGTTGTGCCAGCCCTCACCGCCGGTGAGGAGCGCGAGCACGACGTTGTTGCGGCTGTCGTCGGTGGTCTCGTAGCGGCGCTTGCCCCAGACGTGGGCCAGCGAGTTGATGGTGAACGTGCCGTGCCACAGGATCACCGTCGACAGGAAGTAGCCGTAGACCAGCCCGATCGGCCCGAACGCGAGGTAGAGGCCGGCGGCGTAGGCGATCGTGAACAGGATCTCGAAGCGATTGATGAAGACCAGCTCGGGGTACTTGGTGAGGTCCTTGATCTTCGTCATGTCGACCCGCTTGTGGCGCTCGACGAGGATCCAGAACATGTGCGACCACCAGAAGCCGCGCTGGCGCGGCGAGTGGATGTCCTCGGGCTCGTCCGAGTACTTGTGGTGGTTGCGGTGGTGCGCGGCCCACCACAGCGGGCCCTTCTGGGTCGAGATCACGCCCATGAGCGCGAAGAAGACCTGACCGGCGCGGCTGGTCTTGAACGTGCGGTGCGAGAAGTAGCGGTGGTAGCCGGCGGTGATCCCGAACATGCGCAAGGCGTACGACGCCGCGCACAGGAGGACGCCGAGCCAGGAGAAGCCGACGAGCGCCAGGCCGATCACGGCAGCGACGTGAACGCCCCAGAACGGGACGTTGTCGATCCACCGGATGCGGTCGAGCACGGGGTCACGCTGGATGAGGGGCTTCGCCATGGGCGGGACCGTAGTCCCACGCCAGTCAGCCGCGTTCCATGCTCGCGACAGGAATTCTTGCCGCACCGGATGCAGTTCTCGGTGGTTACCAGGCCGTGACCGTTCCGTGACTGGTCCGGCCACCGGTCGGCTTCCCCCACGCCCTGGCGGCGGATAGATTCGAACCTCATGACCTCCGGTCGCGGCATCCTGGCGGTCGGTTCGCTGGTCACAGCGACCTGGGCGGCCTGCGGAGGCGGTGGCGGCGACGCCCAGCCCGACGCGCCCGTCGCCCCGGTCTGCAACGGCGACGACTCGCGGCCGGCGCCGTTCATCTACAACGGGACCACCACGCCGAGCTTCGCGCCGCTGACTTCGGGCCAGGTCCAGGCCGTTGGCGGATGGACCAACAACGGGCCCGGCGTCATCTTCTGCAGCGGCACGCTGATCACGTCGAACTGGGTGCTGACCGCGGCCCACTGTGACGTCTCGGTCGGCAACACCTTCTGCTTCGGCCCTACCAGCCAGCAGGGCAACTGCGTCGCCGCAGCCGAGGTCCACAGCGGCCCGTCGGTGATGATCCAGGGCACGCCGACCGTGCTCGATCTCAGCGTGGTGCGGCTCGCCGCCGACGCCGCCACCGTGGTGCCCGGCGTCGAGCCCATCCCCATCCTCGTCGAGTCGCCGCTGGCGCTGGTCGGCGGCATGGCCGAGACGGCCGGCTACGGTGACACCGAGACCGGCTCGTCGGGCACACGCCTGTTCGCGGTCGAGACCGTGTTCGAGGTCCGCGACCAGGAGCTCACCGTCGACGGCATGGGCCTGCGCGGCGTGTGTTTCGGCGACTCCGGCGGCCCGGTGCTGGTCATCGATTCGGGCGGCCGCGTCCGCACCGGCGGCGCGCTTTCGGGCGGCGAGTCGTCGTGCGTGGGCAAGGACGACTACGCGCGCGTCGACATCGCGCTGGCCTGGGTCGAGCTCTTCACCGGACCCACGCCGACGCCCGACAACCGCTGCGGCTCCGTCGACGGCGTCGGCCGGTGCAGCGGCGGCGGCCACGCCCTCTACTGCGACGCCGATCGGCTCCAGAACCAGACCTGCCTGGCCGGCCAGACCTGCGGCTGGGACGTGACCGCGAGCGGCTTCCGGTGCATCAGCGGAGCCGACCCGTGCGGCGGCGTGGACCGAATCGGCGCCTGCAGCGGCAGCGTCGCCCGCTGGTGCGAGAACGGGACCCCCAAGGCCCGCGACTGCGCCTGTCGCCAGGAGCGCTGCAACGTCGGTCCGGAGCTGGGCGGCGCCTACTGCGAGACCGATCCCTGCATGGGCATCGACTACCTCGGCCACTGCGTCGGCGACGTCGCCGAGTGGTGCGAGAACGGCGAGCTCGTGACTCGCGACTGCGCTGCCGACGGCGAGGTGTGCCGTTACATCGACGATCAGGTCGGTTTCTATTGTACGACTCCGAACTGAGCCCCAAGCGAGCGACTAGCGAGCGTTCAACAGTGACTCCGGACGTGCGGGGTTCACTGGTGAAGTGCGCAGTCGGTTTTTCTCTGTCAAGTCAGACCAGGATATGACGCCGTTCCACTTCGAGTACCTCTTCCGGGCCCGCGATCCCGACGCCGTTTTCGCGGTCTACTTCGATCCCGAGCACCAGGCCGAACAGGATCGCCGGGTCGAGGCCAGGCGCGAGACGCTCGAGGACGTTGACGAGGGCGACGTCCGCCGCCGGACCGCCAGGGTGTACCCCCACCGCCAGCTGCCGGTGGTCATCCGGCCGCTGATCAAGGGTGACCTGAGCTACGACGAGTCGATCGTCTGGCACAAGCGCGACCACCGGATCGAGTTCGACATCCGGCCCCGCCTCCTCGACGGCAAGGCTCAGATCAAGGCCACCTACCGGCTCAGCCAGACCAAGCCGGGCCAGGTCCACCGTGTCTACGACGGCCAGGTCACGGTCCAGGTCCGGCTCATCGGGGGCCGGGTCGAGAAGGCAATCATCGAGGACCTGGAGCGATCCCTCACGGTCACTGCCGGGTGTACCCAGGAGTACCTGGACCGCCGCGGACTCACCTGACCCGCCCCGCGTAAGCGACCGAGTCGAAGAGTCGCGCCGGGAGTCGCCCCTGCGCTACTATTTCAGCCCGTGACCTCCGCCGGCGCCCCCGCGCCACGCGACCGCGCGCTAGGCGACTACCACCTGCTGGCCAAGCTGGCCACCGGAGGCATGGCCGAGATCTTCCTGGCGCGGAAGAGTGCAGCGGCGGAGCTGAGCTTCGACGAGGTGGTGGTCGTCAAGCGCATCCTGCCCCACCTCGCGGACGACGAGCACTTCGTCACCATGTTCCGCGACGAGGCCAACCTCGCCTCGCAGCTCGTCCACGACAACGTGTGCCGCGTCCACAAGCTCGGTCAGGCCGATGGCGTGTGGTTCATCGTGATGGAGTACCTGCACGGTGTGGCGCTGTCGCGCATGCTGTCGCGGCTCTCCAAGCAGCGCCACTTCCTCGACGTGCGCGCCGTGGCCGGGTTGATCGAGCAGGCGTGCGCCGGCCTGCACCACGCCCACGAGGCCCGCAGCCCCGACGGCCAGCCGCTCGGCGTCGTCCACCGCGACGTCTCGCCGCCCAACATCCTCATCACCACCCACGGCGTGGTGAAGCTGCTCGACTTCGGCATCGCCAAGGCGCGCGGCGCCAGCTCCAAGACCCGCACCGGCACGGTGAAGGGCAAGAACGCGTACATGTCGCCCGAGCAGATCCTCGGCAAGCCGCTCGATCGCCGCAGCGATGTGTTCGCGCTCGGCGCGGTGATGTACGAGCTCCTGGCGGTGAAGCGGCTCTTTCATCGTGAGAGCGACTTCCTCACCTTCAAGGCCATCACCGAGGAGCCGCTGCCCGACATCCGCGATCGCCGGCCCGATCTGCCCCCGGCGATGGTCGCCGTGCTCACCCGCGCGCTGGCCCGCGAGCCGCAAGGCCGCTTCTCGACCTGCCTCGAGATGGCCGAAGCGGTGCGCGCCGCCATCGCCCCGCTCGGCGGCGCCGCCACCACCAAGGAGCTCAGCCTCATCATCGGCCGCGACTTCGCCGACGAGCTCGCCGCCAAGGAAGAGATCCTGACCCAGGCCCGCAGGGCGGCCGCGGTGCCACCCGACACCGAGGAGGTGCCGGCGCTGGCCACCAACAGCTCGGGCGGCATCGGCGTGGCCCCGACCCAGGTGTCGCCGTCGCCGTTCGGCACCACCACCGAGGAACTCGAGGCCATCGACGGCGAGATGCTGGTGGCCGAGGTCGGACCCACGAACTCGCCCGAGCTCACGCCGGCCTCGATGGTGATCAACTCGACGCCGGCCACCCCGACCACTGGCCGCGCCACGCGACCGCCGGTGCCGCCGCCGCTTCGCGACGCCCGCCGCACCACGCCACCGCCGCTGGGCGCGCCCGGCACCGCCGCCGCGCCCGAGGGCGTGGTCATGATCGACCTCGCCGATCCCGGCACCGATCTGCTCGGCGACTGGCGCCGCCGGCGCATGCGCCGGGTGATCGCGGTCGGCGGGGTCCTCGCTCTGGCGCTCGTGCTCCTGATCGTCCTCGGCATGAGCGGCGGCGGCGCCAGCGCCCGCAAGGATCCCGACCTCGCCGCCGGGCGTCTGGTCGACGCCGCCGAGGAGGAACTGGTCCTCCCCATCGACGCGGCGTTGCCTATCGACGCCGGTCGCGAGTCGGTGATCGCCGAGAACCGCTACGGCTACCTCACGCTCACGTCGACCGAGAAGATCACGGTCTTCATCGACGGCCAGCGCATCGTGAACGACGCCTTCGACCAGTATCCGCTCCGACCCGGACCCTACAAGGTCAAGGTGATCGGCCCGCGCGGCAAGACCGAGCGCTTCGAGGTCATCATCGAGGCGGCCAAGACGGTGACCAAGAACTTCGAGTGGTGATCGAGCTGGCGGCGGCGCTGGGCCTGGGCCTGGCGCTCGGGGTGATCACCGGTCTGCCGCTGGGCGTGGTCAACGTGGCCATCGTCGAGGCCGCGGCGCGGCGTGGCGCGCCGGCGGCGGCGGGCATCGGCGTCGGCGGCGCCGCCGCCGATCTGGCCCACGCCACCCTCGCCTTTGCCGGCGTGGGCAGCGCCCTCATGGCGCGCCCCGGGGTGGCCTCGACGCTGCGCATCATCGCCGTCGTCGTGCTGGTCGGATACGGGATCGCGATCTGGCGCGCTCGGTCGCGCCCACGCCCCGAGGGGGGTGAGGCCCCGCCGAGCTTCGGCCGCGGCGTGCTGATCGGCGCCGGGCTCACCCTGCCCAACCCGGCGGCGCTGGGCGCGTGGATCGCGGTGGCCGCGGCGGTCGCACCTTCGTCGCTGGCGACCGCGGTCATCACCGCCGCCGGTGTCGGCCTCGGGTCGGCGTTGTGGTTCGTCTCCCTGGCGAAGCTGGCCGCGCGCGGCGCGGCCCACTCCCGAAATCCGGTTCTGAGCCGGGTGTATGCTAGGCCCATGTCGACTGTCGATGGCATGAGGGTGGTGGGAACCATCCGAAGCATCGAGCTGCACGCGGTGATGTCGAAGTTCCAGGGCGTGCCGCCGCGGCAGGTGGCCAAGATCATCCTCGACATCGAGCAGGCCATCGACAGCGACGGCACCGACATCAACGTCGACAACCTGTCGGGATTGCACTTCCAGGGGCCGCCCGAGCTGGTGCCGCGCTTCAACGAAGGTGAGCGCGTGTTGATCACGACCACCACGCCGAGCGGCATGCACATCGCGTCGATCCGACCCGCGCCGCTGTCCTGATCGAGGATCAGGGACCGGGGCGTAGGACGTTGAAGTCGACGCCGAACACGCGCACCGCGTAGACGAACGGCTCGGCGCTCACCACCCGGAACTCGTGCTCGCTGCCGGCCTCGGCGGCGGGCTCGTCACCGGGACGCAGGCGCCCGAAGCGCGAGTCCTCGGCCTCGCCGGCCAGGATCAGGTTCTGCTCGGGGCCGAGGTGGCGGTGCCACGGGAACTGGCTGCCAGGCGCGCACTTGACGAAACCAGTGTCGGCGCCGGCGCAGGCCGGGCCAGCCTCGAAGTGGATGAGCCACGCGCCGGGGCCCGGGCCTTTCTCCCACGACGCGGGATCGACCGCGTGCGCGAACAGCTCGCGGGTGCGCTCGACGGTGACGTCGAAGATGGCCGCGAAGCGCGCGGCGAATCGCTCGAGCGCGCCGGCACCGACCGGCACCGCGGCGATGCTCTCGAGCAAGCGAGCGCGCACGGCCGCGGCGGGAGCCACCAGCGGCACGCCGTCGCCGATCAGGGTGGCGGCCTCGACCAGCGCGGCCAGCTCGTCGGCGAGCCCGGCGTCGCCGGCGACGGCCTCGTCGACGAGGCGCGCCTCGTCAGGCGCGAGCGAACCGAGGGCGTGGACGGGCAAGAGGTCGCGTAGGTGGTGGCGGGCGGTCATGACACTTCCCCCGGGCGGGGCGCCCCGAGAGTCTGACGCAATTTCCCCAGCGCGGCAGCCAGACGTGACTTCACGGTCCCGACCGGGATGCCCACGCGCTCGGCGATCTCCGAGCACGACTGGCCCTCGAAGTAGGCCAGCTCCAGAACCTGGCGTTGATCGTCGCCGAGCTCGGCCAGGGCCGCGCGCACGCGCTGGCGATCGGGCGAACCGGCGACGTCGCTCTCGGCGGCCACGCGCTCGATGACCTCGGCGTCGCCGCTGCGGCGCGAGACCCGCGCGCTCTTGGTGACGTCGAGGGCTCGCGAGCGCATGCGGATGATGAGCCAGGTGCGAACCCGGCCGCGGGTCAGGTCGTAGTCCTTGGCGCTGCGCCAGACCTCGAGGAAGACGTCGTGGAGCAGGTCCTCGGCCTCGCGGCGGTCGCGGAGGATGCGCAGCGCCAGGGCCAGGAGCACCGACGCATAGCGATCGTAGAGCCGGGCCAGCGCATCGCGGTCGCCACCAGCGACCGCTCGCACCAGCAGCACGTCATCGTGATCATCTGCCATCGGGCCTGTGCCCCGAAGGCCCCCCGCGCTCATGGCTCGCACGTTAGCACCGAACCGCACGAAGTGGCCAAGCACGGCGGAGGTACGAACCACCACCCGGTCTGGATCGATGCCCGGATCGATCTCCGGATCCGACCGAGGTTGCCGGAGGCGGCGTCAGCGACTATCCAGTTGCGATGGCCGGACCAGCCCCCTCGGAGAGCGCGCTCGCGGCGCTCCATGACGCCGTGCACGAGGCGGCCTCGACCCGGGTCTGGTCGCAGGGCGTCACGTTGTGTCGCGACGATCGGGTGAGCGGCAAGAGCGTGTCCACCGCCGAGGTCGTGCTCGAGGTCCGGCTCCCCGGACGACCGGTCCCGTTCACCGTCGTGCTCTATCTCGAGGACGGCGAGTGGGACTGCGACTGCGGCGGCCGCGAGGCGGTGTGTTCGCACGTGGTCGGCGCGGTGCTGGCAACCGAGCAGACCCGGGCCAGCGGCGGCGCCCTGCCCTCGCCGCGTCGCGCCGGCGCGACGCTGCGCTACCGGCTCCGGCCTGCGGCCGGCGGCCTGGCCCTGCAGCGCAGCGCCGTCGCCGGCGACGCCGCCAACGAGATCCCGCTCGACGCATCGGTCGCGTCGATCGTCTCCGGCCGCGTGCCCGGCCCGGCCCTGGCCACGATCGAGATCGATCTCACCATCGACAACATGGTCGGCACCCGGCTCGACGCACCGTTCGGCGCCGATCGCGTCGAGCGCCTGGTCCAGGCCCTGGCCGAGGCCAGCGACGTGTGGCTGGGTCACGAGCGGGTGCGCTGCCTCGCCGAGCCGCTCCTGCCCGATGCCGTGGTGATCGACGACGGCGCCGACGTGGTGCTGCGCCTGACCGCGCCGCCGGGCATGGTCGCGGTCTGTCACGGCGTCGCCCGCACCGGCGACGTGCTGCGGCCGATCGGCGCCCACGATCTGGGCGGTGCCCGCATGGAGCAGCTGCCGGCCGAGCTGCGGTTCGCCCCCGACAAGCTGCCAGCGCTGGTCACCCGCGTGCTGCCCGAACTGTCGCGCCGCCTGACCATCGACGTGCGCTCGCGGCGCCTGCCCGAGGTCTCGCGCGGCGACGCGCCCCGCATCGCCCTCGACGTGGTCCAGCGGGGCGAGACCCTGTCGGCGATGGCGACCGTGGTCTACGGCGATCCGCCGCGGGCCCGTGTCGACGGAGATCGGCTGGTCCACCTGGGCGGCGCGGTGCCGATCCGCGACACCGCCGCCGAGCAACACCTTCGCCATCGCATGCGCAGCGAGCTCGATCTGCTCCCCGGCCGCCGCGTCGAGGCCACCGGCCCTGACGCGTTCGCCCTGTCGAACAAGATCGCACGCTGGCTGCGCGACGACGCCCGCGCCGCCGAGCTGGCCGGCTCGGTCGAGCTCACCGCACACGTCGAGCTGGTCGGCGGCCTGGCCGCGCGCTTCGCTGGCGGCGGCAAGAGCGCACCCGCCGCCTCGGTGGTGCGGGCGTGGCAAGCGGGCGCCGAGATGGTCGCGCTCGAGGGAGGCGGCTGGGGCCGAGTGCCGATGACCTGGCTCGACAAACACGGCGCGCTCCTCGCCGATCTGCTGACCGCGGCCGCCGAGGACGGCGTCTTGCCGCCGTACGCCTTGCCCGATGCCGCGCGCCTGGCCCGCGAGCTCGACGTGCCGGCGCCCGACCTTTCGAAGCTGGCCCCGCTGGTCGACGGCTTCTCCGGCCTGCCGGCGGCGGTCCTGCCCGCCGATCTCGACGCCGTGCTGCGCCCGTACCAGCGGAGCGGCATCGACTGGCTCGCCTTCGCCCGCGACGCCGGCATGGGCTGCGTGCTCGCCGACGACATGGGCCTGGGCAAGACGCTGCAGGCGCTGTGCGCCATGCGCGGCCGCACTCTGGTGGTGTGCCCGACCAGCGTCGCGCCCAACTGGCAGGCCGAGGCCCGCCGCTTCCGCCCCGAGCTGAAGGTCGCGCTCTATCACGGCACCCGCCGCACCCTCGACGCCAGCGCCGACCTCACCGTCACCACCTACCCGCTCCTGCGCAACGACGTCGATCGCCTGGCCGAGATCCCGTGGGACGTGGTCATCCTCGACGAGGCCCAGAACATCAAGAACCCCGACAGCCAGATCGCGCGCGCCGCCTACCGGCTGCGCGGCGGCTGGCGGCTGTCGCTGTCCGGCACGCCGGTCGAGAACCGCCTCGACGAGCTGTGGAGCCAGCTCCACTTCACCAACCCCGGCCTGATGGGCGCGCGCGTCGACTTCGCGACCCGCTGGGCCCAGCCCATCGAGGCCGGTGACAACGCCGCCGCCGAGCGCCTGCGCACCCGCATCCGGCCGTTCGTGCTGCGCCGGCTCAAGCGCGACGTGGCGCCCGAGCTGCCGCCGCGTACCGAGTCGGTGCTGTGGGTCGAGCTCGACGAGACCGAGCGCAACGCCTACGACGCGATCCGGGCCGCAACCCAGGCCGAGGTGGTGGCCCTGCTCGAGCAGGGCCGCGGCGTGATGGCCGCGCTCGAGGCGCTCCTGCGCCTGCGTCAGGCGGCCTGCCACCGCGGCCTCTTGCCCGGCCAGAGCGCGTCGTCGTCGACGAAGGTCGACACCGTGATCGAGGCGCTGGTCGCAGCCGCCGCCGACGGCCACAAGGCGCTGGTGTTCTCGCAGTGGACGTCGTTGCTCGATCGAGTCGAGCCGGCGCTCGAGGGCGCCGGGCTGGCGTTCACGCGCCTCGACGGCAGCACCACCGATCGCGCCGACGTGGTCGCCCAGTTCCAGGATCCGGGCGGCCCGCCGGTGATGCTGGTCTCTGGACGGGCGCCGCGGGCGCCGAATTCACCGTCACCCCCGGCGGCTTCGCCGTGTCGTCCGTCGGGTTCCAGGGCGACAAGGCCCACGGCCGTGCCAAGACG
>SXGT01589726.1_pt1 | contig 12443 bp, 10 predicted proteins | sample 3176221 | NCBI WGS metagenome assembly SXGT01 (sample SAMN11356862, study PRJNA531348) | freshwater metagenome | isolation source: freshwater sample F1-120 | place: China: Fuxian Lake, Yuxi | collected 2017-12-25
GAGGCGTGGTCGCGGCCGTCCTCGGTCGATGACCGCAGCGCCGTGAACGGGTCGAAGTCGTGACCGGCGGCGCGGGCGTGATCCATGATGGCGGTTCGGGCGTCACCGAAGGTCAGCTCACCGCGCTCCAACTGGTGCCACGGGTGATCGGTGTCGGCGTGGTACGGCCCGAACACCAAGTGCTTGAGCTCGGCGGCGGTGAGCCCGAGGGCTGCGGCGTTGTCGGCAATTGCCGCGAACGGCGAACCGGTGAACACCCCGCCGAAGTCGTAGAGCAAGGTGTCGAAGCGGCGCGAGGCCAATGGTGATGGGTGCGATGCGGACATCGTTCGGGGATCGTAGGGCAGACTGCGCACGATGACGCCGCCGACCCGCCTCGACGCCTGCGCGGACCATCACCACGTGATCTCGGCCCAATCGGAATCGGCGGCCCTGGCGCGGCGGGCGCCCGAGGAAGGAACCATCATGACGCAGGTCCGCGGCATCGACCGGTCGGTGGTCAGGTCGGCGGTGCCGGCGTGAGTCGGCCCAACGCCGTTCGCATCACCGATTTCACCGATCCGGTGTTCTCCCCGCAGGTCGCCGAGATCCGTGATGCGGTCGCGCCGTTCGCCGAGACGCTCGAACTCACCACCGACGCGCTCTCGACGCAAGCACAGGCCGAGACACGCCTCGACGATTTCGGCGGCGACGGAACCTGGCGCGAGCGCCTCGATGTACTGACCGGTTCGTTGCGCAGCGAAGGCGGGCTGTCGCCATTCGGTCGAATGAGCAACCATGCGATGCTCGTGGGACTGTTGAAGAATCGCCTGTTGGTCGCGGACCTCTTGGCGCGGCACCCAGAGATCCACGATGTCGAGATCGTCGCGCCGATCGTCATCTGCGGGCTGCCGCGAACCGGAACCACGCATCTGCACAACCTCATCTCTGCCGACGCGAACCTCCGGTCGCTGCCCTATTGGGAGAGTCTCGAACCGGTGCCGTTGCCAGGCGAAGAGCCCGGTCCCGGCGGAGAGGATCCACGCATTGCTCGCTGCAAGCTGGCGTGCGACTTCATCGACTCGAGCATGCCGTTGTTCAAGCGCATGCACGAGATGACCTGGAACCACGTGCACGAAGAGATCCAGTTGCTGGCCATCGATCTGTCCACGATGCTGTTCGAGACGACCGCCAACGTGCCGACGTGGCGCGCCTACTACCAGGCCCACGATCAACGGCCGCACTACGAATACATGAAGACGGTGTTGCGGGCGATCACGTTTCTGCGCGGCGGACAGCGATGGGTGCTCAAGTCACCGCAACACCTCGAACAATTCCCGGCACTCGTCGAGACCTTTCCCGACGCAACGTTCGTCGTGACGCATCGCGATCCCGTCTCGGTGACGATCTCCATGGTGACGATGTTGGCGTACTCGTCGCGGATGAACTGCGAGCATCCCGACCCGCTCGCCATCGGGTCCGGCTGGTCCGAACGGCTCGAAGCCATGTTGCGGTCGTGTGCGGAGTTCCGAAATGTTCTCCCGGCGGAGCGAACGGTCGACGTCCGTTTCGACGAGTTCATGGCGGACGACATTGCGATGGTGCGCCGGATCTACGAGGTGGCCAACCAGCCCTTCACAGACGCGACCCATGCGCAGATGAACGCATTCATGGCGACCCACCCGCGCGGCAAGTTCGGCGGGGTCGTCTACGACTTCGCCGATTTCGGCATCGATCCCGACGAGCGGTATCGATCGCTCGCCTTCTACCTCGATCGGTTCGGGCTCACGCGCGAGCGATAGGGCCGGCGACGTAGGTCCAGCACGAGCACTTCGACGAGTAGCGCTGGACGTAGACCGGGTCGTTCGCGAACGCGGCGCGCGAGCCGGTCTCGAACCCGGCGAGCAAGCCGCTCGACCACGGTAATTCCGTGGCGCTCGTCAACCGAGCGACCGTCGCATCGGCCCCGCCAGGTCGATGCGCAGCGACGTCGATTGCCAGCAGTGCTGCGACGCAGAGGTCTTCGAGGGCGGCGTACTCGACGATCCCGAACTCGTAATCTTCACCCTTTGTCGCGGTGATCCGAGTGCATTCCTCGCCGAGTGCAGGAGGTCGGGCGATTCGATCGGAGATCGCGCCACGCGGCCTCGCGGTCACCGCATACGCGCCGTCCAGGGTCGCGCCGACGGCCGAGATCGTCGCCAGTGCATCGTCGCCGGTCCCGACACCAACGGGGGAGATGATCCACTGCGCGTTCTGGCGCTTGAGGGCCAGCGAGACCGCCGTCAGACACGGAAAGTCGAGCATCGACACGATGACGGCGACGCCACGGTCGGCAAAGCTGTCGGCGGCAGCCTCGATGCCGGTGCAACCCGAGGAGGGGTGGTCGGAGATCTCCGCGAGAGCTGCGTCGGCAAGGGGCGAGTCTGCGGCGGGCCCGCGTCCGGGTTCATGCAACACGCCAATGGGGCCCCGGAACGGATACTGCATGCCGTGATTGCGGAGATCGGCCTCGAGCGTCTCCAGCACTCGGTCGGTGTCGCTGCCCAGCGTGACCATCCAACGTCCTGCGTCGCTCGGCGTATCGCCGATGAACAGCGTCGGGATCGCATCGGCGACGCAACGCAGCGCTTCGGGCGGCAGGCCCCGACTGATGACGAGGTCATTGCGTTCGTTCGCCACGACGTCATCGCAGATCTCGGCGAGGCTGGCGGGATTGCCCATCGTGTAGTCGCGGTGGATGTGCAGTTCGATCTCGACACCGCCACACGTCGCGACGTGATCGAACAGCGCGCGCAGCTGGTCGGCCTCGTCGCCGAGTACGGGCAACGGCAACGCAGCCTCTTGCTCTCGGCTGGCCGGTGACGGTGCCACGAACGCGACCGCGAGCGGAAACTGGTCGCGGGTCGCGGACACTCGCTCGGTTGGGCACGGGAACCACTCGGCGACGAGCTCCGCAGTTCGTTCGGCTCGAGTCGACGCGATGCGAGCGCTCGGGTCTTCGAGCGGAGTGGTCGCCGGCGAGGTCGGCGCGGTGTAGGGCTCACCCTGGTCGGTGCACGCCGCGAGGAACAAGATCAGCGCGCAGATCCGACGAAGTTCGCGACGCGCCATCACCCGAACTCTACGGGAGTTCCGGAACGAGACCGGGGCAGCCGCGCCCGAGCGCGGTCGATCGTTCTCAGCGTGCACTTCGTGCGGCGAGCGTTCCGGCGCGCCGGCCGAAGAACGAACCGTCCCCGAGGCTGATCCCGCTCACGTAATCGCGAGCCGCGAGGCTCGCGCTCGTGCGGCCGGCTGCGAACAAGCCTGGCCGCGGGCGCCGGTCCTCGCCGAGCACTCGTCCTTCGGCGTCGGTGGCCAAACCGCCGAGCGTGAAGGTGGCATAGATCGCGTCGCGGTCGACGCCGAGGTCGATGGCGCCGATGCCGCTTGCGGGGGGAACGCCGATCGGTTGGAGGAACGGGGGTCGCTTGTGGAACTGCGGGTCTTCGCCGCGCGCGGCCGCGGCGTTGTAATCGGCGACGGTGCGCGCGAGCGCGTCCGGTGGGAGGCCGATGTCGTGAGCGAGTTCTTCGGCAGTCGCCGCCGCGGCGTTCACGCGCAGCCCGACGATGTTGCGCTCGTGGATCACGTCGTCGGTGATCATGAAGACATCTCCCTGCTGGTCGACCAGGGCGCGGAGGCCGATCCTGCCCGTGTAGGTGTCTTCGTTGACGAACCGCTCGCCGCGTCGATTGACGAGGATCGCACGAGCGAGTCGGTGTGGTGGGCCGAGGGGGAGCGCACATTCGAACGCTTCGAGGCGACGGGCGTGCGCGCCGACACCCAGCCCGAGGCGGATCCCGCGCCCGTCATCGGTGGGTGTGCCGACCCGCCACGCGGGGTTGGGTCGATGCGCGGTCGGGCAGTGTTGCGCCACCATCGCGTCGTTGTTGATGAAGCCGCCCGCGGCGAGGACGACGCCGCCGCGTGCGCGAACCGTTCGCATGCCGTCGTCGTCTTGGAACTGAACGCCGACGATCGTCTGGTCGTCGACCACCAGCCGGGTCACGCGCGCGTCAGTCGCGAGCGTTGCTCCCGATTGCGTCACCGCGTCGCCGAGACACCGCATGAAGAAGCCGCCGGCGCTGTCGACCCACTGGGGTTTGTGGCCCCGCGGTACCGGTCGCGCGACCTCGTCGAACGGCCAACTGTCTTCGCCGCCGGAGAACAACAAGCCGGCGTCATCGGCCGACTCGCGGTTCGGCTCCGTGCAGAACGCGGCGCGGAACGGCACGCCGTTGGCGACAAGCCAGTCGAAGTGGTCGGGTGACCCGACGCAGTACTCGTCGATGCGTTCGTGATCGGCGTCGTGACCGAGCGCGGCGTGCAGAAAGGCCGCCATGTTCTCGACCGAGTCTTCGAAGCCGCAGGCGCGTTGCAACGCGGTGCCGCCGCCGAGATAGATCAGTCCGCCGGAGTTCGCCGAGGTGCCGCCGCTGCTCGGTCCGCGTTCGATGGCGAGGACGTCACCGCCGGCTTGGCGAGCGGCGAGGGTTGCGCTGCATCCGGCGACGCCGAGTCCGACGACGACGACATCGGTGGTCGCATCGAACGTCGTATCGGATGCCGCGAGTGGCTCGATGGGTTTGGTCAGATCGGCGGTTCTGGTGTCGGTGCGACCGCCGGAGGCCGGAGGTGTTTGGGGCATCAGGCTTCGGCCTCGATCTCGTAGGTCGTGCAGTACGCGCCGTACCGCGTGCGTAGGTCGTCGGCGTCGAGGCCGAAGTCGACCAACGAGTAGCGGTGACTGCCGTGCTTCGATTGTGGTTTGACGGCGAGATACTCGACGATTGCCGTGGCGTGTTCGTGGGTCAGGGTGGCGCCGACGGAGTCGTAGATCGCCCCCACCGTCGCCACCGGGTCACGGACCAGGTCGGTGTAGCGCACGTCGACGAATCGATCGTTCGGTAGCGATCCGTCGGAACGCTGCTGGCGCACCCAGTCGAAGAGTTGGGCGACACCCTTGGCCATCGTGGTCGTGAGTCGATGCACGTCGACGCGGTCGCTGCGCATCCATCGCAGCGTTGCCATGAGGCTGATCGTCGACGGCACCGTGCGCACGGGATCGCGATGGGTCTGAATCACCCACGCATCGGGGTAGACGTCGAACAATGGCGCAAGGGCCGAGAGATGCGAAGGCGCTTTCAAGACCCAGCGGCCCGACGGAGGCGTGTGGTGTTGGAGGTGGGCCAGATGTCGGCGGTGCCAGCGGTACGCGGGCCGGAGATCGGTTCGCTGCAACCAGCGGTTGTAGGTGGGTACGTCGTGGACGCCCGACCAGTGTTCGGACATGAACGTGTGCGCAGTCACGAAGATGCATTCGGTGGGCAGGTCACCGCCGTTCTCGTGCATGGTGAGGTACTCCGGACAGATGCGTTCCCAGTGGCGGACCTCGTGGTCGGCCGTGATGGCGCGTGCGCGGTCGATCGAGCGATCACCGCCCTGGGGTGGGCACGAGTACGAGACTTCCCAGGTCGTCGGAGTCCGGTTGGCGGGATCGAGCGCCAGCAGCTCGTGCAGGATCGATGTCCCGGACCGTGCGGTTCCGCAAACGAACCACGGTTCGGTAATCGGCGGCGACTCGACGGGCGGTCCGGCGGCAACGATCTGCAATCGGTTGATCAACGTTCGGAGCAACTCGGAGCGGACGAGCGCGGCACCGACTGCGTGGAGATCGGCCTCGCGTACCAACGCGTCGCAGAGCCGAGCGAAGCCTTCGTTCCACTCGTCGCCGCCGAAATCCTCGGTCCCGGCCGCTTGCTGCGCCGTGGCGATGAGTTCGGACGCTTCCAACGGGTGCAATGTGGTCGGGCCCACTCGGGCACCGACGGCGATCTGGTCCTGGACCCAGGCGGGCCGGGGCGGCGGCTGCCAGGTCATCGATGGAACCGTCGGGCGATGCCGCGCCGGCGCGCCCGGATCTGCTCGGTCCGCGCCGCCGGATCGAGTCGGACCATCGTCTCGGGCAGGGCAGCGGATCCGTCGATCACCGTCGCGATCGGCGCCGGAGGATTGTCGCAACCGACGAAGCGGTAGCTAACCATTCCGCTCGGTCGTCCTTCGGTGTCGAGCCAGTTGGCAACCCCGGGGTCGGAGGGTCCGACGGCCAACCGGATCCGCTGGTCGGAGTCGACCGCCGCGCTCGCTCCGGTGAAGCTGTTCAACCGATTTCGCACGTCGAGGCTTTCGAACCACGGCGTCGAGTAGAGCTGGAACGACCAGTAGTCGGCGTTCGGCGCGTCGAACTCGATGAGCAGGATCTGGTCGCTCGAGAGTTCCCACCAGCCCGCGCCGTAGCGAATGCGGTCGGACCCGCCGGCCGCTGAACGCGGCGGCGTCAATCGGTTCACGACGTGACGCACGGGCGATGTTTCGAGGTATCGACGCCAGTAGTCGACGCTGCGCTCGACCCACGCGCCCGCGCGCTCCAGGGCATCGCCGACGAACGCCGAGTCGGCGCGGGTCGGCGCGACGTCGCGGTCGAGTCGTTCGATGTCGAACCAAGCGACGCCGTCGGCGTTCCAGTCGGCGAGGTACGTGCGAATCATGACGATGGTGGCTTCGGGGGCCAACGGCATCCAGTTTCCCGGGGGCTGATTCCCTGGGGGCTGATTCCCTGGGGGCTGATGCCCTGGGGGCTGGGGTCCGCCGAGCACGATTCGTAACGTGCCGGTTGCGTCGACCTCGAGATCTGCGAGTTGGCGCTCGGCGTAGACGCCGTACTGCTCGAGCGCCATGTCGCCCTCGTGGGTCGAGACGATCAGGTCGCGGGTGCCGTCGACGCAGCCGGTGATGAGGTAGGTGCCGGTTGGGTCGATCCGAGCCCGGAGGTAGTGGTTATCCACGTTCGGGCCGCCCCACTTCACGGCGTCGTCGTCGTAGCGGTGAAACGCCGGGAAGTCGACATCCGCGAACTCGAGGTGCGACTGGAGCGCCATGACGGTCAACCGGGCGAGATGGCGGAACCCCTCGGCACGATCCTCGGGCGTCGCGGGGAAGTCGTCGGCCAGGAGTCGCCGACCGGTCGCGGCCAGTTGCTCGCACATCTGAACCCAGGCGTCGGCCGGTTCGGTCACAACCGGTGACGGTAGTCAAGGTTCCGACCGGAGTGCAGCGGACGCGTTGGGCGAAGGTGGGAGTGAGCACGCGAGACTGGCCAGGTGACGAGTAACCGACATCGTTGGCAGTCGAGCTACGACGCATCGACCTTGCGCGACGCGGAGTTCACGACGATGTCGGGAATCCCGCTCGACGCGGTGCACGGTCCCGACGGCGGCGAGTTTCCCGGTCAGTACCCGTACACCCGCGGGCCCTACGCCTCCATGTATCGGTCGAAGCTGTGGACGATGCGGATGTTTGCCGGATTCGGCACCGCGCCCGACACGAATCGCCGATTCCACGATCTGTTGCGCGCCGGTGGCGACGGACTCTCGACCGCGTTCGACATGCCCACGTTGATGGGTATCGACTCCGACGATCCGCGCGCCCTCGGAGAAGTGGGGCGGTGTGGGGTCGCCGTCGACACGGTCGATGACGTGGCTGATCTGTACGCCGGCATCGACCTCGGTTCGATTACGACCTCGATGACCATCAATGCTCCAGCGGCGGTGGTGCTCGCGATGTTCGTCGCCAATGCCGAAGCGCACGGCGTGACGAGGGCGCGCCTGGGTGGCACGCTGCAGAACGACATCTTGAAGGAGTACCAGGCGCAGAAGGAGTTCGTCTTTCCGCCGCGCGCCTCGATGCGGTTGGTGCGTGACACGATCACGTTCTGCACGGCCGAGATGCCGCGCTGGCACACCATTTCGATTTCCGGCTATCACATTCGGGAGGCCGGTTCCACCGCGGCGCAAGAACTCGCGTTCACGCTCGCCAACGGGTTCGCATACGTCGAGCTCGCTCGCGACGCTGGGCTCGACGTCGATGCGTTCGCACCTCGCTTGTCGTTCTTCTTCAACGCGCACATCGACTTCTTCGAAGAGATCGCGAAGTACCGAGCGGCTCGGCGCACATGGGCGCGCTGGTTGCGGGACCGCTATGGCGCCAAGGACGTGCGATCCCACCAGTTGCGGTTTCACACCCAGACTGCTGGCGTGTCGCTCACTGCGCAGCAGCCCGAAGTGAACATCGTGCGGACGGCGATCGAAGCGTTGGCCGGCGTGCTCGGCGGTACGCAAAGTCTGCACACCAACAGCTACGACGAAGCGCTGGCGCTCCCAACCGACGACGCCGCTCGCATTGCCTTGCGGACCCAACAAGTGATCGCGCACGAAACCGGCGTCGCCAACGTGGCCGATCCGCTCGGCGGGTCGTGGTTCGTCGAACAACTCACCGACGAAGTCGAAGCGCGCGCGGAATCGGTCTTCGCGCATCTGCTCGATCTGGGATCCGGATCGATGCTCGAAGGGGTGATTCGCGGGGTCGAGGAGGGCTGGTTCCAATCCGAGATCTCCGATGCGGCGTACGACTTCGAGAAGCGAGTGAATCGCCGGCGCCGCATCGTGGTCGGGGTCAACGACTTCTTCGAAGGCAACGACGCCGACGAACCGACGCTGTTGCGGATCACCCAGGACGATGAGCGTCGCCAGGTCGAGCGACTTGCGCGGGTGCGTGCGGCGCGCGACGAGCGCTCGGTGGCCGATGCGCTCACCCGATTGCGGGTCGACGCGGCTGACCCGGAACGCAATCTCATGCCGGCGCTGATCGATACGGTGGGTACTCGTGCGACCCTGGGCGAGATCATGAACGCGCTGGCCGACGAGTTCGGTCGGTACGTCGAAACGCCGCGCATCTGATGTCGGGCGAACCGGAAATGAATCGGCGCGGCCGGATCTTGCTGGCCAAGGTCGGGCTCGATGGTCACGACCGCGGCGTGAAGGTGGTCGCCCGCACCCTGCGCGACGCAGGTTTCGAGGTGATCTACCTCGGGCTGTTCAACTCACCCGATGGCGTCGCGGCCGCGGCCCGTGACGAGGACGTCGACATCGTGGGGATCTCGATGCTGTCGGGCGCCCACCTGACGCTGGCGCCGGCGGTCGTCGATGCCCTCCGCCAGATCGACGTCGACGTGCCGGTCGTCGTCGGCGGGATCGTGCCCGACGGCGACCTCACCGAATTGCGTGCTGCGGGCATCGCGGCAGTGCTCACCCCGGGGAGCTCGACGGACGAAATCGTCGCCACGCTCGAAGGCCTGTGTCGCTGAGGTTCCCGGGTCGGTCGATCGTCGAGCCGCCCCTAGGATCACAGGCCGATGACTTCGGTCCGAGTTCGATTTTCGCCGGCTCCGACCGGATATCTCCACGTTGGCGGCGCACGAACGGCGCTGTTCAACTGGCTCTACGCGCGCCACGTCGAAGGCACGTTCGTCCTGCGGGTCGAAGACACCGACCTCGAACGCAGTAGCGCCGAGTCGGTCGAACAGATCAAGTCGGTGCTGCGCTGGTTGGGTCTGAACTGGGACGAGGGCCCCTACATCCAGAGCGCTCACGCGGATCGTCACCGCGAGGCGGCGAGCGGGCTCGTTGCGAGCGGACATGCGTACGAATGCACCTGCACGAAGGACGAGCTCGATCTGCGCCTCGACGCGCAACGCGCCGCGGGTTTGCCCCCCGGGTACGACGGGCATTGCCGAGACCTCACCGACGCCGAGCGTTCGGAGCGCCGCGCCGAGGGGCGGCCGGTCACGATTCGTTTCCGAACTCCCGACGACGGCCTGTCGACGTTCGCCGACGTCGTGCGCGGCGAGGTATCGGTCGAGTGGAAGAACGTTCGCGATTTCGTCCTGATCCGTCCGGACGGATCACCGATCTTCTATCTCGCGAACGCAGTCGACGATCTCGATTCGGGCATCACCCACGTGATTCGAGGCGAGGATCTGGTCGACACGACCCACCGGGTGTTGGCCATCCGTCGCGCGCTCGGCGCGACGGAGGTTCCCGTCTACGCGCACTGCCCGTTGATTCTCGGGCCGGGCGGTCACAAGCTTTCCAAGCGTTTCGGTGCCGTGAGCATCGAGGAGTATCGCGATGCCGGGTATCTCCCCGAGGCGCTCGTCAACTTCTTGGCGCTGCTCGGATGGGGAACGAGCGACGGTGAAGAGGTCATGGACACCGCGGAGTTGATCCGCCGTTTCGACATCGTCGACATCAACAAGTCGCCCGCCGCGTTCGACACCAAGAAACTTGAGTGGATGAACGGCGAACACATTCGTCGGCTCGCGCTCGACGATCTCATCGAGCGGGTTCGACCGTTCGCCATCGAGCGCTTCGGCGATGGTGTCGACGAGGATCGCCTCCGCGCGGGCGTCGGACTCGGCCATCTTCGCGCCACAACGCTCGTGCAGCTGGCCGAGCAGTGCGGCTTCCTGTTCGTCGATGACGCAACCATGGAGATCGACGACGAATCGTGGGATCGACTCGTCGGGCATCCCACCGCTCGCGAGTTGTTGGACGCGGCCAGCGCGCACCTCGACGCGTGTGATTGGACGATCGAAGGTGTCGACCTCCGTCCGGTCGTCGAGCACGTCGGTGAGAAGCCGCGTCGGGCAATGCACGTCTTCTATACCGCGATCGAAGGGAAGGCAGCCGGACTTCCGTTGTGGGAATCGATCGTGTTGCTCGGGCGCGATGCAGTGCTGGCTCGCCTGCGACGCGCGCGCACGCGTCTGGATTGATGCGACGTACCTGGCGCTGGGCCCGGCGGATACTCGCCGGATCGGTCGCGGTCGCGTTCGTGTGGTGGTTGATCTGTCTGGTCGCGGTGTGGTCCGCGGCGCGACGCGACGAGGCCGATCCGACGCGACCTGTCGATGCAATCGTCGTGCTGGGCGCGGCCCAATACGACGGTCGCCCGTCGCCGGTGTTGGCGGCACGTCTCGATCACGCGGTCGAACTGTGGCGGGCTGACGTCGCACCGGTAATCGTCGTCACTGGCGGTAAGCAGGCAGCCGACCGGTTCACCGAAGCAACGGCGAGCGCCAACTATCTCCACGAAGCCGGAGTTCCCGATTCGGCCATCTTGCGCGAGGTCGACGGCCGGAGTTCCTGGGAGTCGCTCGTCGCAACCGCTCGGTTTCTCCACGCCGATGATCGCAATGACATCGTCTTAGTCTCCGACCCGTATCACATGGCGCGCATCGGTGACGTGGCCCGAGAAGTCGGATTGCGAGCGGATACGTCACCGTCCGACAGTCCGGTGCGCGGCTGGAACGAGAAACGACGAATGTTGCAAGAGTCGGTCAAGGTCGCTGTCGGCCGCGTGATCGGCTACGGGCGGCTCGAACGTCACGGCCGAATCGGCAGGCTGGTTCCAGGCCTCGCTACTATGGTCGCGCTGCCGATCGGGGGTAGTTCAACTGGCGGAACGCCTGACTCTGGATCAGGAGGTTGGAGGTTCGAGTCCTCCCCCCCGAGCCCGATCGTGCGCCGACGTTCACGTTTGTGACGTCGACCTGCACGTCATGACATAGCCGACCGATGTTGGTCGGCGAACGAGATCTGGCCCCGTCGTCTAGTGGCCCAGGACGCCGCCCTCTCAAGGCGGAAACGGCGGTTCGAATCCGCTCGGGGCTGCCAGATCCGTTCGTCATACGTCGCCGACGCCCGCGCCTTCGCGAGGTTTTCGTGCGTTGGTGTCTCCGTAGCATCGTGCTCGTTCGTACGTCGTGACGCCGAATGCGTTCATTCGCGGGCGCATTTTCTGTGGATAACGTCGACCGCAAAACTTTTTCTTTGCGACATCCATTGCGGGCACAACAACGATGGCGCTCTGGGTTTCGCTCGCACGCTTCGTCGTTGGATGCCCAGTTCCGCACGTTTCGTGCGCAGTTTCGTTGCTGTTCGCACCTTTTCGACCGTCGCGACGCGCGCGACACGCGCAACGCTCGTTGCGCGTGGTTCGGCCGCCTTCACTCGTTCGCGCGGTCGCGAACGGCTTGTGAATGCTTGACCTCGCGTAACGAATCGGGTCTCATCTCCCAAGACAAGCGTCGCAGACAGGAGGTTGGAAGTGAACAAGGGTGAGTTGGTCGACGCCATGGCCGAATCCAGCGGTCTTTCGAAGGCAGATGCCGAACGTGCGTTGAACGCGTTCATCGACTCGGTGCAAGGTGCCGTCGCCAAGGGCGACAAGGTGACCTTGCCGGGCTTCGGTGCGTTCGCGCAGACACAGCGCAGTGCGCGTACGGGTCGCAACCCGCGTACGGGCGAGCCGGTGCAGATCCCTGCATCGACGTCCGCGAAGTTCACCGTGGGTGCGAAGTTCAAGTCGGCAGTCGCCGGCAAGTAGATCCCCAACCCGGGTAGGGGGCGGCCAGGAGGGCCGCGGTTGTTCCCCGAGTGGTGAGTAACACTGAAGCGAAACCACAGAAAGGTGGTGACCGTGCCTCCGGCAAAGAAGGCGAAGAAGGCTGCCAAGAAGGC
>SXGT01704050.1_pt1 | contig 12443 bp, 6 predicted proteins | sample 3176221 | NCBI WGS metagenome assembly SXGT01 (sample SAMN11356862, study PRJNA531348) | freshwater metagenome | isolation source: freshwater sample F1-120 | place: China: Fuxian Lake, Yuxi | collected 2017-12-25
CGCGCGCCGCAGCCCGGTAACGACCGCGCCTCGCCGCCGCCGCCGCCGCCCCGCACCAACCCGACGCCGGAGCACCGTCCGACGCGTCCGCCCGCGGCGCCGCCGCCGACGACCCCCACGCGTCGTCGCGGCGGGTGAAGCCCTTCAGCTGATGTAGGAACGGCGCCCATCCGGGCGCCGTTTCGCGTTTCGGCGCCGCGTGCCGGTGACGGCCTCGAGGGTGTGCGGATTCACACGGGTGCGACGCCGAAAGTTCACGCCTTCAGCGTTCCAGGCCGTAGCCGAGGGTGAACGACACGCCGCCGATCTGACCGCCGAGCGTGGGCTCGTCGATCCGTGCCCACGCCCCCGCCACCTCGCCGAGGGCCCGTCCCCGCCAGACCGGCACCTGGAGGCGCAGGAAGGCGCCTGGGGCCACGGGCCACGAACGATTCGAGGCTTCTCCCGAGGCCTCCGACGAGACGCGCGCGTGGGTGGCCAGAACCCCGAGGCTGACGCCCACGAGCGCCGAACCGCGATCGGTTGCTACCTCGTACGCGACGCGTGCGGAGAGCGGGACCACGCGCACCTGAGCGCGGATCAGCGCACCGCCCGCCTCCTCGACGCGAAGCTCCCCGGCGTATGTGCCGATCTCGGCGCCGACGAGCAACCTGGACTGGCCGAGGCGAACCCATCCGTCGGCCAGAAACGCCGCGGTCGAGAGCCGACCGAGGTTGCTCAGGTAGCCGACGCGCGCGGACGCGCTGAACCTCCGCGGCATCGCGCTCCATCGAATGTCGAGGCGTCCGGACGCGCCGTGCGCGTCGACGAGCATGATGGTGTCGTGCCCAGACGCGTAGGACCGCGGTGCGGTGTACACCGCGGTCACCGTGCCGTCCGGCCGAACAGGCGAGAACGGGCCGAGCTGCCCGACCGTCGCTTGGGCCGGCCGGAGTGGCCCCGGACGAGCCAGGTTACCGAACCGATCGCTGGCCCGGATCCGGATCTCGGTCGAGGAGACCCCGTCGCCTGGGAGCTCGAGGCGCGCCGAGGTGACGGCGAGCGACACCGAGATTCCGGCCCGCAGCGCGATCACGGCGTCGCCGCTCACGGCTGGCATACCGCGAACCGTTGCCCGCGCGTGCAGCACGGAACGACCGCCGAGCTCGTCGGGCGGGCGCCAGACCCAGGTGAACCGGTCACCGCCAGCGCCGCCAGGCATCACGCTGCCCGCATCGACGGTCATGTCGATCTCCGGAACCAGCGGTCGCCGGCGACCGGCGTACACGGGGCGTACCGCGATCATGATCGGAGCCCCGCTGCCCGCCGAGTACTCGTCGTGGTCGAGGATCAAGCTGAGGCTCGACGGCGGTTCCGGCGGCACCGGCAGATCGCAGTGGCTGCTCGGCCCATCCGTCGTCATCGCGCCGCGGACCGTGGCGACATCGGCGGCGGCCTCTCCGGGATCCAGCGTGATCTCGAAGAGCCCCGGTGCGAGGCGTCGTGGGACGCTGGCCGAGCCCGTCGAGCTCGACACCAGCGGCGGCTCGGCGCTGACACCGTCGCCGCGGGCCGTGCTGGTCGCGAACACGACCCGGTCGGTCAGGCACACGGCCAGCACGCGCAGTAGCGGCGGGGGCGCGAGCGGGATCGTCTGGGTGGTCACGTTGCCGGCGACGTCGGCGGCGACCGCTTCGCCTTCGAGCTCGCCGGGCGGCACCTCGACGTCGACCAGGGCCAACCCCGACCGATCGGCGGACACCGGTCCGAACGCGCGCCCCGCGACCCGGAGCACGACGCGCGCGCGGGGCTCGGTGGTCACCCGGACCCGGCCGCGGCCCGACATCGGCACGATCAACCAGTCGACGACTCCCGACGTCCCCACCGCGGCGACGATCACGAGCTGCGGCCGCCGATCATCGGGCAGCGTTATGGTGGCGCGTCGCAGGTCGCCGTCGATCTCGAGCGGACCGACCCGGCCGACGCTGCTGACCAGTCGTATGTCGTCGGTCGCCGGCCGCTTCAGCACGATCGGCAACGCGGTGTCGACGCCGGCCACCAGATCGGCGGGCGCCCGCATCGCGAGCGGACCGTTCGAGCTCACCTCCCGGGCGACGGCTGTCCTCGCGATCAGCACGCTGACCAGGAAGGCGACGCCAGCGACAGCGCGGCGGCGTCCGGACGTCACCACGTGACCTGTGTGCCGACCGCCGGCCCGCTGGTATCGATTCGTTTGCGAACCACCCGCTGCTCGTGGCGGCCGGACACGTCGTCGACCTCGACCACGATCTGGTTGTTGCCCTCGACCAGCTCGATCGGAACGCGGAACTTCCCTTGCGGGTCGGTGGCGTGGCGAGCGCCGTTGATGCTGACGACGGCCCCGGGGCGGGTCTCCCCGACCACGGACGAGACGCGGGCTCGGCCATCGCCGGGCACGGCGACCTTGAGGAACAACGACGGCGGGATCGCCGTCGGTGCCGACGGCGATCGAGCCACGCCGGCCGTCGACTGCTGGCCGGCGTTGACCACGACCTCGGCGCCGCGCGCGCTGAACCGGACCGAGCCGCGCTCGGCGGCGACGGTCAGCTCGCCCTTGCCGGACTCGAGGACCGCGAAGCGACCATCGCGCGCTTCGACCACCGCGTCGCGGTTGAGGCCCGCGATCCGGAACGCGCCGTCGGCCGAGGGGACGACGTCGGCGACGACGCGGCCTTCGCTCAGGTCGATCTGGGAGAGGGTCTGCGTGATCTCGGTGACGGTGAGCTGGGACCGGTCGGAGATCTCGACGGTGGCGCTGTCGAACACCAGCTGGGCTGACGCGCCGGCCGCGGTCCGGACCACGTCGGTCTCCGCCAGTGCGTCACCGACGCGGAGCTGGGTCCACGTCGCCCCGGTCTTGCGCTCGACCGTGCCGTTCAACGTGCCCACCACGGCACGGGGCCCGGCGGCATCCGCGGCGCTGGCCATGGAGACGCTCGCATCCCGAGCCGCGGGGGACGGCGCCCCGGCCCGATCGTGACCCGACGAACACGCCGGCCCCACGAGGAGTGCGACCACCGCGACGATCACCTGCGCGGCCGTCACTCGGGACCTTCGCGCGGCCCGGAGTTCGCGAGCGGCAGATGGATCACCATGCGCGCCCCGCGCGTCGCCGCGGCGTCGATGGACAGCGTGCCGCCGAGCGCTTCGATGATTCGACGCGAGAGCGAGAGCCCCAGGCCGGTCCCCTCCGCCGACGACCGGGTGGTGAAGAACGGCTCGAAGACGAGCTCGCGCAGTTCGACCGGAATGCCCGGCCCATCGTCCTCGACCGCGATCTCGAGATGACCCGGATCGACCTGGCAGGCCACGATCGAGATCTCGCCGGAGCCGCCGATCGCGTGCATGGCGTTGATGACCAGGTTGAGCACCACCTGCTGGAGCTCCTCGGCACGCGCCCGAACCGGCGGCAACTCGGCGGCGACGTTCACGCGCAGCCTGATCTGACGCAACGTGAGCTGGTGGGTGCTCGCCGCCGCCACGAGCTCGAGCACGTCGGGCACACGCACCGCTTCCAGCTCGTCGCGCCCGGTGCGCGCCAGATGGAGGAACCGGTCGAGCAGCGCCAGTCCGCGGGCGGTCTCGCGTTCGATCAACTCGAGCATGCGCCGGCCGTGGTCGTGTCGATCGGGCTGGTCGCGGGCGAGCTGCGCGAAGCCGGCCACGCCGGTGATCATGTTGCGGGTCTCGTGCAGCACGCCAGCGCACAGCTCGCCGAGCGCGGCGAGCTGGTGTTGCCGTTGCAGCCCTAGCGCCGCCCGTTGCAGCTGGCGCAGCAGTGGGGCGCGGCGCTCGACGTCGTCACCGCCGTCGCTGGCCGGCACGCCGACGTGGAGTTCGATCGGACGATCGCCAAGGAGCTCGAGCACCTCCGGGGAGACGATTCCACGCAGCTCGGCGCGCTCTCGCAAGATGATCTTCCGGTTGTCGTCGTCCATGCGAAGTCCTATGCGAGATGCGCGCCGCGCCGGGCGGTGGGCAACGTCACCGTCATGGTGGTGCCATCGCCCGGCGCGCTGCGAACCTGGATGCGGCCGTGGTGCGAGTCGATGATGCGATGGGTGACCGCGAGCCCGAGCCCCTTGCCCTGCCAGTCGTCCTTGGTGGTGAAGAACGGCTCGAAGATCTTGTCGATCACCGCGCTCGGCATGCCCCGGCCGGAGTCGGTGACGTCGACGCCGATCAGGTCGGAGCCCAGCAGGTGGGTCCGCACCCGCAGCGAGCCGCCGTTCGGTGCCATCGCCTTGATGGCGTTGTCGATCAACTGGGAGAACGCCTGCTGGAGCTGGCCGGGGTTGCCGAGGACCGGCGCCAGCGTGCTGCCGTACTCTCGTACGACCTCGACCCCGGACTGCGTCAGTCGATCGAGGTGAGCGGCGACGGCGGCCTCGACCACGTCGTTGACCTGGAGCAGCCCGGCGCCGGCCGCGAAGTCTTGCGACAGCATTCGCATGCGGTCGACGATCTCGCGGATGCGAACCGCTTCCTTCTCGATCGATCCCAGCACGCGGCGGTCGCGGTCGCCGATCTCCTGACGGGTCGCGAGCACCTGGGTGAGGCCGAGCACGCCGGTCAAGGGGTTGTTGATCTCGTGGGCGAGCCCGGCGCCGAGCGCGGCCATCGCGGCCAGCTTCCGCGATTGCAGCAGCTGTTGTTGCGCCGCCTCGAGCTCGCGGGTGCGGGCCTCCACCCGCTGCTGCAGCTCCTGGTTCCAGGCCAGTAGCTCGGCCTCCTGGCGCTGGAGCTCCGCGCTCATGCGATTGAAGCCCTGGGCCAGCGTGCCGAACTCGTCGGAGCCGCCCTCGGGCACGCGGTGGGTCCGATCGCCGGTGGCCACGGCGTCGGCGCCGATCGCGAGCTCCCGCAGGCGGCGACGGAAGGCCCGGGTCATGAGAAGCCCCGCGGCGATCGCCGTGAGCGTGGCCAGGCCGACCCAGGCGAACAGCTGGCGGCGCAGGCGGCGGCTGTCGACGAACGCCCGCGAGGCTGGTTGAACGACGACCACCTGCCATCCGGCCGGGGTGGCGGCCACGGTCGAGAGTAGCTCCCCGGCCGAGTTGCTGGCCCCCGGACACAGCGGGCTCCCTTCGGCGTCGAGCAGCCGCGTGGTGACACCGTCGGGGCTCGCCGCCGCGAGATCGTGACAGATCGAGCGCAGCGAGAGCCCGACCACCAGGACTCCCGGTGGGGCCTGGCCTTGGTCGACGGCGAACCCGAGCACGACCACCGGATCGACCAGGCCGGGCACGGCCAGCGGCGCGCTGAGGGCCCAACCGTCGCGATGCACGGCCGCCATCGGGATGGCGCGACCGATCGCGTCCAGGCCGCGCAGATCGACCGTCGGATGGCGAGCCTCCGGCGTGCCCGCCGCCTCGTACACGCTCGCGCCGATGCCGCCGCCGCGCTCGTCGAGCAGCGAGCTGACCACGACGTCCTCGAGTTGCGCGAAGACGAGGGAGAGCGCGCCCTGCCGCTCGTCGTCGGCGAGCAGCCCCCACGGAATCGTCCGGGCCAGGGCGCCGAGGTTGCGGCGAGCGCTGTCGAGCGACCGGTGCACGCTGTCGGCGCCGTGGCGCGCCGTCTCATGATGCAGCTCGGCGAGCTTGCGATCGAACGCTCGCTCGTGGATGCGCACCGAGGTGGCGACCACGACGCCCAGCGGCACCAGCGCCACCACCAGCACGATCGCCAGCAGCCGTCGGCCGACGCTCACGAGCCTCGACCTCCTCCCACGCCGATCGGGACCTCGGCTGTCGGAATGTGGTCGAGCGACTTGCGCACCTCCGCCAGCAGATCGTCGGCCGAGTAGGGCTTGGGCAAGAAGCGGTCGTGGCCTCGGGTCGGCAACGCAACGGCCGCCGTACCGGCCCCCGAGGTGTGGATCACGGCCAGGGTCGCGAACTGCTCGCGCAGCTGGCTGGCGCATTCGACGCCGGAGATCCCCGGGAGCAGCAGGTCGATCACCGCGAGCTCGGGTCTCACCCGCTTCGCGATCCGCACGCCCTCCTCGCCGGTGCGGGCGGCGTGGACGGCGTAGCCGGCGGCCGCGAGCACGCGCCGGGTGACCTCGCGGACCAGGGGGTCGTCGTCGACGACCAGCACACGCTCGCCGCGGCCGACGCCGATCGAGATCGGCCTGGTGATCGCGTCTACCTGGTGCGTGGTGATCGGCAACCAGATCTCGAACGAGGTGCCCACCCCAGCGCTCGAGGTCACGTGAACGTGACCGCCCGCCGACGTGACGATCTGCTTGACCGTGGCCAGCCCCAGGCCCGTCCCGCGATCGCCCTTGGTGGTGACGAAGGGCTCGAAGATCGACGTGAGCATCTCGGCCGGCACACCGACGCCGGTGTCCCGAACCACCACGACCGCACCGCTGGGCGCGGCGCCCGCCGTCGGATCTCCCGGCCCCAGGCGCGTCTCGATGGTGAGGCGGCCCCCCTCTGGCATCGCATCGCGGGCGTTGACCGCCAGGTTGGTGATCACCTGCTCGAGCTGTCCGGGGTCGAACACCACCTGGAGCGGATCGGCGGCGAGGGCCAGCTCGATGTAAACGTGGGCCTCGATCGTCCGCCGCAGCATCTTCGCGGTCGACTCGATCGCGGCGTTGAGATCGAGCACGCGCCGACGGACCTGCCCGCGGCCGGCAAACGCGAGCAAGCGACGGGTGAGATCGGCGGCGCTGAGACTCGCCTTGGCCACGCTCTCGAGATCGACGAGCGCCTCGCGCGCCGCGTCGCTCGGGATGGAGCTCACGAACTCCGCCGCGAACGCGCTGCAGTTCTGGATCACGAGCAGGAGGTTGTTGAGGTCGTGAGCGACGCCGGTGCCAAGGCGACCGATCGCCTCGAGCTTCTGAGTCCGTTCGAGGCGGGTCGACAGCTCGTTCTGGATGCGCTGTTGTCGCTCGCGCTCCGAGACGTCACGGACCACCTCGATGGAGAGCCCGCACCCACCGCGGTGCAAGAACCCGGTGGTGACCTCGACCGGGACCGTGCTGCCGTCGGCGCGCCGATCGGTCCGGACCACGACGCCGTCGTGCAACTCCGGCGACGAGCTCTCGGCGACCAGCTCACGGATCGTCTTCGCCAGCAGCTCGTCACGCCCGTACTGGTAGAGGCGCTCGGCCGCGCGGTTGGCGTCGCAGACGCGGCGGGTCTCGGGGTCGATGATCAGGATCGCGTCGGGCGAGGCCTCGAACAGCTCGCGGTAGCGCTGCTCGCTGTCGCGGAGCGCATCGGTCAGGGCTCGTTCGGAGCGACGGCCGCGGACCCGGCGCAAGGCGTTGCCGACGCGAAGCCGCAGATCGTTGATGCTCGGGAACGGTTTGACCAGGTAGTCGACCGCGCCGAGGTCGATGACCTCGAGGGCCGAGTCGAACGACGGAAACGCGGTGATGAGCAGCATCTCCAGCTCGGGGTGTTCCTGGCGCAAGGACCTGGCCAGCTCGACGCCCGAGCCGTCGGGCAGGTTCTTGTCGATCAGCGCCACTTCGAAGCGTTCGCTGCTCAGGATGAGCGCCCTCGCCTCGGCCACCGAAGCGGCGCAAGTGACGTCGTGGTCGTGGAACACCTCGCGGATGAGCTCGCAGACCACGGGCTCGTCGTCGACCACCAGCAGGCGATCGATCACCGACTGGATCTTCTGGGTATCGCGGTCGGAGTGTGGCGAGCGAGTCATGGTGCCTCAAGGAAGCCTGTAGACTGAAAGTGGGCCGGTCCCGCTACCAACGGTCAGGAAGACGTCGTCCACGCCGCCGACCTGGAGCCCCTTGCCATCGAAGATGCGCTTGTTCTGCGACGGGTTGCCAAGCCCTGCGCCGCCGAAGCCCTGACACGAGGCCGGGTGCTGCGCGGCCGAACACCCGCCGAGCCCTTCGAAGTCGGCGCGCGTGGCTGCGGCCGGGTTGCTGGTGCGGAAGACGCTGACGCCAGACACCAGGTTGTCGAACCCCACGTAGAGGTGGGTCGAGGTCGCGGCCAGCATCGTCACCGACGTGTGATTGGCGCTGTTGAACTGGGTCAGCGCGGCGTCGCCCGCCGAGTTGGGTGCGACGAGCGACCAGTCCCCGCCATCGCACTGCGCGGGATCCCCGCTCGACGTGGGGTTGCATGACCAGAGCTGCGGACCAACCGTGGTGTTGCGCGCCGCGAACAAGCGCCCGCCGAACGGCACCATCGCCGGCACGGCGCGATCGACGGGTTCGAGGTCGGCCAGCTTCGTCGTGGTGCGCGAGACCTTGGCCGTGTAGACCGCAGCGGTCGGCGTGATCTGGGCCCAGTCCTCGGGATGAGACTTGTAGGTGCGCGGCGTCGCGACGACCGCCCGCATCCAGTTGGCCTGGCTGGCGACGTGGAGACGACCGGCGTACCCCGCCAGGACGTCCAGGATCTCGACGGACGTGTTGCCGAACCCGGGCATCTCGGACGCCTCCAGGTCGTCCACCGCCGACCCGCTCGCGTCGAGCCCGGGCGGGCTCGGGGTCTCGAACAGTGACAGCAGGTAGGGGCGATTGCCGCCGTCGTCGGGGAACCCGAGATAGACGCGGTCGGGAAGACTGCACATCGCCGACAACCCGTAGGTGTTCTCCTCGAGATAGCTCGACAGATCCACGTAGCGAAAATCCAGGGTCTGATCGGTGTCCGAGGTCATGTAGACGTAGTCGAAGTCGCCGCCGCGGCGTGCGCCTCCGAGCACCAGCCACTCGACGCCGCCCGCGGTGACGGCCTGGAACAGGCCGCGGCCGTCCTCGTTGTCCGGCCCACACGCCGGGGTGTTGGGCGAGCAGCCGGCGGCGCCGATCGACTCTAGCGGAGCGAGGGTGGAGTTACGTGACGTGTTGCCGATCACGTCCCGCGCGAACAGGAACGTGACCAGCTCGAGCGCGCTGCCGTCGGGGAGGAGCCTGGCCGCCTTGCGCCCGTCGGCGCTCGGCCCCAGGTAGACGCGGCCGGCGTGGGCGGTCACGAACGCGAAGCTGGTGCCGTCCCCGAACGGATCGGCGGCGAGCAAGACCACGCCCTCGACGACGGTGGCCTGGTTGGACTGGACCGGGGGCGCGGCGACGGCAGCGCCGCTGTTGGCATCGGTCCCCGACGCCGAGCCGGCGAACTGGAGCGTCCCCGCTCCGCCAGCTCGATACCGCCACGTGAAGACCGCGCTGGCGCCGCCGGCGATCGCCTGCGATGCCGGCGCCGCTCCGATCAGGATCGCCGAGCTCGTGCCCGCCGTGGTCAGGGCCGACGGGGCCACCGCGGCGGCGGTGGCTTGCCCGCCGTTGGTGACCATCATCGTGATGTCGAACGGATCGCCGCTGGTGAGCGACGGCGGGATCGAGAGCGCCGCCGTCAACGACGGCGGCGTCTGGACCGACGTGATCACCGACGCCGATCCAGAGCTCACGGCGTTGCCTGTGGCGTCGTCGATCCCGGAGGCGCAGCCAGTGAGCTGGACCGTCCCGGCGCTGGAGCCCGTGTATCGCATGGCGAATTCCTCGGTCGCGCCGGGCCCGATCGTGGCCGTGGCCGGCGTCGGTCCGCTGGCCAGGACGACCTGGCCAGAACCGCTCGCCGACGGAAGACATGCCATCACGCCGGTCGCGGCCGCTTCACCGGTGTTACTCACCTCCAGCGTCACGAGGAAGTCCTGGCCGATCGACACCCACGGTTCCGTCGACAGGGCCACGGACAACGTCGCCGCCCGCCGCACCACCACGGGCCCGCTGCTGCCCGATGGACCGTACGAGCTGGTCGCACGGACCGTACCAGTCCCCGCCGACGTCGGGGTGAAGGCGCCGGTCGCCGGAGCGATCGTGGCGATCGGGCCGCTGCCGATCGACCAGGTGAGCGTCCCCAGATCGCTCGTGGCGTTGCCCTCACCATCGGCACCGGTCGCCGCGAACGAGACCGGCGGACCGCCCTGGGGGACATCGAGCGTGGTCGGCGCGACCGCGAGGAGGGCGGCACGCCCTGGCGTCACCGTCACGTCAGCCTCCGCTGCGGCCCCCCACGACGAGGACGCCCGCACCCTGCCGGTCCCGGCGCGTACGGGATCGAAGCTGCCCGACGTCGGATGGATCGAGGTGATCGGGCCGGCCGCGATCGACCAGCTCAGCGTGCCGAGGTCGAGCGTATCGTTGCCATCCGCGTCGATCGCCAAGACCGAGAAGTTCGTGGTCCCGGCGTCAGCGCTGGTGATCAGCGACGGTGGCTGAACGGTCATCGTCGCGGCGTGGCCCGGCGTCACGGTGATGGTGCCCGAGGTCGCCGTCGGCCCGAGGGAGCTGACCACCTGGACCTGGCCGGCGCCTGCGGTGCGAGGATCGAGCACGCCGGTGCTGCCATCGATCGAGGTGATCGGCCCCACGGCGGCCCACGCCAGCGTGCCGAGCACGAGGGTGGCGTTGCCGTCGGCATCCGCGCCCGTTGCCGTGAAGGCGACCGGGGCGTCGTCGGCCGAGACGGTCAGGCTGGCCGGGCTCACGGCCAGCGAGGCCGCGCGACCCGACGACACCACGAGCGTGCCGGTCACGTCGCTGCCGAGGACGGCGTGCGACGCGCGCAGCACCCCGGTACCGGGGCGGGTGAAGTCGACCGTGACCGCGGAGCCGCCGGTCACGAGCGTGCCGACGACGTTTACCAGGTTCCAGGTCAGGGCCGCCGGGTCGGCGTCGCGGACGAAGTTGCCGTGAGCGTCTCGTTCGACCGCATGAGCGTCGAGCCGGTCGTCGGTGGTGAGATCGGGGACGTCTCCGATCGGCGCGCCAGGCCCCCCGGGGACTTCGACGATCTCGATCGTCGTCGCTGGGCCGGCGGCGACGCTCACGATGTCACTCTCACCGGACAGCATGGCGGCGGCGCGTTCGCCGGTGATGCGACCCTCTCCGACGGTGGTGGCGACGAAGGTGGTGCTGGTGCTGGCGCCCGCGTCGATGGTGCCGATGCCCGAGGTCAACGACCAGTCGACGGCGATGTTGGCCACGAACCCGTCGGTGGCGTCGCGAATCACGGCGTGGGCCGTCAGCTCCTGGCCGGCGGTCAGCGCACCACCGGTGGGCCGTCCGACGCCGTCGGGCGCGTCCTCGATCGAGAGCCGGAGCCCGATCGGTTCGATCGTGACGAGCAGTCCATCCGCCAGCTCCGCCGTCCGGCCGTCAGCGGCGACTGCACGCAGATCGTAGCTGCCGGCGGCCAACCCGGAAGGTACGACGATGTCGATGCGGGTCGGACCCTGCCAGTCGGCGGTCACGGGTCGATCCCCGATCCAGACCTGCCACGAGCGATCGACGGTCGATGGGTGGTCGTCGAGCGACACGTGAATTCCCGCGAACAGATCGGCGCCGCGCAGCTCGACCGCGACGTCGGCTAGCGACGTGACGACCGCGGGGATGGCGCGCTCGAGGCGCGGCCGACTCTCGCCCTCGTGGCCACAGGCCGCGGCGATGATCCAGCCCAGGCACACTGCACGGCACGACCGCATCCCCTGACTGCCAAGGTAGCAGGCGCATGCGCGGCGATCTCGATGGGTTACCCGATCGATACCCGCCGCTGGCGCGCTGCGGTTCGCATGGGTTTGCACCTATCACAGGTCGGCCGGAATCGGCCGCCCTGGAGGGCTGGCCGCGGTTCACACTCCCGCGGGGCCGGCGCCTTCGGACTCGCCGCCCTTGAGCCCGTGCCGCTTGAGCAGTTCGCGCAGGTGGTAGCGTGTCAGCCCGGCCTCGTGGGCCGAGCGCGTGATGTTGCCGTCGTTGCGCGTGAGCAGCGCGTCCAGGTACGCCGACTCGAAGGCGTCGACCACGGTCTGCTTGGCCTGCTTGAAGCCGAGGCCCGGCTTGAGCAGCGCCGCGTCGAAGATGGCGGGGCCGCCGCCGGGCGGCAACTCGACGCCGGCCTCGCGCGCCGCCGCGTTGCGCGCCGCCGCCATGCCGGCCTTGGCCAGATCGTGGCTGGCCGAGACGCTCGGCCCCATCTCGCGGCCGAACACCAGGTCGGCGCGGGTGATCACAGGGCCGTCGCTCAGCGCCGCGGCGCGCTCGCCGACGTTGCGCATCTCGCGCACGTTGCCCGGCCACGAGTGCGAGAGCATCGCGGCCATCGAGTCGGGACCGAACGACATCTGCATGCCGCGGCGGCTGGCGATGTCGCGCAGGAAGTGGTTGGCGAGCGTGGCCACGTCCTCGCGGCGGTCGCGCATCGGCGGCAGCTCGACGTGGACGACGCTGAGCCGGAAGTACAGGTCCTCGCGGAACCCGCCCTTGTTCACTTCCTCGCGCAGGTCGCGATTGGTCGCGGCCAGGACGCGGACGTCGACCTTGACGGTGCGATCGCCGCCGACCCGCTTGATCTCGCGCTGCTCGAGCACGCGCAGGAGCTTGGGCTGGAGCGAGATGTCGAGCTCGCCGATCTCGTCGAGGAAGATGGTGC
>SXGT01454200.1_pt1 | contig 12442 bp, 13 predicted proteins | sample 3176221 | NCBI WGS metagenome assembly SXGT01 (sample SAMN11356862, study PRJNA531348) | freshwater metagenome | isolation source: freshwater sample F1-120 | place: China: Fuxian Lake, Yuxi | collected 2017-12-25
CCCCAGGAATGGGGAGCCATGGAGAAGGCATATTATGTTTACAGGAGCTACGAGCGAGAACTCGAAAGGAAATTCAACTCAAGACGCTTTCGATTTGACAAAGACATTGCACTAATTATCGCCGGGAATTACAGCCACTCATTGGGGAAGATCAAAACGATTCTGGGTATTTATAGGGTCTTTCATCAACTTAAGCATGACAAGTACGAAGTTAATGCCGATGACTACTCGCTAATTGAAATGGCGATCACGTCGGCTGCCGGCAAAGAGGAGTTCTTCTGTTACGATGCCGAGAAGATGAAGTTGCACTCACACGGACTCGAACGGTTCAGTTCTTTGTGTCTTGAGAGAGACGCGCCGATAAATAATCCGTCCGAATTTCGTGCTTTTAACTACATACTACAGAACGGAACTGAGTATGAGATTGCGCAAGTATTGGAAGAGCGCAGTGCGCCGACCGAAGTTAAAGCGGTGACCCGAGAGAGGGTAGGCAAACACGTATTTGCTGAAAAGCTACTGGCAATCAAGGCTGAAATCGAGAAGCTGAAACCGGCTGATTTTCGCGACACGAACGCAGAGAATGAATTGATCGTGAGTATAAAGAAAATGGTCGACGATAAGCTCGTTCCGTTATCGAATGGCGCTGGTAGGTTAAGGCTGCGTTAGGTTAGTTCCAGCGAATGACCATTGAATGACTTCCTGGCACATCCCACGATATCTCAGGAAAAAAAGAGTCTAGCCAGTCATAAAGCCGACGTGTGGCGCTTTTCATTTCCCATCGGTATGGCGTTGGTCGATCGGAGCAATTCTTGGTAATCCAATCATTCACCAGACCAAATCTCGCCGAACCATGTTGCTTAATTAGCCCGGCGATTGCAGTGATGAAGGGATGTGTTCGAAACTGTCGTCCCAAAACGGAGAAGAACTGCTCGCGCGTAAGGCCTGGCGGAACACAGTACAAGTTGAGATCGTGGATGAACGCGGACGCATCCTCCTGTGGTTCAGCATTGTTTGCCACGCTCCGATAGTAATCGTGCAGCGACTCCGGGTTTGGCGAACTGGGCAATGACAGCCGAGAGAATCGCTTGTCACCTAGGGGGCGCAGATCTAAAGGGGGCAATGGCGGCGGCTTTGTTTTGTTGGCCTCAATATAGGTAAGTGCCCGAGCATAGACCTCGTCATCGACTCTTTCGCTGGCGTTCAAGATCAGAAAGATCTGCTCCCAATCGGCGGTAGCCAGACTAACTTCGCAGCCAATTTCGATGTTGTGATCTGGTGTAAGACCGATTCCCTTGCGGGTGATGTTGCCGCTCGTATGAAAGGCCATCGCATCATTGAAGACGAATAGCTTCAGGTGAACGTCCGGATGTACGTAAAGTGAGATGCGCCGCTCGCGAAGGAACGGGTAAATCGCAAGATCAGATACGTCTGAGACGAGATCTTGCGGTCTCCATCTCACAATCACTTGGAGGTCGGTGGTATCCTGGCAAGTGCTTAGTAAATGCGCTAGAGCGTCCAGTTTGATGAAGGGGGCGATCAGTATGCGCAGCGTTGTTTCTTGGTGGATGCGAGCCGACAGATACTCATGCGTCGGACTCCACACAAGATTCGAATGACGGGTCATTTGAAAGGGCAGATTCGTTGAGGAAATGATCGTGAGAATCTGACTTAGCGTTCTTACCCAGGTTGGCTATGAGATGCTCGATTTTTGATTGATCATGGCACTGTAGTGTTGCCGCCCCTGGCTCGGGCCGAAAGTTTGGCAACATCGGCGAGGCTCTTTACCAGTCGGCTAAGCGCAACAACGCCGCGATGAAGATGAGCACGGAACTGCTCTTCAATTTCGTGATCGGGAATTCCATCTCGAAACATTCGCTGCCGCAAAAGTGCGACGTACAGTTCGTCCCATTCACCGAGGAGTGTGTATCGGTTGAATTCGCGATCCTCTTCCGGATAGAGGCTGGGATCAGGGATCGCCGGCTCCTCAAGGGAAAGACAGTAGCCAAATCGGCTCAGGATATTGGGAGTGAGTCCGGTTCGCCCTTTGAGCTGTTTCAAACAATCGGATGCTTCGGTTGATAGAACGATTTTGTTGAGCTTCATGCATTCACCTCGACTTCCGCACGACTCCAGAAGTAGCCATCTTCCTTAACTGTTCGACGCTCAATATCGTCGTATCGGAGATGAAAGGCGTGGCTGATGGACGGACCCAATTCGCGAAAATACTCCTGATCGATTTCCGTGTCAGTTGAGAGGATCACCACCTGATGGCTGACGTTCGGAAAATAACGAGTCACGAGATGGTTTCTGTGCTTGCTGTCCAGTCGGGCAAGAGGCGTGTCGATGACCATCGGTAGAACACGGCCCGAAACTCGGGCAAGCGCCCAAAGCATTGAGATTGCGTAGATCTGCTTTTCACCGGCCGAAAGTCGTTCCTTGGGGATCACGCGATCCTGGCTGTCGAGAAGCATGACGCTGCATGTTTCTGGATTGATCTTGATCCCGCTGAGAACGTCACCTTTACGCCACAGTTGACCAAAACAATCGGCGACAGCGTTGCTGAGTTCGGCGACTTTGGATTGGGTCAACGCGGCTGAATACTCGGCGAGAACTGCTTGAACGCGAGTCACCATCTCATGACGCTCGGCTCCCTTGGCGCTTAACTGAAGTTCATCCTCTTTCTTTTTTCGAAGACGCTTTTGAACTTCGATCTCATGATCCAGTGTTTTGCATTCCTGTTTGGCTTGATTTGCTTCCGTCTCGGCGGAACCGAGCTGTCGATTCAACTCACCGAGCCGCTGCATAAGGGGCTCCACAACATCGTCATTCGGAACCTGATCGAGAGAACTCTTGATCTGCAACAACCGGCGGGTTTGGTTCTCAAGTGTGCCCTCGAATGACTTTGCGTGTTGCGGAACTTCATTCAGTATCCGGTGGATTGCTCCGAGAAATCCTTCACGATCCTCGTCAGACAAACGATGAAGCAACGGCACGTCAGGCAATTCGGATGGCATCTGAACGAGACCATCCAAGATGTCTCGTACGCGGGTTGCGATTTGTTCGCGAGTCTTCTTCGTGATTTCGGTAGACACTTCACGCGGGAAAAGGTTGCGCTCAATCGACTCTTTCACCTTCGCAATTTGCTTTTCAAGCAGCGTGTGATGGATGCCCCAGTCCTGCAACCTCTTCTCGGAATCAATCTGCTCACGCAGCGAGATACAAAGCCGCGATGCCAGTGTGAATGGGAGAAGATCCGAGCAAAACTCTCGAAACTGTTCTTCAGCTTCCTTAATCGACTGCTTCAGAAGAGCCTCTTCCTCTTGCAAGCTGCTTCGCTGGTTCGCAAATGCCCCTCCCGTCCTCGCGAGTTTTCGCTCGGTGACAGCGATCTCTTCACGAAGACGATCAGCACGTGACAGAAATTGATCTGACGCACGCATCAATTGCAGGCTCTGTTGTGTCAGCTTCGATAATTTGTCGTCGATCTCACGGAGCTCCTTCTGCAACTTTTTGGGCGAGTCAGTTTCTTTGAATCGAGTTGTGTAGATTGAAAGGTCATGCCCCAATCTTGAAATCAAATCGAGTCCCAGTAGTTCCTTGATTGCGTCTGCAAGTGCGACATCGTCGTCTGCGGCTTGCGCCATATCCTGAATCTTTTCGCCGTCGAAGAAGAAAAGTTGTGATACGCCTCGTGGAATCAGGTCACGCAAGAACTCGTCCGCGTTTGCTCGCTCCAACTCGTCCAAAGGAGTGCCATCGCGAGTCACCGTGAGAACGCTGTCGAGGGTAACTCCGTGACAATGCCAGCTTCGTTCGACGTGGAATTGGTGGAGCCTTCCCGCCAAGCCATATTCGAAATCAAGTCCGATGGCTGCATCTTGTAACGGAATCAAACCGCCCTCGTTGCGATGAATGCAGGCTCGCAGGTAATTGTGGTACTCTTCCTGAGACACCCGCTCTCCCAAAGCCAATGGGCCATACAAACAGAGTCGAATGGCCTCCAGAATGGTTGTCTTGCCAGCGCCATTTGACCCGCCAATCAGGATGACGGGGCGAGACTTGTTGTGTCGCTTCTTCGGCGCGAGGTCGATCTCATTGGACCCACGAAACAGGCCGAAGTTCACTAGGACGAGTCGGCATATTTTCATTTCAGACAGTGCCCTTTCCGTCCAACTGGTACAACTTTCCGATCTCGTCTTCGTTCAGCCAGTCTTCACGAAAGATGGCGTCGATCTTCCCAAAGATACCCGCCCGACGACTCATGCCGTGCAATTCACGCTCGACACCCAAAAGTTTCGCAACCAGCTCACCGGGGATTTCGTGGTTCTTCGCAATGTCGAAAAGCAACTCTTGATCCCTGATTGTGAAGTTAGTCACGTCTTCGGTGACAGAATCGAGCTCTCGCCCAGTCACGTCTCGGTAGATCTTTGGTACAGAATCCTCCCAGTCTTGCTCTTCAGTCCGCCAGATCCGTCGAATTTCTTGTAGCTCCAGAGTCGAAATCAACTCGACTTTGGGATCAGGGCCTTCGCGCCTAATCTTCTCTTGTGTCTCGATCAATTTCCGAAGCAAATCTCGGCGAACCTCTGGCTTGTACGGCCCTGGAATAAGTGAGCCGTCATCCTTTTTCGTGACCCGCCCATTGCGTCGTTTGTGCTGCCGAAGTTTGCGTTTGACCTCTGGGTCATGATGCGACGCGAGTTCATTCCGAAAGTCCAAGAGCGCTTGCATCCATTCTTCGCCGTTGTCGACCATTGATTCCATTGAGGAATCCTTCTCAACGACGGTGCAGACCCAGCAACCAAAGCGACTGTTGCCACAAGATGGCGTTGTCGTGTCGACGACCAACGGACACTCTCCCGACTGCGCATTGCGGTACATGCCAACGAGTCGCCGATTACTGGCTCCCCAAGGAGACTTCACCTGCAACAAGTAAGTCCAAACATCGTCGGTGCTGAATTCTTCGATGGGCGAATAGACAAAAGCTCCGGTCAACGACCGATGGCGTCTCAAATGAGTCCCTTTGATTTCGTGATTCTTGAGAACTTGGTCGCGGCTATTGCTCTCGCCTTTTCGGGCTCCCAGGACCATCACGACTTCACCGAACTCGGTCACGCGATCAAGAATGAATTTGTTGGCCGGCTGGATTTTCATTCGATCGGTACACCAGCGGAACTTCGTGGAGGGTGCTGGATACCCCTTGCCAAGCAAGCTCACCCAAAAAGTGTCCGACAACTCGGGGACCACTTTGGTTGCCGTGAACGGTAGGCCCTGTTCTTTCCCGGCAGAATTGATTTGAGCCAAGTTCTTGTCGATGTGATCGACGATCACCGGCGTTTCGACGTAGGTGTCCGACGAAATCACATAGACCGGCTTGGTGAGTTGACTTCGCGGAAGCTCAGAAAGCGCGTTCCAAACGAGTTGCAGAGTCGCGGTCGAGTCCTTGCCGCCGCTGTAACCAACGACCCAAGGTCGTCTGTCGGCAAGATACGTCTCGCAAACGTCCTTGTAGAAATCTTGAAGCGGCTTCCGATCGAAGATGGATGGGGGTCGCTGCGAATCTTGGACTAATGGTTCTGCCACGCATCTTCCTCCGTAAACGTGAATCGCCCCATGAGGCCACACTCTTCGCGACGCTTTTAGCGTTCCCGCAGAATGTCTCCTCTCGTCCGTCGATTGGCAACTACGCGGCACGATGACTCTTGAGGAACTGATTCTCCAATTGTTTCTCGCTCGTGCCAAGGGTCACGCCAAATGCCTGCTTCAGCAGGTTCGCGGTGAGGGTGACATTGACGTTGGCTTTGCTGACTCGGCCGTTCACCAAAGCTCGGCCTTCCCAGACCTCTGAGTTCGCACGCGACCAATCAATAGTCTCCAACGCTTGAATTTGGCGTTTCCATCCGCGTGGATTCTCAGCAATTAGGGTGGTCCCGGCCAACGCAAGGGCTTGAAGCACGAGTCCGTGGGCATGGACATAGTCGCGTCGCAATTCCGCGCAGCTCGCTTGCTTCTTAGATGCCAATTGCCAATCTCGCATCGACTTTCCGACTGTCTCCCAGAATTCGATGGCAAGCTTTGCTTCATCCTCGGCAATTTTCACTTGCTTTCGCTTTCCGAGAAGGGTCCGGGTCGCTTGATAGATGCTGCTGAGCGTGTGCAGCTTGGTCGAGCGGTTCGGAATGGATGTCTTTTCCATTTCCGTCACGTTCTTGAAGACGCTGACCTCGTGTGCCAATCGCCGTGCCAATTGCGACATTGGGTCGCGGTGGTCGTAGAGTATTCCCAGCGATTTTGTAGGACGAATGGCGTGACGATTCAGGTCTGAGAACATTTGCTGTGACCGTTTCAAGCCAGCGTCCGGGAAGAAAACAATGGACAGCGTTTCTTCTCCGATCTCTGGTGATTCCTTCAAAGCTTCCTCAATGGCGGCACGACGATGTTGACCATCATTGATCAGAAATCGGGCAGTCATCGGGATGTGCAGTCTGCCTGCATTCGACGCTGGTCCCCCTTCGCTGAAAGGCTCGAATCGGATTTGAGCATCGACGGACGCGGTGACTGAGGACAGGATGTAAGAGCGCCGATTGTCGGTCAGATATCTCGCGATCTCCGGAATCCGTGTGCGGTTCAGAGTCCGTTGGGCTCGAAGTTCGGCCGGGAGTTCTAGCTCGTCAAAAACGAAAATCTTCGGTACGACTTTCAGCGGGCACATCGCAACGTAGTACTCGCGTCCGGCCTGAATACCACGAATTGCCGTGAAGGCGTGCCAATTGTCCAATGCGTTCATGTGACTTTCTCCTATTTTGGTCGGTTTCTTGCGGGGACTGGAAGTTTGCAATCGACCGGTTGGACGTTTCTTCTTTTGTGCAGTTTCGATGAGCCGAATATGTTCCACCTCGACTCCTTACCCCGCTGAACGTCCGAGGTCTGGCGAGCCCTTGAGGACAGCAGCTTTTGAAGTAGAGCACGACCATGAAGAGCACGACTCGCGAAGTCGTGCCAAAGTGGTCGCTGATCAATCGGCAAATCTCGCCGACTACGCATAGCAGACACTCGTTGTTGCCCGACAACTCCGAACGAAGACCACGTCCTTCGACCGATTCAAGCTGTCAAAGGATGGTCGTGCGACCTTGACGGCGCTGTCCACGATCCCGCAGAGCTTGCGGTAGCAGGAAAGCCAATTCAGGTGGCTGAAGCTGTGAATCTCGCAGTGGCCGTCGCTAATAAAATGCCAAGTGCCGAGATCACAAAGCTAATGGCGCTGATGGCTGCTTCAGATTTCTGAACAGATTTGTTGGCGTGAATTGTGACGACTGACACTGCCAACGGTAAATTGCACAGTGGTTGGTCTTTCCAACCGTGATCCCTCATCTGGGCAAAGCGAGCAATACGAATGAAATCGTGAGCGGGCCATTTGCCACGGACCCACATCCAGCGCGTATCAAACGTATTGGCCTGTGAGGACTTCTGCGAGGAAGTCGTCATTCCAGCCGGCGATTTGCATTTTGCCTCTCAGGCTTTCTTTGAGCGGATGATGCTTGAGCCGCGTGATGGCGAAGCGTCGTAACCAGCTCAGGTTGTTGCCGAGCAGACGTTCGCGCGTGCGGCTGTCGTCTTCGCGGAAGTTCACGTCGAGCACCCAGTGCATGGACTCGATGCTCCAGTGACCGCGAACCGCTTCGCCGAACCGCTGGCCGCTGAGGTAGCGGCTGAGGATGTAGTACCGCACGTCGTGTGTTTCGCGACCATCGGCGTGGATCGTGAGCCGCACCGCATAGCCGATGGCTTTGACCCACGGCCACTCTTTCTTCAACGCGAAGTCCTTGGGGATCCGAGTCAGGCAATAGCTGCGTTCGTCGATGCGGTCGTGTCCTGCGTCCTCGGTCTCGTACTCGCGATACTGCAACTCTTCCAGGTCCCGCTGCAAGTGGTCGGTGAAGAAGTCCTGGATCGCATCAGACAGCTTGGGCTGATTGTCTTTGACCGCAATCACGAAGTCGCCGCCGCCCGTGACGATCTGTTGGGCGATTTCCTTTTGGCAGCCGATGGCGTCAATGGTGACCACCGTGTTGGTCAGGTCGATCCGCGTCAGCAATTCGGGAATCGCCGTGATTTCGTTGGATTTGTCGTCGGTGGCGACTTGTCCCAGCGCGATCCCTTGCTCGCTGGCCCACGCGCTGACGATGTGCAGTGGCCCCCAATCCTTCGAGGCATCGTGCGAACGCCGGCAAGACTTGCCGTCGATGGCCACCAGCCGTCGTTGTCCCGTCACATCCGCCTTAACGCCGCTCGTGATCCACTCTTCAAAACACTTCTGAAACGCCTCGGGCTTGAGGACCATCAGCAGGCGACGAAGACAGTCGCGAGACGGGATGCCGTTGGGCAGTGCCAGATGCTCGGTCAACCACTCACGCTTGGATTTGGCCCAGCGATGAATGGCCGTCGGACCGCTCGCGCCACACAGGATGCCGCAGATGCTGATGACCACAATGTCGACCAACAGGTGCTTCCGATTCCGCGTGTGACGCGGATCAGACAGCGACTCGAAATGCGACCCGATCGAACCGACATTCACAAACAACTCCGCCACGCGACACCTCCTGGTCCCCTGCGTTGCAGCACGCAGGCAAATTCCAGGAGAGAGATACCAAACCAACAGCAATCGCGCCAGCTCGCCTACACGACCCAACTATGCGCGCTGGCCGTGGCCACGGACCAGCGATCCCGATCTCCGTGTTCACCTCGAATCCGCATCACGCGCCTGCGCCAATGGGCGGTCATGCTTTCGAAAGGCGTAAGTGCCGCCATCTTGATGGAGCCATAGAAGAATTCTTTTTACGTCTGCCCAATTGGTCCAGGCCACACCCCAGCACTTGTCGCTGACCTTTTTAGCACAGATGTAAGGTTCCTTCAGTCGTGCTCCGGTGAGTTCGGTGATTTTGGATCCCATACGAAACACGCCGACACGAGACCCATACCAAGTGATGCGAGGCGTCTTCAGATTTTGCTTGCCCCCGTAAGATACGGAGCCGTCGCCATCGAGCCAGCCGCGAGCCCAATGATGATAAATGTCATCTGTAATGCAGTCAGGAATAGGACAATCGAGATTTGACTTGTTCTGTTTAATTCCAAGGTTGTCGAGCTGCTCTACAAGCCGTTTATTGCCAACGCTCACTGAGCGCTGACGTTTATGTCCTGGCTTAACCTGGACGTCGCGAAGGCGGTCGGTCATTCCCAGAAAGGCTTGATATGAGTCGAGCAGGTGCCATTCCGTCTCGGACAACGTCAAGTTGATCGTATGCACCGGCGGCTCTAGCCGGAGGCTGCCGTCGGCCCAAAGCAGGCCAAGAAAGTAGGCTGCTTCGGGCGTAAGTGGGAGAGCGAATGCGTCTGCATTGCAGTTGTCGGTGTTCTCAATAAATGATGTGAGGAGATGCTTTCGATGATTTAGTGATTTCACGCCAAGCTTGAAGGCAAGCGTGGCGACTTTATCCTCACCAACACCGAACTCCGCCGCGATTTGTTTGACGCCTTCTTCCGCGTATCTTTCGAGAACAGCCTTTTCGAGCGCTCGCTGTTGGTCGGTCTTGCGGCTTTCTGCGGCGATTGTCTTGGTTCTGGCGATGTTCTTCCATCGGCTTTTGGATTTGACTCCGAGTTTCTTTGCGAGTTCGTAAACAGTGGCGACAGGGCAGCAAAAGTCGATGGCAAGCTGCGCACCCCCCTCGTTCTCGTAGCGTTGATGAATCGCTTCGGTAAGGCCCGGCGGGTACTTGTTTGGTTGCGGAGTCATCACCTTCCCGATATTTGGATACGCTGGGACGCCAAGAAATTGTAGGCCAACGTTCCGCATTGCTGGAAGATACTGAACCCCACTTTTCTCTCCTGAGGGACGTCAGCCGTGATTACTGTAAGTTCTGTTCTCACGGGGAACCGCCCGTAGTATTCCCGTTCGCCGCAGACGTAGACAGTGCCGGGGGCGATCACACGGCTCCGGATAACTTGGCATCCATAGATTTTGCCGACGTAGCCAGTGCGGAACAGAGACTGCATAGTCTCCTGATCCACGACGTCGCGATCGAACTTCCGAATGTCAGCGTAATCTCGACCATTGATAAAAATTCGGGCGGCACGCAGTCCGTGCTCTTCGATCGCGCCAATGGCGTCCGCGATGGCATCGGCGGTAAGCGGTGCGGAGACGGCGATATCCTGATGAGGGTTGTCGGCGTCGGCAGCGAGAGCATTCATGGTCGCAAAAACGCGCACATCCTCTTTCTCCTTGATGCCGGCGACTCCCAATTCGATCGTGCGCTTGATCATGTCATATCGGCGTTCTCGGATCTGGGTAAGTGGAATGAGCGGCCAAGTGGCGATCTCGTATAACGGAGCAAAAACGCGTTCGCTGTTGACCAGCACTTGGACGGAGTCACCCGATTCTCCGACGGCGTAAGCAGGGACGATCGGATCCTTGTCGTAAATCGGTAGTGCCCCGTCCTCCAGATCTTCCACCAGGAATGCCTTGCGACCGACAGCCGAGTAGTCGCGGAAGCGCCGGAGAGAGGGAGTCATCTTGGACGCCATCGTACGACGGCCTTCCCCCGATTCGATGTAGCGAGCAATGACGTTCTTGAAGGTTTGGATGCGTGGCAAGCTCATGCTCAGGTCTCCTGTGCCGGATTGGCCTTAGAAGTTGGTTGCAATTGCCTGGCCCGGACATCCAGGTGGCAATTTTCTCGTCTGCTTCCAAGGTTAAACCAAAGCGTCGAAGAGACCTTTCGAATGACTGATCCACCAAGATCGACCGCCCGTGTCACCCCATTGGCGATTGAGTCCGTTGTCGTTATGCGCCGGCGGGGTGACTGCTCGATGAACTGGCGATGGAAGCCAGTCGCTTCCGTGCTACCAGTTTTTCCAGAGAACCTCGGTTCGGTCCTGTCCAGAATTTGAAAACTGGACGTGGGTGGCTTTCTCGACTCGATGCCAGGTTGTGAGCTGATCGTTGTAGAGCGGTGAGTCGTAGCTGCTGATCATGACACTTCCCTGACACTGCTTCAGGGTTTCCAACAATCGAACGTGATCCACGTCGGTCATTTCGAATGCGTAGGAATCCGCTTTGCCGCCACTGCGGGTACTGGCCGGGTACGGTGGGTCACAGTAGAAGAGGACATCCGGTCCATCGTATTTCTTGATGAGATCAATCGCCGGAGTGTTCTCGATCATGACCTGGCGGAATCGGTGGGCGACCGCTTCCAGACCATCCAGCGCCGACAGGTACTTGGAAATGGGTTCGGGCATCTGTCGGCGAGTTCTGGTGCTTGTGGCCCACGCATTGGGAGTGAGTCGCCCCATGCCTGTTCCTCCACGGGCCTGGCGACAGCGGATGAAGAACCACCATGCTCTTTGGACCGGCTCGGTCGGCTCCGGGGTCTCGCACAGAATTTGAAACTCTTCCCTGCTATAGGGAGTCAGTTCGGCACGAAGTTTGAATTCTTCGAAGCGATCTCGATCCCGGATGACTCGAAAGAAGTTGACCGCTCTTCCATCCAGATCGTTGAAAACTTCGACCTCACTTCGTTCCTTCTTCAGCAGCACACCGGCCATGCCACCGAACGGTTCGACGTAGACTCGGTGCTCCGGCATCTGCTCGATGATCCAGCGGGCGAGGTAGTGTTTACCGCCATACCACGCGATCGGGGCGTCCGGTCCTTTTGAGTTGAACCACGTTTGCCGTTCGGGTGAAAGCGTGGATTCATCGATCATGTCTATGCTCATTCTTCGGATTTCACTTTCTGGTGGGATTTTTGAAAACGAAAATGCCGGGTTGAGATTAAATTGCTTTGGAAACCGTCGAGGCTCAGGCCGACGAGCTCGATTGCGATGCCACGTTTAATTGTCGTTGGCGCGTTGCCGAGTTGTCGGTGCGCTTGCCAAGTCGACCTTCAGTTGATGTGGCTGCTGCTGGATTTGGCCAGCAATGGGATGGGACTACTTGGCTGTCGATAAACAGGATGCCTGTAAAACACAGAGCACGATCCAGGTATCGAGCATATTTGTGGCTGATCCATTCGCCTCCGCTGACCCAATGGCTGGATCGGCGTCGAACCCTACATGGAAATGTCTTGCCGGCTTGTCGGCACCAACGGGCTTGTTCATTTTTGACGACACGAAAAAACTCCGGTTGCAGACTTGGACAGGAAACCGTGACGACAGGGTTGAAGTAGACGCAGCCCATTGGATTCTGCTCCAGCGTTGATACGACTCTTTTCCCGACATCCTCTGCGAGAGTGTGCATGTCGATGGGATGACGATGGACCCGGATCTTCGATTCGGCTTTGTCGTTATCCGCGTCCATGACCTTGGTTTTGACCATCTCGTCACCTCTGGTGCTTTCGTCGGCTTTCTGTGATGCCTTGGTTTGTCACACGCACTTTGAACCGGTCAA
>SXGT01830836.1_pt1 | contig 12441 bp, 9 predicted proteins | sample 3176221 | NCBI WGS metagenome assembly SXGT01 (sample SAMN11356862, study PRJNA531348) | freshwater metagenome | isolation source: freshwater sample F1-120 | place: China: Fuxian Lake, Yuxi | collected 2017-12-25
CGACAGCGTGCCGGTGCCGGTTCGATCGGTGCGACGCTCGCCATCGCGGAGCACCAGACGCAGCAGATCGAGGTAGGGCCGCATGAGCCGTGGTTTACCACCCGACCCTGATCGCGGGAACAAGCGGTCGTCGTCGGGCGTCGAAGGACGTGTCTCGCAAGCGCGCGATGCTGGTCCTGGCCGCGATGGCCCTCATCGCTGGCGCGCTGTCGTGGCTTTGGGGCGCGCTGGCGCTGCCCGGCCGCGCCGTCATCCGCGGCCACGCCGGCGACGTCGCTGCGGTGGCGCTGGTCTATGCACTGATCGGCCTGGCCTGGCGGGTGCCCATCGCCGCTCGCGCCGCCCTCACCGCCGCCATCGCCGTCGCCATCGAGCTGGCCCAGCGCGGCGCCGGCCACGGCGGCGGCGTCGCCCGCGACCTGACGCTGGGCCGTCACTACGATCCGTGGGACCTGCTCGCCTACGCGATCGGGCTGGTCGCCGCGATCGCGTGGGAGCGAACCCAGCGCTCGATCCGGTAGTCGAGGCCACCGTCGTGGTGCGTGGACAGGGTCTCGGCCAGGACGAAGCCATCGCGCACGTCGGGGATGAAGGTGTCGCACGCGAAGGTCGACGCGAGGCGGGTCAGGTAGACCGTGGCGCAGCGCGGGTGCGCGAAGGACTGGCGGTAGATCTCGCCGCCGCCGATCACGAAGAGCGCGGCGATGCCGTCGTGGGCGGCGGCATCGCCGAGCGCGTCGTCGAGCGAGCGTGCCACCAGCACACCCTCGGGCACGTCGAGTCGGCCCCGGGTGATCACCACGTTCAAGCGGTCGGGCAGAGGCCGGTACCGAGGTGGCACCGAGTCCCACGTCCGGCGTCCCATGATCACCGCGTTGTGTCGACCGGCCGGGGCCGCCGTGGTCACGTCCCGGAAATGCTTGAGGTCGGCCTTGAGCCGCGGCCACGGCAGGTCGTTTTCCTTGCCGATGCCGTCCTGCTCGTCGGCGGCGACCACACACGCGAAGTCGATCACATCGTCACGGTAGCAGATGGGGCTTCCACGCCACGGTCGCGCCGGGGTACAAGTCGGGAGCGATGTCCCTCGCCGGGGACACCGCCCGGAGGCTTCGCTCATGTCGTTTCGCCTGTCTTCGCATCGCACCCTGGTTCGCTTCACTCGTCTGGTTTCTCTGTTGTGCGCCCTCGCGGCCTCGGCTGCGGCCTGCGGCCCCAGCGGCGGCGGCGGAGACGACGTGGTCGACGGCGGCGACACCGGCATCGCCTGCACCGGCAGCGAGACCCGCTGCGTTGGAACCCAGTACCAGGTGTGCGACGGCGACACCTTCCAGATCGAGGCCAACTGCCCGTTCGCGTGCGACGCCAGCCGCAACGGCTGCGTCGAATGCGTGCCCGGCGGCAACGCCTGCAACGGCAACACGGTCATGACCTGCGACGCCGACGGCACCTTCGGGACCACGGTCGAGACCTGCATGGCCGGCACCGAGTGCTCGAACGGCATGTGCACTCGCGCCTGCACCGCCGACGGCGTCGACCTCATCTACGTCGTCGATCAGACCTACCGCCTCCTCTCGTTCGATCCGCGCCTGATCGGCATGGCCGGTGGCCCCTACCGCGTCATCGGCCAGCTCGCGTGCCCGGCGCCGGGCACGTCGCTCCAGCCCGGCGGCGGCGCGGCCACGCCGTTCTCGATGGCCGTCGATCGCAACGCCATGGCCTGGATCCTCTACTCGAGCGGCAAGCTCTACACCGCGTCGACGCAGAACGCGGCTTGCACGGCCACGCCGTTCGTGCCGTCACAGGCGGTGGGCGGCCAGACCTGGAACCTGTTCGGCATGGGCTACGTCACCGACACCGCCGGCGGCGACACCGAGAAGTTGTGGATCGGCGGCGGCAACGTCGACGCCACCAGCTCGGGCTCGCTGGGCTGGATCGACACGACCACCTACGCCGTCAACCGCGTCAACGCCATCGGCCCGTCGGCCATGTACTCGGCCGAGTTCACCGGTCTCGGTGACGCCACCCTGTGGGCGTTCTTCCCCGACACCGTCGCCAACGCCTTCGTGCAGCAGATCGACAAGGCCTCGGGCGCCGGCGTCGGCACCCGCATGATGTTCGATCTGGCCGCCAGCGGCCGCGCCGTCCAGGCCTGGGCCTTCGCGCAGTGGGGCGGCACCTTCTACGTCTTCGTCACCACCGTCGACGCGCTCACCGGCCTCAGCCCCAACGCCTCGGTCCACGCCGTCGTCCGCGCCACCGGCGCCCACACCGTCCCGCTGCAGAACCAGCAGTACGTGGTGGTCGGCGCCGGCGTCTCGACCTGCGCCCCGATCACCATCGGCGGCCCGCCCATCGGCAACTGACAACCGGCAACTGACCGACCGACCGGGGGTCAGGCGTGCTTGCGCTTGCGCCTCGCGCCGATCGAGGCGAAGCGCTCGATGATGCGCAGGCCGATGTCGGGGAAGGGGCGCAGCGCGTGGACCAGCGCCGCCCGGCTCTGGGGCAGGATGCGGATCAGGCGCGGGTGGTCGAGCTCGGCCAGCACCGCGGCGGCGACGTCGTCGGCGGTGAGCATCCTGCCGGCCGAGAACAGGACGTCGCTCGCCGAGTGGGAGGCGACGTTCTTGACCATGTCGGTGTCGACGGCGTCGGGGCAGATCGACGAGACCTTGATCGGGATCGACGCGCGGCGCAGGTCGCCGGCCAGCGCGGTGGTGAACCCCAGCACGGCGTGTTTGGTCGCGCAGTAGACCGCGAACCCCGGGGCCGGGACGATCGACGACAGCGATCCGATGTTGATGAGATGGCCGCCGGTGCGCATCGTCGCGACCGCGGCCTGCGATCCCCAGATCACGCCGAGCAGGTTGACCTCGACCATGCGCCGGACCTCGGCCTCGGTGGTCTCCCAGCCTGCGCCCACGTTGAGCACGCCGGCGTTGTTGACCCAGACCTCGACCTGGCCGCGGGCCGCCGCCGCCGCCGCCACGGCGCGGTGGCTGCCGGGATCGCGGACGTCCTGCGCCATGGCCCACGCGCCCTTGCCGATCGCCTGGGCCGCGGTCTCGGCGGCGCTCAGCGCGACGTCCGTGAGCAGCACCTGATAGCCGCGCCCAGCGAGTGCGGCGGCGATGGTACGGCCGAGGCCGCGGGCGGCTCCGGTCACGACGGCGATGGCAGGCATCGCCGAACACTACATCGTCCGCTCACAAGATGATGGTGCCGCACGCGAACGTCGCTTGCAGCGTGCAGCTGCCGGCCTTGAGCGCGTCGCAGGCGCCGCCGAGGACGCGGATGGTGTTGCCGTCGACCATCTCCCACTCGGTGCCGAAGTCGAGGGTGCCGGCGGCGCCGCAGGTGCCGCCGCTGTTGGACAGGATCACGATGCCCTCGTTGGCGCGGTTGACGTCGACCTGGCCCGACAGATCGAACTCGCACGACAGGATGCCGGTGATGATCTGCGACAGCGCCGCCGACAGCTCGGCCGGGTTGTTGGCCTTGTAGAACGGCGCAGTGCCGGTGGCGGGCGGCATGCCGGCGCCGGCGTTGGCCACCGCCTGCAGGTGGTCGTCGCCGACCTGGTTGCCGACCGAGAGCACCACCGTGCGGATGCCGGCGGTATAGGCGGCGGCGGCGGCGTCCACCGACATCTGCCGCGACAGGGCGTCGTGGGCGTCCGGGTCGGCGCAACGATCGGGCTCACCGTCGGTGGCGAGCAGGATCACCGGCACCGAATTGCCGGCCGGCGGGTTGGCCTGGAAGTCGTCGATGACCTTGCGGATCGACTCACCGGTGGGCGTGTCGGCGGCCGGGTTGTTGCCGTTGAGCAGGCTGGAGATGGCGGCGCCGTTGTTGAGCGCACGGGTGGGCGTCTTGGTGATGCGCGGGCACTGGGGATCGGTGCCCTGAGCGTACGTGTACAGGCTGGCCCCGAACACGACCTGGTTCTGCAGGGTCGTGATCACGCCGCTGCCGCCGATGAGCGCGGTCTTCACCGCGCTCCAGCGATCGGTGCCGCCGAAGGACTGGTTCATCGACCCACTCTGATCGAGGAGCAGCTGCACCGTGGGGATGCGCGGCATCGGCGAGACTGTCACAGAGGGACACTCGTTACCGTCGGTGCCCGAGGTGTCGTCGAAGCAGTGCCCGCTCGAATCGCAGCTCTGGCCGGGATCGCAGCCGGCGCCGCCTCGCTCGCAGTCGGCGGTGCAGGTCTGATCCGGGCCGCAGTAGAAGCCGGACGGGCAGTTGGCGTCGACCTGGCAGGGCATCCCGCAGGCGGGGTCCGGAATACCGGTCTCGCACGGCCCCAGCCCGCCGGTGTTGGTGCCACCGCAGGCGGCAACGAAAGTCACGAAGGGGACGACGAGGAAGTGAAGGATACGCATGGCGGATCCGCCGTCACTGCAACGGCCGATCCAGCGCGGGTCCGAGCGATCCGGGGTCGATCGACCCTGTCGCATGAGGTCCGCGGACCATGGGCCCGGGGGGAACGCCCCACCCCAGCAGCCGGGGTCAGGGCTTCTTGAGGGCCGCCCGGTAGGTCATGGCCATGGCCACGCCCACCAGGATCATGCCCGGCCACATCACGTGGGCGTATTCGCCCTTGAACAGGGTGATGTCCATCTTGAGCGAGACCAGGAGCGCGAGGACCACGCCCATGAGCGCCTCACCGGTGATGAGGCCGGCCGAGAACAGCAGGCCGTTGCGCTCGACGTCGGCGCGGCGAGTCTCGCTGGCGTCCTTGCCGATGGCGCGGTTGACCGACCAGGCGATGAGGCCGCCCAGGAGGATGGGCGTCGACAGCTCGAAGGGCAGGTAGACGCCGACGGCGAAGGCCATGACCGGGGTGCGGAACGGCCACTTCAGCTTCTGGGCGACGTTGTCGAGGATGATCACGCCCACGGCGATGGCGGCGCCGATGCCGATGTAGAGCTTGGGCAGGCCGCCCTTGAACACGCCCATGGACACCGAGCCCATGAGGTTGGCCTGGGGCGCGGCCAGCGCCTTCGAGCCGATCGTGTACGACTCGTGGAGCAGGTTGAGGATCGGGGCCATCAGCGAGGCGGCGACGATCACGCCGATGATCTGCATCACCTGCTGCTTCCAGGGCGTCGAGCCGACCAGCTGGCCGCACTTGAGGTCCTGCACGTTGTCGGCGCCGATCGAGGCGGCGCAGCAGACCACGCCGCCGATGAGGATAGCGGCGATGGGGCCGGCCTTGCTGTCGACGCCCATGGCGAGGAGCAGGAGGGCCGAGGTCAGGATGGTCGCGATGGTGATGCCCGAGACCGGGTTGTTCGACGAGCCGACCAGGCCGGCCATGTACGACGCCACCGCCGAGAACAGGAAGCCGGCGATCAGCATCACGACCGCCATCACCGCGCTGATCCAGATCGAGTGGACGAAGTGGTTGAAGATGAAGAACAGCGGGATCACCGAGGCCACGATCAGGATGAGGACGTAGTTCATCGGCATGTCGTGCTCGGTGCGCACGATGGACGCCGAGCCGCCGGCCTTGACCTTCTTGTAGGCGTCCATGCCGGCCTTCACGCCCGACAGGAGCGACGAGCGCAGCTTGAACAGGGCGTAGAAGCCGCCGACCAGCATGCCGCCGACGCCGAGGTACCGGGTCGCGTACTTGTGGATGATGTCGGCCGAGTCGACCGCACTCTGGCCCTTGAGCATCTCGGCGAGCGTCACGCCCTTGTCGGTCATGATCGAGCCGGCGTCGGCCAGCTCGCCGAACAGCGGGACCGCGATCCAGCGGTTGACCACGGCGCCGGCGAAGATGACGAGCGCGACGTTGAGGCCGACGATGAAGCCGACGCCGATGAGGGCCGGCGACAGGTTCGAGCCGACGTAGAACGTCGCCTTGTCGGTGAGCCAGCCGGCCTTGACCGCGGTCTCGCCGAACAGCTTGAGACCGGTCGAGCCGACCTTGCCGATGGCGCCGACGACGGCGGCCAGGGCGATGACGCCGAGCCCGCCCGACGAGCTGGAGGCGCCGACCTTGAGCACCTCGGCGGTGGCGACGCCTTCGGGGAACTGCAGCGGCTGATCGATGATGAGCGCGCGGCGCAGCGGGATGGTGAAGAGCACGCCGAGCAGACCGCCGAACCCGGCGATCATCGCGGTCTCGACGTACGAGAAGCGCGACCAGACCCCGAGGATGACCAGGGCCGGCAGGGTGAAGATGACGCCGGCGGCCAGGCCTTCGCCCGACGCGGCCGCGGTCTGCACCAGGTTGTTCTGGAGGATGTTGCCCCTGAAGAAGCGCAGGATCGCCATCGACACCACCGCCGCGGGGATCGACGCCGACACGGTCATACCGGCGAACATGCCCAGGTAGGCGTTGGCGGCACCCAGGATGGCGGCGAGGATCGAGCCCAGGATCACGACGCCGAGCGTCAGCTCGGGCAGACTCTGCGACGCGGGGATGAAGGGCTCGACGGGTTTCGTCGACGGTGAGGAAGGATCGCTGGCCATCTGGCCCGCGTCATATCACAGCTCTGCCCTTGCCCTTGTCCTAGCCCTTGTCCTTGCCCTTCCACCTGCTGCCAGCGTCAGCCCCAGGATCACGATCCAGCCACCCCCACCCCCACCCGTCCCCCCGGCGCCGCAGCCGCCGCTCTCCCCCGCCGGCCAGCACACGCCGACCCCGTCGCCCGCGCACGTGAACCCGCCTGGGCAGCGCCGGCCGTCGTCGCACGGTGCGGTGCAGGCCGCGCCATTCTCGGCGGTCGCGGTGCACTGCCCGGAGCCGCACTCCACCGGCGTCTCGCAGGTCGCGCCCAGCCCGCCGGGCTGCGACGCGTCGGGCAGACAGACGCCGCCCAGGCACACCGTCCCCGAGCCGCACGTCGTGCCGCCGCCGCAGGCCCCGAGCACCACCACGTTCACCTCGGCCTGCCCCTCGAGCCCGCGCTGGTCCACCGCCCGCACCCGCACCTGGTGCGGGCCCGGCGTCATCACCAGCGGCAGGTTGAACGCGAACGGGGGCTGCCCCAGCGACGAGGTGGTGGCGCCGTCGACGGCGAGCGCGACCTCCTGCATGGCCAGGAGCGAGTCGACCGTGAACGAGACCGGCGCCCCGGGGACCACCCAGGCTCCGGCGTGGGGCGAGGTGATCACCACGCCCGGGGCCGGCAGGTTGGACGCGCCGAAGGTCGCGCTCAGGAACGCGTAGCTATTCTGGCTGGCGTCGCCGCAGAAGCACTCGCGCGGCTCGTTCATCGTCTCGCCGCAGGAGCCGGCCTGGTTCTGGAACCGCTTGCGGTAGGGCGGCGTCAGGTAGGTCATCGGATCGTCGCGCAGGAGCACGTGATCGAGGCCGAAGGCGTGGGCGGTCTCCTGGGCCACCGCCCAGCACAGGACGTCGGTCCGGTTGTCGACGTTGGCGAACACGAACGTCGGGACGTTGTCCTGGATGCCGCCGCACGGGATGAACGGGGCCACGCCCAGCGCGTCGGAGAACTGGAGGTCCTCGGGGTCGCCGCCGACGAAGACCTCGAAGTGCGAGGCCTGCCCCGGGTCGTCGGTGACGATCTGGATGTCGAACGGCGCGTAGGTCTCGCGCACGCAGCGCACCAGCTCGTCCCACTCGGCGTCGCCGTGGGGCCAGGCGTCGAGCTGCGACGTCATCTGCGGGATGCTCGAGCGGTTGCTGCGCGAGTCGTCGTCGCCCGGCACCACGATGCAGCCGCCCGGCCGGCAGTCGTTCATGTAGATGACGTGCGAGAAGCCGCCGTGGGGCGCGACGTGGACCCGGCGCGGGACGTAGGTCCCGGCCGGGACCGCCGAGGCCGGGAGGGCCGGGATCGTGAGTCCGAGGGCGGCGAGCAGGCCGGCGAGCACGCCTCGAGTCTACGCGCTGGGGCGGCGCCGACGGGCCGGCCGCGCCGGTGCCACCTCGACGCTGTGCGTCGCAGCACAGGGGCTTCCCAACCCGCGTGAACGATGGTTGGATGCCGGCAGGGGGACTCCATGTCCATCAAGCCAGCACATCTGGTCGCCGTGTTCGCGTGCGCGCTCCTCGCGGTGACCGCCTGCGGCCCGTCGACCACGTCGGGTGACGACGACGACGACGGCGACGGCGGCAGCAACACCTGCACCGTCGGCCAGCAACGCTGCAGCGGCAACGTGCTGCAGACCTGCCAGGGCGGCACCTTCGGCGACTCGCAGACCTGCGCGCAGGCCTGCGATCCGCAGCTGGGGTGCGTGGTGTGTCAGCCCAACACCGGCACCTGCAACGGCGACATCTCCACCGCCTGTCGTGCCGACGGCTCGGGCTTCGTCGAGGTCCACTGCGATCCGGTTCAGGGCATGAGCTGCGGGGCCAGCGGGGTGTGCGAGGGCGCGTGCTCGCCCATCGCCGTCGGGGAGACCTACGTGGGCTGCGACTACTGGCCGACGGTGACCGGCAACATGGTCTCGCAGGTCTACGACTTCGCGGTCGCGGTCTCCAACACGACCAGCACACCCGCCCAGGTGACCATCGACGGCGGAGCGCTGACCGCGGCCGACGTCTTCACCGTGGCCGCCAACAGCGTGGCGATCCGTCGCCTGCCCTGGGTCGGCGCGCTCAAGCTGTGCCTGGGGCAGAGCTGGTCGAACTGCCAGTCGGCGCACCCCAACTCGGCGCGCGCCAACGGCGGCTCGTACCACCTGCGTTCGAACGTGCCGGTCACGGTCTACCAGTTCAACCCGCTCGACTACACCAAGCCAGGTGCGCCCGAGAACTCGTACACCAATGACGCGTCGCTCCTGTTCCCGACCAACGCGTGGCGACGCGACTACTACGTCGTGACCTGGCCGCAGACGGCCAACCTATCGCCGAGCCTGATGGCGGTGACCGCCTACCAGGACAACACCATGGTGACCATCACTTCGAAGGCGGCCACCACCGCCGAGGGTGGCGCGCCGGCGTTCGTCGCCAACGTGCCGCAGACGGTGATGCTCAACAAGGGCGACGTGATCGAGCTCGGCACCGCCGCCGCCGACATGACCGGCAGCCACGTCACCTCGGACAAGTCGGTCCAGGTCATCGGCGCCCATTACTGCGCCAACATCCCCGACGGCTTCGGCTTCTGCGATCACATCGAGGAGTCGATGTTCCCGGTCGACGCGCTGTCCAACCGCTACATCATCAACGCGCCGGCGGTCACCACCATCCCCAACGGCAAGGAGGAGATGGTGCGGATCGTCGCCACCCAGCCCAACACCACGCTCAGCTACGAACCGCCCCAGGCCGGCGCGCCCTCGACGATCGCGCTGCCGGGCGACTTCGTCCAGATCTCGCGTCAAGCGGCGAGCTACATGATCACGGCCAACCACAAGGTGCTGGTGGCCCAGCTCATGGAGGGCTCGTCGGTGGCCGGCGGGACCGGCGATCCGGCGATGGCGCTGTCGGTGCCGGTCGAGCAGTACCGGATGTTCTACCTGTTCCACGCGCCCACCAACTACACGACCAACTATGTCGACATCACCGCGCCCACCGGGGCGACCGTGATGCTCGACGGCGTGGCGGTGACCAACTTCACGCCCATCGGCACCACCGGGTACAGCCTGGCCCGCATCACGCCGCTCGGCGCCGGCCCGGCCAATGACGGCAACCACTCGATCACCGGCTCGATGCCCATCGGCATCTCGGTCTACGGCTACGGCATGGACACCAGCTACTGGTACCCGGGAGGCCTCAATCTCGAGCTGGTTCCGATCGGCCGGCTGGTCCGGCCGCCCGCAGCTGTGGCACCCTGAAGCGGTGACGATGCGAACCGCTGCGGCGGCGGTGTGGATGTACATGCTCGCCGCCGTGGGTGGCTGCTACCGGCCGTCTCCAACCGAGTGCGCGCTGCAGTGCACGGCGGCGAGCGGTTGCCCGGGCGGCCTCACCTGCGAGACTGGGTTCTGCATCCAGCCGGGCAGCGGCACCGTGTGCGGCGGCGACGCCGCCGAGCTCGACGCCACCGACAGCGGCGTCGACGACGCCACGTCCGACGCACCGTCGACCGAACGCCTGTACCGGACGCTCGCCGTCGGTTTTCACCACGCCTGTGCCGTCGACACGATGGGTCGGCTCTGGTGCTGGGGCGCCAACGAGTCGCGCCAGCTCGGGGTCGTGACCGCGGACGATCACGCCGCCGTGCCCCAGCGCGTGTTGCCGGCGATGGCCGACGGCGAGTGGCGCGACGTCACGGCCGGCCGGGCTCACACCTGTGGTCTGTGGGCGCCGACGGTCGGCGACGCCCAGCTCTGGTGCTGGGGCGAAAACTACAGCTACCAGACCGGCAGCAGCGCCGCGTCGCCGACGCCACCTCATCAGGTCACCACCCCGGCCAATCAGATCTGGCGGCAGATCGCCGCCGGCGGGGACCACACGTGCGCGGTACTGCAGAGCACCGGCGGCCCGACTCAGGTGGTGATGTGTTTCGGCAACAACGAGCGCGGCCAGCTCGGCATGACCGGCGCCGCCATGCAGGCGGCGCCGATGCCGATCGATGACACCGCGGTGCTGCCCACCACCACGAGCTGGCGGTCGATCACCTCGGGCACCGACCATAGCTGCGCGATCGCCGACGACGGCAAGGTCTACTGCTGGGGCGACAACCGTGAAGGCGAGGGCGGCTCGCTGGTCGGCGGCTTCTCCGACAAGGCGCGCGTGATCGGCGGCGCGAGCGTCTACACCGTCGTCGCCGCCGGCGACAGCTTCAGCTGCGGCATCGACAGCGTCACCTCCGTTCTCCGTTGCTGGGGCCGGAACGGCGCCGGCGAGCTCGGCATCGGCATGTCGGTCAACACCGGCAATCCGTCCGCGGTCGTGGACGCCGGCGCGTCGCCGAAGTGGAAATCGATCGCGCTGGGGCAGTATGGCGCGTGCGGCATCCAGGGGGCCGCGGCGTCGACCGACGAGTCCGGCACCGTGCGATGCTGGGGCGCCAACGATTTCGGCGAGCGCGGCGACGGCACCTTCCTCCTGGCCACCGCGGGGCCCTCGGCCGGCGTCGTAGATACCGCGTTCGCGGTGGGCGCCGGTCACCTGTTCGCGTGTGCGCTGTCGGGAGCCGGCGCGGCGGGCGGGACGCTCCGCTGCTGGGGCGACAATGCCGACGGCCAGATCGGCGTCGGCAACGCCAGCGATCACCGCCGTCCGCTGCGCATCGGCGAGAGCGTGCGCGCCGGCCGTTCGTGGAGCGCGGTCGCCGCGGGCCGCGCCCACACCTGCGCCATCCTCGCCGGCGCGACCGCCGACCAGAACGAGCTCTACTGCTGGGGACAGAGCTCGAGCGGGCAGCTCGACGGCACCGTCACGGGGCTCCCGCGACGGGCTCCGGTGCTGGTGGCGGCGGGCAGCGCCGTCACCCACGTGGTCGTCGGCTCGAGCCACACCTGCGTGCGGCGGGATCCACCCGGCGGCACCGAGATCGTGTGCTGGGGATCGGATCAGGCCCAGCAGCTCGGCGTGGCCGGCATCGTCGGGCCAGCGCCGGTTGTCGCCATCGACAACGGCAGCATCTTCTTCACGGTCGCGTTGCTGGGTGCGGGCAACGTCACCTGCGGGACCAACCCTGCTGGACTTCGCTGCTGGGGCGAGCCCGAGCTCGCGACCTCCAGCTACATCGACAGCGACACCCCGGCAGACGTGAGCTTGACCGGCGGCGTGTTCCCCAACGCTTCGTTCACGATGGGCGCCAGCAGCGGCTGCTGGATCGAGGGTGCGCAGACGCTTTGCTTCGGCAGCAACGCCTTCGGGCAGCTCGGCTGGGGCTCGTTGTCGGTGCCGTCGACGTTTCCGCAGCCGGTGATGAACCTGACCGACGCGACCGCGCTCTCGGTCGGTCCCGGCGATCACCGCTGTGCGATCACCGCGAATCGCGTGGTCAAGTGCTGGGGCGCGAATGGCTTCGGCCAGGTCGGCGCCGCCGATGCGATGCACAAGGACGCGCCGGTCACGGTGCCGATTCCGAACCAGTACGACCGCGTCGCCACCGGGCTCAACCACACCTGCGGGCTCGATGGCTCCACCATCTACTGCTGGGGCAACAACGATCAGTACCAGCGCACCGCGATCGCGTCGATGAGCTCGCTGCCGCCGACAGCGATCCGCGACCCGCAGGGCGAGGGTGTGCCAGCGTACACGCAGGTCACCGCCGGACAGTTCCACACCTGCGCCATCAGCGACACCGGCGCGCTCTACTGCTGGGGCGCGAGCCGATGGGGGCAGGTCGGCGCCGGCACGGCGTCGGAACCCTCTCCGGTCCAGGTCATCGACGGCGTGCCCTGACCCGCCCGGCCGTGGCTCGCTACTCGACGATGACGCGGTCGCTGGCGCTGCGGCCGAAGGTCTCGGGCATGTACATCTCCTCGGCCTTGGACGGCGGGACCACGAAGTTGCCGGGCGTGGTGGCGCGGGCGACGTAGGTGTACTCGTGGACGCCATCC
>SXGT01731142.1_pt1 | contig 12437 bp, 10 predicted proteins | sample 3176221 | NCBI WGS metagenome assembly SXGT01 (sample SAMN11356862, study PRJNA531348) | freshwater metagenome | isolation source: freshwater sample F1-120 | place: China: Fuxian Lake, Yuxi | collected 2017-12-25
CCAGGTTCGGGGCCCGGACGACCTCCGCGGGCGCTCCGTTCGCGTGCCGCCGCACCCTCGCGCTGCTACGATCACGCGCTGGGGTACAGGTTCGCGCACGCCTTCCGAGGTGGAAACCCGATCGATTTACCTACGGGCCGCTGCCGGCTCGTCGTGGCCGCTCCACGCGACGCGGCCGACGTGGCGGTGCCGCGCGTCGCGACCAAGTACCCGAGGACGGCGGCGCGCCACTTCGCGCGGCGCGGCGTGCAGGCCGAGATCGTGATGGTGCAGGGCTCGGTGGAGCTCGCGCCGGTGACGGGGCTCGCGGACGTGATCGTGGATCTCGTGGAGACGGGGAGCACGCTCGCGGAGAACGGGCTCGTCGAGCGGGAGACCGTGGCGGAGGTGTCGAGCGTGCTCGTGGCGAACCGCGCGTCCTCCAAGCTCTTGCACGCGGACGTGCGGGGGGTGGTCGAGCGGGTGCGCGCGGCGCTCGGGTAGGGCGGACGGCGGAGGGGGTTCAGCTGCCCGCTCGGGCCCGCGCCTCCGCCTCCGCGAACCGCCGCCTCGTGTCATCCATGTCCCAGGGCCGCTCCGCGAGCGTCTCCGGGTCCCACTCGCTCCGCGGCCGTGGGGGAGCGAAGAAGTCGCCGCCGTAGACGTGAATGGCGCGCGTCGCCCGGCCGACCGGGTTGACGACCGAGTGGATGATGTCACGGCCGAGGACCGTGACGTCGCGAATTCCGAGCGAGCGCGCTCCCGCTGCCTCGATGCGATCTGGCGTGCGGCGCCAGAAGACGTTGTCCTCGCGCCCCGCGAAGATTCCTACCACCGACCACATGCAGTGGTTGTGCGGCTTGAAGCACATCCACGGCGCCCACGTGAAGTCGAGGATCGTCAGGTCGGGCCCCCGGTGGACCACCTCCAGGCCGGCGTGGGCGTGCTCCCCGAACGCCGCTGCCACGGCCCCCGGATCGGAGACGGCCTCGGCCACGAGGTCGCGCACGGCGGCCTCCGCGTCGCTCTCAGCCACGGCGGCGCGGCAGCTCTCCACGAAGCGCTCGATGTCGAACATGGGTGACCTCGTCGAGAAGGTAGCGCGTCCGATCGAGGCCGCAAGCCGCGGGCATCGGTGGCATCATGGGTCCGATGCGGCTCGCGGAGCTCATGGGTACGTTGTCGCTCGCCGCGGACGTCGCGATGGGCATGCCGATGGACCACGGCCTCCGCTCTGCCGCGGTCGCGGTGAGACTCGGCGAGCTCGTCGGCGCGGGCGATCGGGACCGCGCCGACGCGTTCTACCTGTCGCTCCTCCGCTACGTGGGCTGCACAGCCGACTCCCACATCGCCGCCGAGGTGTTCGGCGACGAGGTCGCGGTGCGCGGCGCCCTCTACGGCGTCGACTGGGGCGCGCCCACAGAGGTGCTGCCGCGGGCGATGAGCGCGGTCTCGCGGCGCGCGGGCGGTGGGGTCCGGGGAGCCGCGGCCGCCATGCGCGCGGCGGCGACGATGCCGAAGCTCATGGGGACCGCGCAGTCCCACTGCGAGGTCGGGGACAACCTCGCGGCGCGGAGCGGCTTCGACGACGCCTTCCGCGCGGCCCTCCTGCAGACCTTCGAGCGCTGGGACGGCGGGGGGTTCCCCAAGAAGCTCCGCGGTGAGGCGATCGCGCTCTCGATGCGGCTCGCCCACGTCGCCGAGGAGATCGAGACCGCGCACCTCCAGGGCGGCGTGGACGCGGCCCGCGCGGTGACGAAGAAGCGCGCGGGCCGCGGGCTCGATCCACGCATCGTGGAGCGCTTCCAGGAGAGCGCGGCGAGCGTCATCGCGATGCTCGAGGTCCCGTCCGCGTGGACCACCGCACTCGGCGCGGAGCCGGCCCCGCGTGAAGTCCCGGACGAGGCGGTCGACGAGGTGCTCCGCGCGATGGGGCACCTCGCGGACCTGAAGTCCCGGTTCATGCGCCGTCATGCGAGCGGCGTCGCCGATCTCGTGCGCGCCGCGGGCCGTCGCCTCCGGCTGGGCGCGGCCGCGGAGCGCACGCTGGAGCGTGCCGCGCGCGTCCACGACCTCGGGCGCGTGGCGGTCAGCGCCGCCGTCTGGGACAAGCCGGGCGCCCTGACGGATCCGGAGTGGGAGCTCGTCCGGATCCACGCGTACACCGGCGAGCGGATCCTCTCGCGGGCGACCGGCCTCGCGGCCGTCGCGCAGATCGCCGCCATGGCGCACGAGCGCGTCGACGGCAGCGGGTACCACCGCCGGCTCGCAGGGAGCTCGTGCCCGGTGTCCGCCCGGGTGCTCGCCGCGGCCGACGTGTACGCCGCGCTCACGGAGGAGCGACCGCAGCGCGCCGCGAAGGGCGCCGACGAGGCGGCCGCCATGCTCTCACGGATGGCGAGGGAGGGAGCGCTGTGCCCGGATGCCGTCGCCGCCGTCCTCGCCGTCAGCGGTCACACCACGGCGCGCGTGGAGCGGCCCGACGGGATCACCGACCGTGAGCTCGAGGTGCTGCGCCTCGTCGCCCGCGGGAAGACCAACAAGGAGATCGCGACCACGCTCGACATCTCCCCGAAGACGGCAGGGCACCACGTCGAGCACATCTTCGCGAAGATCGGCGTCACCACGCGTGCCGCCGCCGCGATGGTGGCGATGCAGCGCGGGCTCGCGTAGCCGGGGGCGCGGCGGAAAAAGCGACGCGCCTGGGGTATTCGCCCCATCGTCGGCGCCGGTCCTGGAACGTAGGTTCGTGTGGACTCGAAAGGAGATCACCATGGGAATCGCGAAGGACATCACCGACAAGTTCTGGGCCCACTTCGAGGCGGGGCAGCTCGACGCGATCGAGGCGTACGTCGCGCCGGACGTCCACTTCAAGATGCCGGGCGTCGAGGCGAGCGGATTCGCGCCGCTGAAGCAGATGCTGGCGGCCTACCGCGCGGCGTTCCCCGACCTCGTCCACCACGTGAAGAGCCACGTCGAGTCGGGCGACGCGATCGCCATCGAACTCGACGCGGTCGGCACGCACACGGGCCCGATGCAGACGCCGCAGGGGACCATCCCCGCGACCGGCAAGAAGGTCGTCTGGGAGTCGTGCGACTACATCCGCGTGAAGAACGGGAAGATCGTCTCGTGGCACGTGTACCACGATCCGACGCCCTTCCTGACCGCGCTCGGTCTGTTGCCGGCGCGCTGACGGAGGACGGCCGTCACGCGAGCATGCCGTCGACCAGCCGCTCCCCGACGTTGGGTTCGAGGAGGGCGTTCGGCGCGCCGTTCGACTCGGCCGCGCGCGCGATCTCGGCGAGCGCGGCCACCCAGCGCTGCAGGCGCGCGACGTCGATCGGGCGGGCGCTCCCGTAAGGCAAGCTGAAGAGCAAGCGCTTCGGTCGGAGGACGATCAGGACGATCTCGTCCTCCCCGGTGAGCGCCGCCACGGCAGCCCTCACGGAGCCCGACGCGAACAGGCGGGCGGCCCACGTGGGATCCGCCGCCGAGACCGCGAGCTGCGCGAACCCGTGGCGCGCGCCATCCTCGGTGACGCGGCCGGCGAGCGCGTCGAGCGCCTGCCCCGCGGGCGGGCGTCGCGACCACGAGACGCGCGTGGCGCAGGCCACCGGGGTCGAGAGGTGAAACGTGCTGGCTGCGCCGCGCCGGCGGATGCTCTGGACGGCAAACGCGCGCCCGGCCACGGGTCCGATCCAGCGGCCGCCGGTCAGCCCGGCGACGTGGCACATCCACGCGTACGGATCCGGCGCGGCGGCGCCCGCCGGAATGGTCTTCCGGGCCGAGGCCCCGATCCGCCACACGACGATCCCGAGCCCTCCGAAGAGGAGGAACAGGAATCCGCCCAGGCCACAGAGCAGCCTGCGCATCTCGTCGACGGCCTCCGCGCGCTCCGCGGCGGAGCGTGGCCAGCTGGCGGGGTCCTCGAAGACGTACGGACCACCGACCGCGCCGAAGGCGATGATGCCGAGGGCGAGGGCCATCCACATGAAGACCATGGCGCGCACGAAGCCCGGGTTTCCGTCGGGGAGGAACCTGCCGCCACCCACCGGCGCCGATGCGTTCATTTCCGGGCGGATAACACGGCAGCGTCTCGCGTGCTACCGGCCGTCCAGCGGCGCGCTCGCGATCTCGAAGAGCACCACCGTCGCGATGCCCACCGCGACGGCCAGCGCCCGCGGAAGCACGTCCAGCGTCACGGCCGCCGCGCCGGTGCAGCCGAGGGCGAACGGAGCCCACGTGCCGAGGAGCGTGGTCCGCTCCGCGACCCGAGTCGCGTGCCCCGCGGCGGAGAGCAGGTGCGCGCTGGCCTCCGGAGGCCCGAACCACAGGCGGAGCCACGCGCGCGGGCTCTTCACCATGCCGCTCGCCGCCGCGAGGCGCGCGAACATGTACGTGTTCGCCACGAGGGGGCTCGCGATCTCGAAGCGACCGGGCACGCCGTACGCCGGCTCGCGCTCCTCCCGCGCGAAGGTGCCGAGGCAGCGATCGAAGAGGATGAAGAACCCGCCGTAGTTCCGGTCGAGCCACCGACGCTCGCAGCCGTGGTGGATCCGGTGGTGCATCGGCGTCGCGAGGACCCACTCGAGCGGCCCGAGCCGCGGCACGAGCCGCGTGTGCACGAAGAACTGGTAGACCTGGTACGCCGCGTGGACGACGAGGAACACCTGCGCGTCGACGAGGAGCGCGAGCGGGAGGTAGAAGGCGTAGGTGATCCACGTCGCCAGAACGCCCTGGCGGAGGGAGACGGTGAAGTCGTAGGTCTCGCTCTGGTGGTGCACGACATGCGCGGCCCACAGCACGTTCACGCGGTGCGACGCGCGATGGAACGCGTAGTAGGCGGCGTCGTGCGCGAGGACCGCGAGGATCCAGGTCAGCGGGCTCGTCGCCGGGAGCGCCACGACGGCGGCGGTCCGGTGGAGCGCGTCGAACGCCGCGACGAACAGGGCGAGCCCCCACGCTGCGCCGACCTGATCGACCGCCGCGCACCCCACCGCGGAGACGAGCGCGCGACGCGAGTAGCCGCCGAGGAAGAAGCCCTCGATCGCGAGCGCTGCGACGAAGACCGGGGCGGCGTACGGCAGCGGGTCGAGGGGCACGCCAACCCCGACCTCAGCGCCGCCCTCGCGTCAGGATCGCCTCCGCCGACAGATCCGCGCTGCCCTCCGGCAGCCGCGCGCGGAGCGCCGCGAGCACCGTCGGGCGCATGCCGGCCCACGCGTCCTCTCCGACCATCTTGCGCATCACGGCGATCGGCGCGGCCGATCGCTCGATCGTGGTCAGGTAGTCCTCCGCCGATTCGGCGCGCATCGACGACGTCACGAGGCGCGTCGACACCTCCGTGAACCCCGCCTCCGTCATCTCGCGGAAGCACTCGGCTGGTTCCTGCAGTTCCCCCTTCCCCGGTCGCGGCACCTGGGGCAGCGCCTCCGCGAACGCCTCGAAGGCGATCCTCATGAGAGGCCTACGCTCGATGGGGCTCCACGTCGCGATCACGATCTGCCCGCCGGGGCGGAGCACCCGGTGGATCTCGCGGAAGGCCTTGGCACGATCCGGGAAGAAGAAGAACCCGAACATGCAGAACGCCGCGTCGAAGGTCGCGTCGGGAAAGGCGAGCGCGCTCGCGTCCATCACCTGGGGTGTCACGTTCGAGATGCCGGCGCGCGCGGCGTAGATGCCCACCTGCTCCACCATGCCGGGCGAGAAATCGACAGCGTCGACGCGGGCCACGACAGGGGCCGCGAGGAGTGCGAGCGTCCCCGGACCCGTCGCGACGTCGAGCACGCGATGGTCAGGCCGGAGCGTCACTTCGCGGAGCGCCTCCTCGTGGTAGGTCTTCCACTGCCAGACATCCTCCGCGTACGTGGGCGCGACCACGTCCCACGTCGTCGGCTTCTGCTGGAGGCTCGGGGCGGCCTGGGTCGTCATGCCCGCATGCTAGGCCCAGCTCGGGCGCCGCGCCAGCCGGCCCGGCGTCACAGCTTCGCCGCGAGCTTCTCGGGTAACCGCCGCGTGGCCTCGCGACAGGTGAGGCCGGCCATCTCGGCGCTGTGCGCCTTCACGTACGCGAACGTGAGCTCCGGCCGTCTTCGCGACACGTCACGCAGGACCCACCCGATGGCCTTGCGGATGAAGAACTCCTTCTCGCCGAGCATCGGCGTCGCGATCTCCGCGAAAAGGTCGAAGTCGCCTGCGCCGCCGCGCAACGCCTCGAGCTGCGCGAGGAGGGCCGTGCGCCTCACCCACATATCGGCGTCCCGCCCCCACGCCCGGAGCACGCGCGCGGGATCGGCTGGCAACGCCCGCGGCATCATCTTCGTCGCGATCCAGTCGACGTGCGCCCAGCACGGCGAGCGCCGCACGAGGCCGAGGAGCCACTCTCGATCACGAACGCCGAGGAGGCTCCGCTTTCGCTCGAGGACGCCGAGGCCCGCCGAGCGGAGGTCGAACCAGTCGCTGTCGTAGAGCGCGTCCACCTCCCGCACCAGCGCGTCGTGGTCGAGGGGGTGGGCGGTGGCGAAGTCCGCGCACGCCGCGCGGAGCTCCTTCGCGCCGATCCCGTGAAAGCGGAGCGCGCTTTTCATGTACGCCTTCTGCGCTGCCGCGCTCGCCGGGTCGCCCGACGCGGCGAAGCGCTTCGTGAAGAAGCGGACGGCGTCGCGTGGTGTCCCGCGGCGGCCTCCCGAGCCGGTAGCAGTCTGCTCACGCGGTCTCGTCATGCCGCACTCCCGGATTCGGCATGGTCACCGAGCGCGAGGTGACGTACCAAGGGCCCAACCGGGCTCCCCTTTCCGCGCAGCCCCGCGAGCAGCTGCGGCAGTACCAGGGGACGAAGGGCCACCCGCCCGAGCACCGCCTCACCGCCGGGATGCCGGATCTCGACGACGGCCTCCGATGCCCCGGGGGATCCCGTGGGAAAAATAATGACGCTGGTCGACCCGGGGTTGCTCATGGCGTAGATGGCGAGCTGGTAGAGCATGTCGCGCGGCAGCTCCCGCTCCCACAAGTCGCGGTACTTCGCGTCGATGAGCGCGACGGTCCTCCCGCGCTGGAGGAGCGCGAAGTCCGGCCGCGGCACGGGCGTTCGCCGCTTCCGGGGGTTCAAGTGGGGGAGGTACCGCATCATGCCGACGAGTCCGCGCTCGTCGCGGACGTCATGCCGAGGAAGATGCTCGCCGAGCAGCCGCCCGACGAGCGCCTGGAAGAAGCGGTTCATGTCGAAGAGAAACCCTGGCAGGCTCGTCATCGCATCGCCATCTAGCGACAGCGAACTGCAAGCGTAGAGGATCTCCGTCAACTTCAACGACGCCGTGTATGAAACCGTGGTCCTGTCGACGTGGTCCCACGCCCGGCGCAACGCCACCGCGTCGAGTCGAAGGGGCCCAACGGCGTCCACAAGGCCCGCTCTGATTCGAGCGACGGCGAACTTGAGGGCCGGATCACAGGCCACCTGCTCGGCGAGCCCGAGAGCGGCGCGAAGCACGCGATTCAGGTGGTGATCCGCCGAGCGCGGATGGTGACGGCACTGCACGGATGGATCGACGAGAGGATAGCGGGTCGCAATTGCCCCGATGTCGATCCGGCCGCGCGGGCTGGAAAGCCGCTCCGTCCGCTGGACATATCTCCGAGCCAGACCTCGTTGCAGCAGCTCGCGCACCTCGGCGAGGAGCTGTGCGACGACGAGGTCTTGTAGAAGACCTCCCGTCGTAGCAAACGGTGCCGCTTCGAACAGGCTGAGGTTCCGGAGGCCGTACGCGTATCGCAGGAGATCGAGGAGGTCGCCCGGCGACATTTTCGGTTCGACCGTGATGACGACTCCACCGAGCTGCACGCGGCCGACGTGGGCCCGCGCCCCGATCCGAAGTCCCGCCTTCAGCTCGGCGATCTCGAGCAAGCCGGCGCGCGCCAGCTGCGCAGCGAGCGCGCGATCGCTGTCCCTCTCGAGGCATACGCCCCGTACCCCGTGCGCGTCCCTGGCGTCCGGCTCGGCAACCTCCCATTCACGCAGCCTGACGAGCCTGTCGCTCATGTTGCTGAGCCGTCGTCGTCCCCACCCGTTGCGTCCACGGCCTCGTCCTCGTCCGCCTCGACCGCCTGCGTCGTGGCGGTGATCGCCGGGAACGCGGAGAGCAGTGCCTGCAGCAGATCGTCGTGACGGGGCGGCTCCAGCAGGGACTCGTCCACGCGATGCTTCGACCGCAAGACGATCTTGTCGCCAAGGATGCCTTCGAGCTTCCCGAAGTCCTCGTAGCAGTACTCCTGAAGCAGCGGGATGATGTCGTCGCGGAGGATCTCGGCGAACCGCGAGAACTCCCTCACGGGGGCTCCGCCTGCCATCAGATACGAGTGGCCGACCTGTAGACTCCGCGCGTCGCGGCCCGCGTGCTGTACGATCCGACGGTTCAACTCATCGAGCCACGGCCCCAACGGAAGCCCGCCCACCGCGACCCGAGCCAGCATCGCGCTGTTCGGCAAGAGTTCGATGAAGCCGAAGCGACGCCTCAGCGCCGCATCGAGCAGGGCGATGGACCTGTCCGCCGTGTTCATCGTCCCGATCACGTACACGTTGTCGGGCACGGAGAACTTCGTTCCGCTCACCGGAAGCGTCACCTCCTTGCCGCGCTTGTCCTTCTCGAGGACCGTCAACAACTCCCCGAAGATCCGGGGAATGTCGCCCCTGTTGACCTCGTCGATAATGAGGTAGTAGCCGCGGGCAGGGGTCGTGCGGGCGCGATCACACAGCCTCTTGAACACGCCATCTCGGCGTTCGAACGCGAGGTTGCTCCCGGTCACGGTCGGTCGGTACCCTTCGAGGAAGTCCTCGTATCCGTAGGCCGCATGGAACGCGCATAGCTCGATCGCCCCTCCCTGCTCGAGCGCGCGCATCTTCACCCCGTCGAGCTGCTCCCAGCTCGTCGAGAACCAGGAGCGCGCAGCCAGCTCGCGCGCGGCTCGTTCGGCCCAGTACGTCTTCCCGGTGCCGGGCGGCCCGTAGAGGATGACCTGCCGTTTCCGCTGCAGCACGTCGCGTACGCGCGCGGGGATATCCGTGAGGTCAGGAGGCGCGGGAGGCGTCGTGGCGCTCTTCGGGACCACGTTCACGCCGATCGCGGACTTCAGCGCGCCCCCGCGTCCGAGCAGACGCGCCTCGATCTCCACGATATTCCTCGGAGACTTCTTGAGTGGCGTGAAGGTCGTGAGGAGGCCCTCCGTCTCCGGTAGCCTCCAGTCACCCGCGAGCAGCCATTCGACGGGGCGACGATGTGGAAACGGCCCAGGGTCCGCGTCGTAGCGGTACGGGCCGGTGATGCGGCCAACACCTCGCACGCGCTGGCCCTCCATCGCGACGAGGATGTCGCGCTCTTGGGCTTTGTGCGCGAAGTTGAACACCTGGTTGGCGATGCGCGAGACGACGTGGGGGAGCCCGGGGTAGCTCGCCTGCATCCGGCGACGAACCTCGTCCCGCGCCGCCTCGGAGATGTCGGCGACGGCCGGGTAGCCCACGGACGCAAACCCGCCATCGAGCATCCGCTTCCACTCGCTCTGCCCGTCGCCCGTCGTACCCACGCGCCAGTAGTCGTGCATCGTGCCGTTGCGCCGGTGCAACACGGTAGCGAGCTCGAGCAGTGACATCTCGAGCTGCCGGGCCACACCCACGAAGAGGCGGGCGTTCACGTAGCGGCCCGGGCGGGGCATCTTGACCAGCTTGAACAGGTGGTGTCTCTGCGTGCCCTCGCCGTGGAAGGGTTCGAGGAGATCGGGGAACAGAAGGGCGAAGTACTTGTGCCCCCATGAAGTCTCCGCGAGGTCGGGCGCGACTTCCCTCATCCGCCTCTGCAAGTGCTCGTAGTCGGCCGCAAGGAGCGTCGGCGCGACGGTCTGGAGGACGCGCGCGCCCTCGACGAGTTGGTCCCGTTGCCTGCGGGCCCGCTCGACCGCCGCCCCCACGTGCAGCCGCTCCTGCTTGACGCTGCTGCCGGTCATCCAGTGCCCATGTTCCGCGCTCTGGTAGATGCCGAACTTCAGCGCGCTGCCCCCGCCGATCCCTCCGAACCTGGCGGGAAACTCCTCGTCGTCCTTGAACTCAAGCCAGTAGACGAGGCTGTCCTTCGCGCCGTCGCGCCTGTGCATCGTGTCGAGCAGCGCCTCTCCGTCGAGGCTCGCGAGCACATCCGGGCCGAACCGCTCCCGGAACAACCGAAGGCACTGTGAGGTCCGCGTCGCGTCGAGGATCTCGCCCTCCGCGGCGAGGCGATCTCGTGCCTCCCGGAGGTCCCTCCCGAGATCGGCGCCAACGCGAGCGGCGACGAGCTCCTCCTCCAGCCCGTCGGGTTCCTCGTTCGCTGCCGTCGGCGCGTCGCCGTCCGTACCCGGGTCAGAGGCATCGGTGTCGGCCGGCCCGTCGCCGCCCGTCGTCCTGTACGTTGCCGCTACTGTAGATGCCAGCGCGTGAGGGTCGATGCGTCCGGCTACGCGGCCCTCGTCGGTGGCGCTCCACACGCCACGGATCGCGTTGGTGATGAGGCCGGCCTTCTTCAGATACGTCCTCGCCCACCCGCACCGGTATTCAACCTCGCTCAGGTCCGGCCTGGCTGGATCATGTGGGATCGCCGTGACCGCCGAAGGGAGGCCCATGAGCTCGAAGACCTTGGTGTCGAGTAGCTCGATGGGCAGGCCACCCGAGCTGCGAAGAACCTCCAGGATGGGGTTCATGTAGTCCTGATAGACCGGAATCGTTGCGGGCCCGTTCTCGCTCATTGGCTCGCCTCCGTCACTGTGGCTATCACGAGCGGCGCCACGCGGAAACGGTCGCGCGCGCATCGCGATCCGCGCGGCCCCCTATCTCCGACCGCCCTGTCCCGCATCGCGATCCGAGCGCACCCCTATCCGCGACCGCCCGCTCCCGCATCGCGATGCGGGAGCGACCGCTCGAGGTGTCACTTCTCCCGACGTTCCGCCCCGATCTCGCCCGCGCGCTCGGTGTTTTTCGACCCGCATCGCGCTTCGAGCGGCGGGACTGTATGCACGGTCTCCGCGCGTGTCCATCCCCCCGTTCGGGCTACAAAACATAGCTGAGAAATAGCGGGAACCTTTCCGTCCCCGAGGAGTCTCACGGGGCGTGACGGGAGAGCGGTCCTCGATTCGCGAGGGCCGAGATCGCCGTCGCCTGACCAGCCACGAACGGAAAGAGACACGACCATGAACACCTACCCCCTGAAGTCCCTCACCCTCGTCGAGGCCCTCGCGATCGGAGCCGACATCGTCTCCCTCGCGCGCGCCCGCACGGTTCACCCTCGCATCCTCGCCGCGCTCGCGGACGTGGAGGCGGCCCACGGCGCGCTCGACGAGGCGTGCCGCGATCAGGAGGACGAGGGCGATCCACCGTCCCTCGCGTCCGTCGCGGCGCCGCTCGCCTCCGCGAAGAGCATCCTCGGCAGGATCGACGCCGTCCTGGAGGCGCACGCCGCGCTCCCGAGCGAGTCGAAGCATGCCGTCGCGGCCCGCCACGCTCGCCTCGCGCTGTTCCCGAAGGGCACGACGTTCCTCCGCGGCACGGCGACCGCCGTCGACGTGCACGGCGGGCGCCTGCTCGAGCGGGCGCGTGAGAAGCCCACGGCGCAGCCGCTGCGCGCGCTCGACCTCGGCGTCGCCGTGAGGGTCGCGGGCGCGGCGATCGCAGAGCTCGGCGCGGCGCGGAGGGCGGCGTCGAGCGCCGTCACCCCGGAGCGGGAGGCGACGGACACCTTCGAGGCCGTCGGCGAGCTCGTCGTCGCGCTCCGCGAGTACGCGCGCGTGGTCCAGGCGGTCGAGTGCGTGACGGACAAGGATCTCGCCCGCGAGCTCCTCGCCCCGCTCGCGAACCGGCGCGCCTCGAAGCGCAACCACGCGCGCGTCGCGCCGGCCGGGCCCACCGCGCCGCCCGACATCCACGTCGAGGCGGAGGAGGTGCCGCCGTCGCGCGCGGCCTGACGAGAGGTCGGCTTGACGAGGTCCGCACGAGCGATCGCGCGGGCCTCGTCGCCTGTCTGGAGCCCGCCGCAGGCGGGCTACTTACCGCACGCGATCCAGTTGTTGTAGATGTCGTCGTTCAGCCCGTGCCAGATCCAGAACACGGGCGCCGGCGGTGTCCTGGACCCCGAAGCGTCCCTCGAAGCGTGCGAGGGCGGAGCCTGCGACGAGGCCGTCACGCCGGACGGAAGCTGGCGCGTGGAGCCCGTAGGTAAATCGATCGGGTTTCCACCTCGGAAGGCGTGCGCGAACCTGTACCCCAGCGCGTGATCGTAGCAGCGCGAGGGTGCGGCGGCACGCGAACGGAGCGCCCGCGGAGGTCGTCCGGGGATCTTGTCCGCGCAGGTGTCCATGGACACCTGCAAGACGGGCCAGGCCACCTCTCGTCGTACGCAACCGCGCGGGATCCTTGAGCCGCGAGCTGGCACGCGCGTGGCTATCGGCAG
>SXGT01062839.1_pt1 | contig 12435 bp, 10 predicted proteins | sample 3176221 | NCBI WGS metagenome assembly SXGT01 (sample SAMN11356862, study PRJNA531348) | freshwater metagenome | isolation source: freshwater sample F1-120 | place: China: Fuxian Lake, Yuxi | collected 2017-12-25
CCGGTTTTTTCGTCAGCTTCTTTTTATAACTTCCGTCTTGCAAAAAACGGTTTAACTCATAGGTATGTGAAAGCGCCTGGAGGCACGAATTCACAAAACACGTATTTCCTAGATTCATTAAACCGGTCTGGCCTAATCCGGCGAATTCTTTGAACCGCGTTTGCAGAGCGGCGGGGACGGGGGCGGCGGGGACGGGGGCGGGGGGTGGTATGTGCGTGGGCGATTGTTCTGGCACTGCACTCATTATGAATATGAATAATGTCAATACTACTAATTATCTCGCAAAATATGTTTAAACGGGTTTATGGCTCGATAATGATTCAAACGGTCCAAATGCCGGTACGGCACACGAAGAAGCAAAATATAAAAGTAATTTAAACGATCGCGTCGTATTATGTATAACCAACTACAATGAACGATAACAATAATAATGATCAAACATCTATTACCGGACACGGTAGAACTAGCCATAGTCGTGGTATATCTCGATCAAGGCGACAACGCGAATATTCGCAATTTCATATCAATCAATTCTATGAAGCAGCAGAAGATGAGCAATTATATACCGACGAATATTTGATCTTTGCACGCGATTATAACCGATTTGTCACCAATAGTAATATTATGTTTTCGCGCATTGAACAAGGTCTGCGAAGTAATATAGCTCGAAGTATAACGCGCGAGTATTTTTATTACAATCGGCATAATGAGCTTACGCGAAATACAGTACTGCCTGGTTCATCCAATTATAACGCCGCTGTGAATGCGGCTCCGGCTCCGGCTTCGACCGCCGCCACCGCCGCCACTACCGCCAGTGCCACCACTGCCGCTGAACGACACGTGCCGGACAACAATATGTTTTCCCGCGTAATACTTGATTATATGAACAATGTATTGAATCTTCAAACACGTGATGATTTGTCGTATAATCCGATGCCACGGGAACCAGCTCCGCAACGGGAGCAGCAGCTAGAGCCACCAATCCACCCCCGTCCCAACCGGACAGCTCAGTCTACTCGGACTCAACCTTATGCAGTTTTTTTTGATTTAACTTCGGACAGTACGAATCATAATAACGACAATCATAATAATAACGTATTAAACCGAATATTTAGCGACAGAAATACAAATATACCAACTGCTCGTGAAATTCAAGTAGGAACTGCAAATACACGATTTTCTAATATTTTAGCGCCTACAAATAGTATTTGTCCGATTTCACACGATGAGTTTATCGATACGAGTGAGGTTACACAGATACGAGGTTGTTCGCATATTTTCAATCGGACGAGTTTGAGCGAATGGTTTAGAACACATTCCACTTGTCCGATGTGTAGATATGATATTCGTGATTACCGAGAGATTAGTGAACCCTTACACCGAATGCGAACCCAAGCGAGCGCGAATGCGAATGCGAACACCACACCAACTAGCAACAGTGCTTCTCAACGCCCGGATTTAGGCGCGATTCAATCCATTGTCGGGAACGGAAACAATATCAATGACATCTATCATCGAATTATGGACAACTCTAGTAATTTTACGAATGCAATAATTGAGAATATGAATGAAAATATGATTACATTTTCTTATGATTTACCGTCATTTTATCGCGGTGGTGACGGTGACGGTGATAGCGATATCGAGGAAGTCGACTAATTCGATGAGCGATTATTACAGATATTATTAGATATTATCAGCGATCATTATAATATATAATAATAGTATATAATTGCAGTAGTAAACTTGCAGTATTTTAAATGTCACTAAAAAAGAGGAGTAATTCGCGTCGTCGTCGTAATCCGAAACATAAGAGTCTTCGCGGCGGTAGTAAAAAAGGGCTTCCAAAACACCCGAAAAATCTAGATGCAAAGATACTTTCAATTGCGACGTTTTTGCGAATGTATCCTCATAGCCAGTCACAAGATCAGTTTTATACCATTTTGCGGCAGACTAAGACATTTCGGTGTTTTTATTCGTTTGTGGATGAAGTGTTTGGAAATATGGATGAACAATTATTTTCGGTTTTATTTTTATCGTTTATGATTTCAACCTCGGGTGAAACATCGTCGTTTTCATTTAAGGATTTTATAATCCGTGCAGTTCCAACTATAGTAGGCAACAAAAAACAAATTGACGAGATTAATGCTGTTATGGTTAAATTCGGCAATGGGTTATCTAAACTCGTATATGAAGAATGTGTTATGGCGAAACGACCGAGTGCACGAACGAAGATGTCTGCGTCTGCGTCTGCGGCGGCGCGGCGTAGAACAACAGCGACCACTTCAGGATTGCGACACCGTGTCGGGGGTAAAAGAAATATACGCAAAACGCGAACGAACAAAAAATATGTGCAAACCGGCGGTGATGTATTATTTATCGCAGAACTAATAATGATATTTTTTGAAGTAATACGACGAAATACCGGATATGGTGGTTCAATAAGTAGTTGGATTCTGCCCGCGACATTGTTGCTGTTTTTTATGTTGGAAATTAGTGGCCAGTTTTCTGCGATTGATTATTTTGGAATTGGGGCTGGAGCGCCTGGAGGGAGTGCTGCTGTCGCCACCGCCGCCGCTGCCGCCGCCGCCGCCGGCAATTTGCCCGGGTTTATTGCTCTTGTCCCTGAAGTTATGCAAGGGTTACCAGCTCCTGATTTCCCCGGGGGGTATGAGTCTCCGGCAAGTAGTTCACCATATACCTCTGCAGTTCAACCCCAATCCACAGCTGCCCAACGTTCAGCTGCTACAGATCTAATAACCAGCCAGATTTTGTTTCCTCAACTGTCTGCTATTTCTGCTATTCAGATTCCAGAGCTTGAAAATGCGTTCGAGCTTTCACCTGTTCGAGAAGGAGTGCGGCTGGAATGGGAAGATTTTCTGGAGTGTCTGGGTTTACCTAATATTGAATTTGTTATTGAAGAAAATGCATCGCGAATCGCCACTTTATTACGGGAATCACAAGATGTCGGTATGATCCCCCCAAATATATTGGATGTGCCCGTTGATGAAATATATACGCGGTTAGTTCAGGTATTCAATCAGATAGATTCTACATATAATCAAGTAATGGGCGAAGCTGTTGTTCGGATACAATGTGCTAATCCAGAACGTCGCTCTCTGCATATTGCGGATCGATTGTTTGTACAGCAGAGGAGTGATGCAGCGGCATCTGCCGCTATGGAACAAGAAGTATTTAACGGATACGTTAGATTAGCCGCTACCGGCGGAATCGTTTTATCTTCTGCTACTGCCAGGAATCTTATAATACGCATATTTAAATTTATTCGGTCAATCGTTCGTCCCACACTACAGGATGTAGCCAGTCAACCATCCGTATTTCCTGGACTCCGATCACGTTCGCAGCCTGTTAGACCTCCTCGCACCACATCACCGGATCTGGCCGAGAGAAGTCGTTTTCCCCTACAACCGCCACACGGAGAAAGTATCCCTCGTGCGCTTGAACATATTCGTGTAATTGATCCATTGACGACGATGATGGGCAATTTAAGTCTTCGTAGTGACAATTATGATTCCGATTACGATGAATTCGGTAACCCTAAATCCGATCTGCCTTAACACCGATGACGACACGACACGACACGACGCAATGCATAAAAAAATAAAAATAATATAATGACGCGTCATTTATCTATCCTACTACTACTACTACTACTACTACTTCACCGGGCGAAACCAGTCTGTAATGGCTTTATTTCCCTTATTCAAGTTGTCGGCTTTCACCAGAAATTCGTCGAATAGTAGCGCCTTCACTTCCTTGTATCGCAAATCCGTGATTTTCTTCTCTTTTTTGACCGGATCTTCAATATGGTCCGTCATCGTATCCAACATATCGCTAAAACGACTTCCTTTATATTTTCGCTGAAATGCCGGCAACTGTTCCAACACCAATCCAAACAATTGTTGGACCGGTTTCATTATTTGGTTGGTGATATAGAAGGAGTAATCCAATTGTAAATTATTCTTGTGAATATAATCCGGGTGCTCGATTTTATCGCCTTGAAGCGCACCTTTTGCACTATTATGTATATATGCATACGGCATTCTGTCTCCTGTATTCGGCTTATTTCCGGGGTCTCGGACGCCCATTCTATCCGCCAATACCTTATGCGCGATTTGCGCCGGATTTTTATAATCTGACCGCAGCGACTTTGTAATAATCAACTTTTCGATCGGACACTTCTGGTCAATCATAAACTGCAGTTTTTCTCTAAGAAACTGAATCGCCCGCTCGATATTCTGCTCCTTCATTAGAATATCGATAATACCTCCGTATATTTCCTTCACAATCGGCGCATTATCGCGGCGTTTCAAAACGATTCCCATACTTTTCAATTTCCCCTTATTCGGGTTTTGCTCATAATACACGCCAACGTACCCCTTCTTTCGCAATAATGCAAAGGGGCAAATCGTCTTTTCATATACCCAGCCGTGCGGTCCTTTTAGAAATCTCGACGCATAATCACCCACCTGTTTCGCCAGTTCGATCGTGATTTCAATCGCATCCTTGCCGCGAATCGGCGTTCCCTCCGGCGTTTCCAGATTAAATGTGAAGAATACACTATCGGTGTCTCCGTAAATATATTCCGCCTTTGAATGCACCAACGGGTATTTCGGGTGGCTAGTATTCAGCATTACATCCCCATATGCTTCTTCTACAACGCGGCGCGCATACGTCAGCAATTTGCGACCCGTTGCAGTCGTCGACGCGGCAACATCCACCTCGTAAAACGTGCTGGTTTTTGCACCACATTGACCATATAACGAATTTGCAGTTACTTTATAACCAAGCTGTCTTTTATCCAAAATATTCGCCATAAAGGAGTCCGTCTGTTTTTCGGCCATTTTTCGTGTCGTTTTTCTTGCGGTCAGTAGCTCCTCCAAAATCGACGGCATAATTCCCTTCTCGCCGTTTGGAAACTGCGCGAATCGACATATCTTTGTCCCGCATTTCACCTTTACTGCGGCAGCCGCCATCTTTGTCTCTGATTTAGGTCTCGTCCATTTATACGTATCATAGAGAATATCAACGTATTTATACCCAGGCAGATTATCATATTTGGCTTCGCCGGTCTCGCGGATCAGTTCGCCATTGAGGTCATATTCCTTCGTCCAAACCTTACTATCGTGCGACAAATTCTCGCTAATCATCGACGATGGGTACAGTGATGAATAATCGTTGCACGCAACCGGATTATCTAAATATAACCCGCATTTCGGCGGAAGTACAATTGCGCCTTCGTAGCCGGATTCACTTGTATCTTTGTCGATTACCGGCATAAGCGTGTCCTTCTCGCGACATTTCATCGCAACATAACTCGTCAATTTAATGCCCTGACCTCGCATCACCAGAAAGCTAATAGGAACGCTGCAAATCTTCGCCATTTCAACATAACCTGTAATAATATCGATCTTGTTCATCAGGTGATGGACCAGATTACAATCCTGAATACAGTATTTCGCGATAATCGCGCGCTCTTTTGGTCCTTCTTTTGTCATCCGGAAAATATCCTGTGGCGATACATCGTCTTTTGCGAGACCCCAGCGAACCATCATTTTCATATCGGGCAATGCGCAGCCTTCGACAGTAAATGATTTCTGGGGGGGTGCTGCCGGTGTCGCTGTCGCTGCCGTCGCTGCCGTCGCCGGTGTCGTGTCATTATTCACAGAGATTACCTTGAATTTATGTCCGTCCTTATACAAATCGGTGGTATGATTCGTTTGCTCGAATTTCACGAAATTGCCTGCGTCGAGACCCACCAAATTATTCGAATATATCCGGGTTACATTCTTATCCTCGCAGTATTCTACACTCTTTACGGCATCACCGATGAAATAGCTCGAGACGTCATCCAGTTTATACGACGACAAATTGAAATCACGCCGCAAATAATTAAAGACATCGACTTGCAGACGACCTGTCATTTTAATGAAATGCAAATCATATTGACCACTTGCAAGCGCGATCTTAGTTTGCTCGATTGAAACATTATCTGCGGTGATTACGCTGTCTCCGCCGCCTCCGCCGCCTCCGCCGCCGCCACCTGCATTCCCGCAGAATTCACCATTGTTTCGCGATAATTTCAAGAATTCCTCATAACACTGCGTTTCTACTGCACGACGAAACATAAACTGATAATCAAAACCGAAGATATTGTATCCAATAATAATATCCGGGTTTTCAGCCTGGATTAACCGCGTCCACGCAAGCAACACCTCCTGCTCCGTTTCATAACTCTCCACCACCGAATTCGGGACTTCTTTCTCCAAGCTGTCGCACGTATCCAACGCGATACAGTGATTCAAATAGGGCATATTTCCATTTTGGCCGTACTTTACAAATGTTGAACCAATAAATGTAACCTTGTCTCCTTCTACGCGCGGAAACACGCTTCCGAGTGTGTCGCTCAATAGCGATATTTTGGTTTCGCGCGTCTGTGTTTTACTATTTAATAAATCGATGACCTTAATTGATAAATCTGCACCGGAAGCTGCCGATGTTTTGGCGCCGGCGGATGCACCTGTCTGTTTTTTTGACGCACCCTTGTTTTTTCCAGGACCGCCGCCGATTGCACCGCACTCGCCACCGTCGTCACAAATATCGTCGCCGCCACACCCGCCCCCGCCGCCGCCAGAGGAGGCATCGCCTGTATCTTCCCTATCTAAGGATCCTGCACCATCGTCACCGTCCGCCGCAGCCATCGCGTCCTTATTATTCTCCTTCATCTGCTCAAACATCTGCTCAATCGTATTCTCGTGCTGAACTATTTCGTGCTTTATAAGATGGCGCAGCTCCTTCCCAACAACGTTTCGGCATAATCGCACCATATCGGCTTCTTTGGGTCGTCGCTTCGGATACACAATCTCGATATTCGGATACGGCGGCAAGTCTTTGTATTTATACTGGAATGCCGTGTATATCATATGCAGAATTGCATCGTCGGTCACTTCCTGATAATTGTGTATCGTTTGCGACACACCGCCGCCGCCGCCACCGCCCGACTGCGCCTGCTGAACCACGATTGCCTGCGCCGCATCGACGATATTCGCCGCCAATTTTTTATATGTTTTCACTGGAATTGGAAAGTCGCCGTGACTGGATGATGCTTCAATATCAAAACTGCAGATCTTATACGGAACTGTCGTTTCTTTATCATTTAACGGTGTAATATCCTCATACGAAAGCCGGTATTCGTACGTACACGTCGTCGTCGGCGCATCGATCAGGCGCGTCTTTTTCAGTGAAAACTGGATCCATCCCGATGGACTGATCTTCTGGATGTGGAAGAAACGCAGAATCGGCGGAATATTCGCCTCGTATATCTCGATATTTGTTTCTGCGAATTCGTATCCTGTAGGCTTCAATCGTCGCGTCTTACCATCCCGCTGTGTATATGTATCTTCATACCACAGATTTTTTACACGATTCATTACAATCGTGTTTTTGAACACCAGCATTACAAATTTGTGATTCTTTCCTCCGTCGAATCCGTATAATTTCTTTTTTTCGACAATTTCGCAATTTTCTGTGATAATACTTGACTCGTGATACTTTCCGATTTTCTTCTTTATATCTCGAAGAAATGCCGCCTTTGTTGCATTTGTCCAGTGGTCGGCAACCTTCACATAGAAGAACGGGTGGTAATCGTCGACGAATATCGCACACGTTTCGCCTTTTTCGTTTATTCCAAACATCTGGATCCTAAACTCTTTTTTGTCTTTTCGTTCGACTGCAGCAGCATATCGCTTATTTCCGTGCTTGCCGCCGCCGCTGCCGTTACTGCAAATGCTGTTACGATCATCTCCGTCCGACGCTGACCCGGACCCGGGAGCAGATGCATCACTGTTCCTCTTTTCGCCGGGGTCTTCATCGCAAATATGAAAGTCGATCAACCTAAATGATTCAGTCGTCGATTGTCCACTCGCCGACGCCACCGACACCGCCGACACCGCCGACGCCACCGACGCCACCGACACCGCCGGGATTTCAGGCACAGGTGCTTGTATTTGTTTTTTTACTATTTTGAATTTCCTTACAGTCGGTAGTGTTTCCGGCATTGTTTATAATATGAATCGTCGGTTAGTTCTATTTCCTTTACTAAATGATTTGTTTAAATTATCATATTTCATTATGTTTCGTTTCAATTTTCAAATTTAATACTAATTTCTTTTTTTATTGCGTGTATTGATATTATACACATTACACGCAATATATCGACATAACGAATCTAATTTATGCCGTCAACATTTGTTTTTCTAAATCTTGTAGTTTCTTTACGAGCTGCTTCTGTTTGGTTAAAGGATCTTCCTCGGTTCCCAAAACAACTGCAACAGCCTGTTTATTTAGAAATAACAATGCAGTTATTATTAGGACAGTTAGTAACAAATATGCGACAATAATCCACGAAACCCAATGATATGAAAAGCACGTCTTATTTGCAATCCATACAAATATTATTGAAACGATTACATTAAATGATAATAGTAAAACCGAAGTTCCAACTGAATAAATATCCAGAATATTGATAATTATCACAAGTGCCAGCACGACGGATGCCAGTGGGCATATTGTAAAATGAAGGTTCATTTTATGATATTGAAAAGGGCGTATATACATTAGTAAGAATAAATATTTTCGGTTATTTGGGAGGATTAGGGGTCAGGGTCACCCAGACGCCCTAGACACCTCAGGGTCAGGGTCACCCAGACGCACCAGACACCTCAGTGAGGGGGCAGTGAGGGGCAGTGCAGGGTCAGGGGCAGGGTCAGGGTCACCCAGATGGGATCGGCGCCCTCCGGGTGGCACCACTATTTAAGCGCCGCCTGTCCATCGTTCTCCATCACAACCGACGACAACGCGATGCAAACACCGATTACCAACACTGAAGACCAACGCTGGACTGTTCTTTCTGACTTTGTCAAACGGGTATGTGCCGACAGAGACGAATCCCACGGGTATGAACATATGAAAGCGGTTGCTGAAACATCTCGAATGATTGTTCAAGCCGACTTCCCTGCCGCCCTGGATGCCCGAATGCTGATTGATGTCATTACCGCCGCGTGGCTTCACGACGTTGCCGATCACAAATACGACAAGGACGGAACACTCGATGCAATTTTGGATGATTTCGGGTACAAACACATTGACAACTTTGATGACATCAAAAAGGTCATCAAACTTGTTTCGTACAGCTCTGAAAACAAAGCAATTTTGTCGGGTAAGCCGTTGAATTACGAAGAGCTTCTTGGCAGCTACTACACACTTGTCCGCCACGTAGTCAGTGACGCTGACAAACTGGAAGCCCTTGGCAAAATCGGTATCGAACGAACCATCGAATACACCAAAAATACAAATCCAGGCTACAGTAATGAAGAAATCGTGGCTGATGTGAAGAAGCACGCAGATGAAAAACTGCTCAGGCTTGCGGATGAATTTATCCGAACTCCAACCGCGATCGCCATCGCGAGGGTAAGACACAATGAAATGTTGAGTGAATTGGCGAAATTATGAAGTAAATGCTCGCTCGCTGCTCGCGTTATTTCAGATAAGCTGGTATTTTTGGATTCAGGGCCTGGTTCAAGTGGGGGCTAGGATATGGCGTTTTTTTTCTATGTTTTACACTTTTCGCATTCTTTCGGCGCAACTCTTTATGCAAACGACGCAATGTTTTACGATTGACCTCTTTGAATTGTGGACGTGCATTTTTTATGATTTGGTTTATCGTCGTCGTGGACGAGGCGGACGAGGCGTGTTTGCTCGACCGTGAACGATGTGACGGCGATACTGTTTGCTTCTTTTGTACCGGAAAATGTTTATTTTTCATTATCCAATCCATTATTTCAGCATATCTTCGTTCACCAGAATACTCCTCGGCGCGGCGACCACCCGTGACAAACATAATTACTGGAACACCGGTAATATCTTTAGGTATATTCTGCAATCTCGAGAGAATTTTATCATTATTGCCCATATCTTGAACGCGAATGCTTGCGATAGTCAATGTACAATTTTGGTTCTTGCATTCATAATCGCGCTCTAGTTCTTCTTTCAGTTTATCCCAATCTTCCTGCATTGATTTACAAAAACCACACCAGTCCGCTGCGAATTTTACAAGTAAACCGTGCGTGTCCGGGTTTTCCTTTGCTTGTTTGGAAATAACATTTAATTTATCCACCTCATCCTCAGTATTTACTTCTATATTTTTTATCATCGTATATTATATATTATAGTTAGTTTATATTGTCAAAGTATTGATATTATTGTTGTATTATTATTATTAATGCCTGACTTCTATAAACAGTTTTTCTCAAATGGTGCTTTGTATGATGTAAAAAATATAATTTTACCCGTATCAAAATATGCAACTATGCTTCGTCCATTACTAATCGTGGTACTATTCTTGATTGGTGCGTATATTACATATACTACGCGTTCCTCTGTAAAATTACCGGAAGGCTACGTAAATGCAGAATCGAATTCAATAGAGGGTTTTGAAAATGGCGCGGGCGCTGGCGGGACTGGCGAGGGCGCTGGAGAGGGCAACGAGGGCGGCAGCGGAGGCAACGGCGGAGGCGTCGGTATGGACATTTTAAACGGCCAACGATGCCCGAATATTCTTATACAACACGGAACCGACATTTTCTTATATAATTCAAAAGTCGCTAAAGTTCCCGGCGTAAATCCGATCCGTTTTAAAAGTTTAGAAGATTATAGCGAATTTATGGAATGGTTACACGGTCGCGGTATTCGCTGTCCGATTCTATTTCTCCAATATTCGTATGACGCACAAGGCAATCCTGTTTATAAAATGCGGCCTTCCCCGACCGATTTACAGGGCGGTCTTTCGCCAAATGTCCCGTATTCGCCCGCACCTGCCGCACTTGTTCATATGATGGATGCTTCTCGTGATAACCCCCCGTTTAATAATGAAATGTATGCCGGCTTCGACCCGCTTAATTTCAATATGGGCGATCATACGCCGCTTGATGCCGCTTTTCGCGAGAAAGAACTCACAATGACGTATAGTGATAATCCAATGGATGCAAATTGGGGAGGCACTCGTTATTCGGAAGCAGTTGTTAATTCTGGCGTTTATGCCGATAGAACCCGGCCTGATGGTAAGTCGAATACTTCCGCTCTTAAGCCGATGAACACTTCTTCTGCACCAAATATAAAATATTCATCTGGTCGTTATGCTGGTGATGCTATTTCAATCGGTCAAGGCCCAGATAAACAATGGGGGAGTGTCGATCCGGTACTTCCATCGCATTTTTTTGCGTAAAGACTGGACGACGACGACGACGGCGATTTATACATTATTTCTATTTGTAATAAGGTATAAACTAATATTGTATAAGTAATTATTACTTGCGGCGACTACTATATTGTCTACGCTTTCCATTACCTCCGCGACGACTATAGCGCTTATTTTGGCTTCGGCTACGCTTATTATATTTGCGACCTCCTAGACTTGATCTTTGTTGACTAATGCTTGATAAAACAGTAATAAAACGATCGAATATTTGTTTTCGTTCGATTTGTTTTATTATGTCTGATCGTACTTCTTCTAATTCTTTTATTTGTTTCAATGTTAATTTATCTTCAGATAGACTTACTTGTTGTGGTACATTCGTTGCCGCTAATATTTGTTTATACATTTTCATCGTTTCATCTAGTAATTTTCCTGCTTCGCGATAATATTCCTCAGTATTTGCTATTTCAGCAATTTCATTCCATCGCGTTCTTATCCGGATTGCTTCTCCTGGAGGTAATTTTATAGCGCGGTGGACCTCCATTATATCGTTTATATATATCGTTGATATAATATATTATTCTAAATATAATTATTCAATTCGTAAATAAAATGTAAAGACATATATTTTATTTATAATACAACATTTTCAGACACATCAGAATTACAAATCTAAATGGAAAAAATCGAATGTTTCCGTACTCTTTCAGGCAGCGGCAGTGGCAGCAACGCATTTTCACAAGATAAACATTACGAATACGTTTATTCTACGCGCAAATCATTTGAATATATTTCTGCACTAGGTCGATCTGACTGGCGACATTTCACAACAAATGCTTATCAATATGCAGGCAAATGGCTTCGAAGTTGTTCAAGAGGGTTCGGTGATGGCGGTGATTATTGGGAGGTATTTTTACGCGGCGACGGTCGCGAACATATTATTTCGTGGGATTATGACGCGACGTTGTGTTTTCGTGAATGCAGTGGCAGTGGCAGTGGCAGTGACGCCGTGTAATTACTTTGTATCTATATATCTCGAACATTCTTCCAGTGTCAACTTAAATTTATTCATTGTATTCAACTCGTTCATATGCCGAACAATATCTTCCATCTTTCCTTCACCGTGCACTTCCTTTGACACATTTTTAAGAGAATTCACTATC
>SXGT01139032.1_pt1 | contig 12435 bp, 11 predicted proteins | sample 3176221 | NCBI WGS metagenome assembly SXGT01 (sample SAMN11356862, study PRJNA531348) | freshwater metagenome | isolation source: freshwater sample F1-120 | place: China: Fuxian Lake, Yuxi | collected 2017-12-25
CTGGTAGCTCCACTTTCATATCCAAACTCTTGAATGTCTCCGTTTTTTACCATGCGCTGTGGCTCACCGAGAACTGCTAAATCACCCTTTATCCAGTGGATTTCGCACCGTATCACCCTGTAATATAATAAAAAGTTAGTTTTTATTTCTGAGCTTTATTAGCCCTCTTTGACCTAACCCCAAAATTGAATCGGTGAAACATGATCAAAGGTATTATTTTTGATTTAGATGGAGTTTTAGTCGATGCAGTCAACTGGCACTTTAAAGCATTAAATAGATCCCTAAACCTATTTGGCTATTCACTAGAAGAAAAAGAACACCAAGAGAAATATGATGGCCTTCCCACAGCTAAAAAACTTGAGATGTTATCCGAGTCCAAAGATCTTCCTAGAAATTTGCACTCTTTCATCATAGATCAAAAACAACTTTATACTTTAGAAACCATCCGTAAGAACTGCTCTCCCTCACCTCAGATTACAGAATTACTCAGCTCCTTAAAAGAAAGAGGCTACACTCTTGCAGTCGCTTCCAATAGCGTGAAGCAAACGATTCATCTAGTTTTAGAACAGATGAGAATTTCCTCCTATTTTGATATTGTTCTTTCAAGACAGGATGTCTCCAGGGGCAAACCCCACCCCGATATTTTTTATCGGGCCTTAGAACTTATGAACATGGGTTCCAATGAGACTCTCATTGTTGAAGACTCCAAACCAGGAGTTATTGCTGCAAATCAGGTAACACCTCATGTTTTTGTCGTGAAATCTCCAAAAGAAGTAAATTTACAAACCATCAATCCTGTTCTTGCAAAGTTGGATCAAAGCCTATCCCCAGTTTCAGTAACTCTGAAACGTCATAATCCTCTAATTCAAATCGTAGTCCCTATGGCAGGACTTGGAACGAGATTTCAAGCGGCAGGATATGAAGCCCCTAAACCTTTTATCAATATTCTCGATAAACCCATGATTCAATGGGTTACTGAGAGTATGACCCCCTCTCAATGGCTTTATAACTTTACGTTTCTTTGTCAAAATGAGCATTTGAAAGAGGCTAAATACAATAATATTCTCAAATCCATCACGCCTAAATCTCAAATTGTTCGTGTGTTAAAAACAACTGAAGGAGCTGCCTGTACAGTTCTCTTAGGTGTCGATAAGCTCAATCCAAGTCAACCTTTAGTTCTCGCTAACTCAGATCAATGGATAGAGGCTCCTATCGATGAATTTATTGAAGATGCCATTAACTCTGGCTGTGACGGATCTATTATGACCTTCAAGGCCACAGAGGATAAATGGAGCTACGCGAGAGTAAATAAATTAGGAAGAGTCGTAGAGGTCGCAGAAAAGGTGCCGATCAGCGAGCATGCGACTGTCGGTATCTATTACTTCAAACATGCGCAGGATTTTATTGATGCCGCCTTCTCCATGGTTCGAAAAAATATTAGGACCCAAGGTGAGTTTTATGTTTGCCCTGTTTACAATGAACTGATCTCCTCCAATAAAAGGGTTAAGATCTTCGAAATTGAGAGAGATCTCATGCATGGCTTAGGCACCCCTGAAGATCTCGAAGCTTTCGTCCGATGGCACCAGAATCAGCCCACACCTGAGCTTAAGTTTCCCATTGATCCCCCTCACAAAAACATGTAAATATTCTCCGAAGCAAGGTAAAAATTACATAGTTTACCGAGGGAGTTTACAATGGAAGTGATCGGAACAACCAAGGAAGCACCTGGAATCACAAGGTTTTTAACTCAAGATTCTAATATCCTCTCTATGCTTCAAATGGTGGGTAAAATTGCCCCCTCTGAGGCTACCGTACTCATTCAGGGGGAGAGCGGCACTGGAAAAGAGCTTGTAGCCAAGCGAATTCATGAACTTTCCAAACGAGCTTCAAAAAACTTAATCAGCATCAACTGTGGAGCTATTCAAGAGACCCTTCTTCTCTCGGAACTTTTTGGCCACGAAAAAGGGGCCTTCACGGGGGCTATCAACCAAAAAAAAGGGCTTGTAGAAATGGCTCATGGGGGAACTCTTTTTTTAGATGAAATTGGAGAGATGGGTGTTGAGGCACAAGCCAAACTTTTAAGATTTCTTCAAGAGGGCGAAATCTACCGAGTCGGTGGAAAGGCTCCTATCAAAGTAAATGTTCGCATTGTTTCAGCTACTAATCGAGATCTAGAAACTCAGGTAAAGAATGGAAAATTTCGTGAAGATCTCTTCTATCGCTTAAATACAGTAACATTAAGAATTGCTCCTCTTAGAAAAAGACCCGGAGATGTGACTCTTCTCATAGAGCACTTTTTAAAAGACGATAGATTAAGTATCAGTATTGTTAAATCTGTTTCGCCTAAAGCCATGGAAATTTTAAAACGATACAACTGGCCTGGAAATGTCAGAGAGCTTCAAAACACTGTCGAGAGATTTAAGATTTTAGGAGAGTCTGAAGTTATTACTGAGGATGATATTCCCTTTAATATTAAAAACTCAGGGCAAGAATCAGAGGCAGACAACTTTGATGACTCTGCCTCCCTATTACTTTCCTTAGTAGAAAAAAGACATATCATGAGAGTGCTTAACCATTTTAAAGGAAATAAAACTAAAGCGGCAGATGCCTTAGGAATTACAGTCAAGACTCTCTATAATAAATTGGCCTATTACGAAAAACCTGGATTCGTTAACGAAATCCATCCCACAAATTTTACTCATTAGACAAAATATAGCGGTTAATCCAATGGGCTATTGCCTTTTTAGTATCTACCTTTTGATATTTACCATCTCGGGTAAATAAAAAGGCTGGATGGGTCTTCCCTTTAATTTCCGACAAAAAATTCAGACACAAAACCTCTGCCGATTTATCTTTGAGATTTTTCATCGCAAAACTTTTAAGCGATTTAATTGAAGTGGATTTCCATTCCAATTTAAAGGCAACTTTTTTTATTTTGGGAAACTTCTTTGTTATTTCATCGATTATTTTAGGGGTCGGAACGAGTTGTAAGTTCCAGGTATTTTTAGATGATCTTTTTCCAGCGGCTATTTTTTTAGGCGCGAAATCTAAAACCGCCGCTGAAAGAACAGCAAAATCAGGGGAATGCTTTTTACAAAGATGCATAACCGCATGATGCATCTCTTCTACAGTTTCAACTCGAATTAAATCGGTATTTTTTAACTTATCGAAAGGGGCTTCGCAGGGGCCCACCACAGCGATTACTTTATTTTCCTTCTCTATCTCTCGACAAATTTCATAACCCAATTGCCCAGAAGAGTAGTTAGAAAGGTAGCGAACTTTATCTAGGTAAGCCCGAGTAGGTCCCGCAGTGACTAGGACTGTTAACGGTTTGTTTCTTTTCTTCACAGATTATGTTTGGCGTATTTTTTTTAGCTTGTCGAAACATTTCTTATATTTAAAATTACTAATCACGAGAACCCACCCTAAACAGGACAATATAGAAATGGGCCAGATAAATCTAAAGTCGCAAGTTCCCACTGAAGGAAAATAGGCAATAGAGTAAAGCACTGAGGAAATAAAACATAAAATTGCCTGTACCCTAAACTCCCCCTTAAATAATAAAGTACTAATTAAACCCAACAAAGCTAATAAAAGATAAAACCAACCAGAGAATAAGGGGGTATTACTTGCTATATGAATTGTTGTACTATTTAGAAAGTTCCTCCAGGGTTGAACCCATGAAATCCCTCCCCCTACAACTAGCGGAATATGATAATGATTAATTCTACATTGACCAAACCCAATAGAGTGCAAGCTTTTGTACATTTGAGTTCTAAGTTGAAAATAATAAGGAAAATAATTCCAAATCGCTTTAAGCCAAATAAGAGTTAATTTATTTATTTCGACAATATCTCTAATGGGCCTAAAGGGAGCGTTAACTGGAAATATAAATCCACCTGAAGTTCGCAGATCTTTCAATACGTTATTTACAGTTAAAGGAGAATAATTTTTAGTTCGAAAAGCCTCTGGAATCATCTCCAACTTTATTTTCTCTCCAATAAATGAGAGATCATGAAAAAATACATATTGATATTGATAAGTTTTTTTAGCGTTAAGTGCGTAACTTTCCCACAATCCAATAAAAACAATCGTCAGTAAAACCAAGCTAACCCCTGTTAACAAAGGATACAAAGCAGCCCATTTTCTCTGCTTGTGAAATCCCAAATTAAATAGATAGGGACAGAGTATATAAAATGGAAGAGTCGCCGCAATTCCATTGTGTCGTACTGCAGTCCCATAAAAAAGAAGTATCAAGATAAGAAATGCTGATAGCTTTTTATACCTGTGGTTAAAAACAAGTAAACCCACAACTAAAACCAAAGAAGATCCCAGACCGATATCTTTCCAAATCACTCCCATCATAGAAATCACTGAGGGGAGGAAACCAAGCAAAGGGACTATAAGATAGGCGTATCTTTTTTTTTGAGCAAATCTATACCAGATTAAAAACAGACCTAACCAAAACATTCCGACGTGAAAAAACAGCATGGGCTGAGGCCCTTTTTTAATCCATAGTAAGTTGTGCCATAGCCATGCCATGATTGGCGGGTGCCAATCTTCATAGGTTCCTGATAGAGCCTGCTGAAATTGCTGATCAGAATCGAATGACATCGATCCTGGATAAAAGGTAAGAACGGCCTGAGCGGCACCTAATATAAGAAGAAAAAAGGAGATTGGATGTCCGCTTATTTCCTTAATAGGGCCTTTTAAAATACTAAATGAATTATAGATTTTATTCATATTTTAATTTCGAACAGGTAAAAGATTCTAATTCTCAATTATTTTAAGAATATAACATCGAAACTTTTCAATTTTGTTTTAATTGTGTGTGAGTGTTCAGCGACTTTGTCGCTGATCCAGCTCAAAGCTATTCTATACTCTTATCATAAATCTTTCTTCCGATTTTGAAGGATCAATTGTAATTTATTTAAAGATAATTGGATCTACATTCATGACCCTTCTGTTAAAGTAGAAAGAATTTTAAATCAAGGTCCCCCGAAATGACTCCAGGCCCAAAAGGCGACGATTTATGAAGTAGTGCCGCGCGGAGTTTTTTGGTGCGTAAAATCATTAAACTAAAGGATGTTGTCCTCGTTGTGAGAATCTCGCCAAGTCGCCATGAACCCAAAGGGCGCTTTTTCGGCACGAAGCAGAATCTCAAAAGGATGGGAACCAGCTTTTAAGGCAAGACTATGGAGCACTGAGGTATTTGAAAAGTTAACGTGGCTTTCGGCGATATGAAAATAGCCCTCGTTGGACGTCGAAATATTAAAGCTAAAAATCCCCGGGTGATCCACCAAAAAATTTCCTTTCAGGCGAAGAATGGCCGGTCCCTCATGGAGAACACCATAAAACACCTCTCTTAAGTAGTATAAATTCATCGGTAAATACGTTGTCGGCAGATACCCTTCACGTTTCTCATTCTTAGAAATGAGCTCATAGTGAATGTTCTTTTCCGCTGCCATTATCCAAGGTTTTCGCTTCAGTACGACAACACGATCTCCAGTAGAAATTTTACTGTATTTACCTGAGGTTAGAAGATACCTTTCCAGAATTCCTATCTCTTTATTTGGAGGGAGCGAAGTATCCAAGATGAGATAGTCGATGTCCCTTCCATTTAATCGGGGATCTTTTCCTTGTTTGAAATGCATGTTCCACAGAGTCAAAATGAATGGATTCGGAAACATGTAAATTTCTCGCCGATGGGTCAAATGGGGAATAAGATTATGAGACGCAGAAACAGTGGCGTTTTCTGGAATTAGGTTTAAGGCCGCTTTCATCTCTTCGATTTTTTTCTCTTCTCGAAAATTGAGAAGCCCCATCAACTGTGACCACTGTGTTGAAAAGGGACGCTGAGAGAGACTCAGATTCGCGACTAGACTACAGGTAAGAACCACAAGCGCTAGTCCAAACCGCGCTGCGGTTTTCCGATGATTCGTTTGTAAAAAGTGCTTCAATAGAGTGACCATTCCTGCGATTGCGCCAACGTGAAGGAAGGGCAAGGTCACGTAGTTGTAGTGATACCGGATTGACCGCAAGTAATCGGTTTCACTCACCACATTGATAAAAATCGCGGGAAGGACAAACATCAAGTAGCGAGGGGAAAGATAACAAAGAAAAGCCATAGGAAGACCAAGCTGGAAATAATATTTCAAACTCACCGGATCGGTTATCAATGAAAGCAATTTTGATGGATTGGTGATTTTCCCAAGAACTCCAGAGAACCAAAAGGAGTAAACAAGAGGTTGATTATTAAATATATGCAGACCATTGAAATAAGGCATGAGAACTCTAGTGGCGAGAAGGTACCAAATCGCTGCCATGAATGCGATCCTTGCACCCCATTGTCGCTTTCCCTTAAAAAAAGTTAACGAGACCCCAAAAAAAAACAGGGAAATACTAACATCCTCTTTTCCGATCATGGCAAACGCGCAGCAGATAGCACTCGCCAACATCTTCTCTTCTTCTAGAAAATAGAGCGCCCAAGTAAGAGGCAAAACGACAAATGTCTCCGGGTGAAAATTTTCAAGATTCATATTTTGAAGAGAAGGATTGAACAAATAAGAGAAACAAAGGATAGCGGAAAAGAAACCCGAGACCTGTTTGCGCGCGAGCAGAAAAAGAGGAATTACCGCTAACACTAAAAATGCGGTTTGCCCGATGTAAAGGACGTTCACACTATTGAAAAACCTCATGAACGGAACAAGGAATAGCTGACCGAAGGAAGCGTGATCGCCCCAGATATGTACACCTTTGATGGTGGTAAAAGGAGAAATGCCTCGACTCAGAAGCCAAATAGCCTGATCGAATAATCCCACATCGTACGCGCTTGTTCCGAAAGTATCATGCGATAGCATGGAGACTGCACTGAAGTAGATGAAGTAATAAAAAATTAGGAATGCAACGAAGATGGAATAGCATTGTGAGGAGTCTACTAAAGTAAAAATCTTAAAGTTGAGCTTCAACTTCTTCAAATGGGTGAATCTGTCTGAATGATGACACATGTTATTTTAAATTCAGCTCTACCCAATCGGCATGATCTGAATGCATACCGTCTCCGGCATTTTCAGCAACCAAATCGATTGTTGTGATATTTTCAACGGACACATTAAACTTTTGCTGCGGCATTCCCCGTTTCATAAGCGGCGTCTGAAAAAGAACATTTTTTCCGTCCATTATCTTAAAAATAATGGATCCCGCCGAGGCCTCCATATCAGCGCCCACTCCACCGGAGAATCTCTTATACTTCTTATTGCTGTTCTTGTTCAATAGTAGAGTAATTCTAGAGTTGGAGTGGGTGCCAAGTCCGTGCTCAAAGGTTTCGTCGGCAATTTTAAAAATATGTCCATCGACTGATTGGTTAATGTTGAGATAACCCCATCCTTGAGTGTGCTTAGTAATGAGAGAAAGAATTTCTGAAGAAGTATTGGGTCTAATGCGAATGGTATCGAGCGGAATATGGTTTTTAGTACTGGAAGATACTGGCGTTAGAGCAGGAGGAGGAGAAACCTTTCCCATCGGTTTAAATTTCATGAGCCACAAAAGTGTACCCACCGCAATGATTCCCAGTACTATCACAACCGGGACAACGAAGGAACGCGGCTTTGCGGAGAATACCTGGTGAGAGTGGAGACCGGAATCCTGCTTTTCTGCGAAGTGTACCGGCATAAATAGTCCCTCAGTAAGTAATAAAAGATGTTGAAAAAGTTTTACTTATTTTATAACGAATCTCAATCTTATTCCAGCCGAAATGCTTCTCTATCTCAGGGTGCGAATTCTCGTGGAAATGTTCGAATACTATAATTTCTAAAACACGTACTTCGAGTTTATTCTCATTTCGACATTTTAAGAGTTCCTCTTCAATTTATCTTAACTGTGTGCTGACAGCGCTGAACCTTTAATTTGGAAAATGTTTCTTTGAAAACAGTCATAAGCCCTGATAAACTATCCATGATTCCGAGTTCTACCGTGTTTGGATCTAGCCCTCAGTTCTCAAAATAAAATATATGTACATTGATGGGGTGAACTTTCACATAAGACAAGGCCACTCTATCGATGTTATTCCTATGCTTGTTGTGATTGGAGTCATAACAAGTAATCAGAAAACTTTTCTTGCTATTCAAACAGGGGATAAAGAAAGCGCCACCACCTGGAGAGATGTATTTAAAGATTTAAAAAACAGGGGGGTCCCTTGTCCTCCAAGCCTCAAGCCCAGTGAGAAGCTCATTGTTTATTTGAGAAACCTCACCGTGGGATATCTTTCTTCTAAAGATTTGTGGTGCTTTAATTAGCATGGGGTATGACCCCTTTTTTGTTTGTTAAGACTCAAAAAAAGTAACACCCTTTTTTATGCCTAAAATAACCACCTGCATATTTCACACAAACTGCTTTACACTACCAAACGGGTTAGCGGAATGGAACGCCAGCGCAAATACCGATAATGCTTAGGCGGCCCGCGAGTGCGACGCGGCCTTGCGTGCATCCCCCACGATTGGGCGTTCGGCTACGATGACGACGCTCAGCCCAGTAAACTTTTCCAGTAGAGCCTCGATGGGCCAAATCACGCACTTGATTAGGGCGTAAAGTTTGACCGAGTCCTCATTGAGAGTCGTCCGGCGAAGCACGAAGCAATTCACCCACCAACCAAAGATCCCAAAAAAATTGGAAAAGTAGGTTTCACGAATAACGAGGCCGGCCGCCTCGACCTTCGCAACGAGTTCCGCGCGGGAATAACGGCGACAATGGCCCACGGCCTTGTCCACTGCCGAGTAAAGGCCGTGGTGATTAGGCACTAGAATAACGATCTTACCACCTTCCTTGAGCAGCCCCGTCCAAGAGTCGAGTGCCGCACGATCATCCTCAATATGCTCGAGCACGTTGAACGCTACGATGTAATCGAACGAACTCTTGCCTCGCCACGGACGGCTCGCATCCCACACCCGCGTTTCCATCTCGTTGAAATAAGAAAAACGGGCAGAAAGCATATCAATGAACTCAGGCGAAAGATCGGTGGCCATTACTTTGCCGTGCTTGACGAGCCACTGGGTCAGGCTGCCCATGCCAGCACCGATCTCGAGAATGTACGGCACTTTGGTCTCTGGCGGGTAAATGCGAAACGCCCGCTTCAACGATGGAGTGTAAATCCCGCCGCTGCTCGCGTCGAGCGCGGTGAGGGTCTGGAACAGGCCAGGGCGAAACGGCTGCCTGTCAAAAAGGGCAAAATACACGATGTGGAACGGCGCGATCAATCCGTACCAAATCTTTTTTTCCTGACGGTACGTGCGTTCAACGTAGGAAATGGAAGTCTCGAAGAGCCGGATACGTGCGTGAGCTAGCCTGGTCATGATCTCCGCTTCGATCCCGAAACGATCCGAGACGAGATTGAGACTGCGCGCAAGATTCCCGCGTATAGCTTTACATCCAGAGCCAAAGTCCGTGAGGTTGAGATTGAGCAGCATGTTTAAGAAAATGTTGAGGATCCAGTTGGCCAGTGCGTGCCAAAATAGCATTACTCGACGGGTGCCTCCACTGAAGCGGCTGCCGACAACCGCGTCGGCATCGCCACGTAGGATGGGGCCAAGTACCGCCGGGTAGTCTATAGCGGAATACCTCAGGTCGGGGTCCTGGATGAGGACGATATCGCCTTGAGATGCATCTATCGCTTGGCGCAGTGCACGCCCCTTGCCCTGCTTCTTCTCGTTCCGAAGCAGTCGGACTTCGGCCTTAAGGCCGAAGTCAAACTGGAACGGAGAGGAGATTAGTTTGTCTAGTAGCTCCCCAGTACCGTCGGTGGAGCCATCGTCGACCACGATGATTTCCACACTACGTAGCGCAGAAAACTCGTTGAGAGGTGCCTGCTTCAGCCCTTCCCAGAACAAGCGAAAACAATGCTCGTTGAAAATGGGAATTAGCAGAGAAAGCTTCATAATTAAGATATCGGAAGAATTTAATAATTATTAATACCAGGCGATTTTGTCCCCCCCTGAATAAACTACCCCTCGGATCATATAGTAATTAACTTTGGGCATCATGGAAAAAAAAGGAAAGATATTTATGAGTAAGAAAGGGGAATTACTTTGCATAAGTCGTCAGAATGGAGTTTGAATATTCCCCTAAAATAAAGCCCCCCAACAATCTCGCGGCACGTTAAAAAAACAAGCTAAGATCTTGGTGTCCAAATATCTTAATGCTATGATGCTGTTCTATTTTAGTTTTAGAATGGAGCCACAGCATGAATTACTTTTCCCTTCGTAATATTTTATTAACACTCACTCTTATTTTTATTCCCCAATGTGGCTACAATGCGCTTCAATCATTAGATGAAGATGTGAAGGCAGGTTGGAGTGAAGTGGAAAATCAATACCAGCGACGCTACGATTTAATTCCAAATCTTGTTAATACCGTTAAGGGTTATGCTAAGCATGAAAAAGAGACATTAGAAGGGGTTGTTAACGCTCGAGCTAAAGCAACATCGGCTGAGATTAAAGTTAATAACCTTTCTGACGCTGGGAATTTTAAAAAGTTTCAAGCGGCTCAAGACTCTTTAAGTGGAGCTCTGTCAAAACTCATGGTGGTGGTTGAAAAATATCCTGATCTCAAAGCCAATGAATCATTTCGAGATCTTCAGTCTCAATTAGAGGGGACTGAGAATAGAATTTCCGTAGCAAGAAATAGATACATTCAAACCGTGGCTGAGTTTAATAAAATGGTAAGGGCTTTTCCCACAAACTTAACCGCACAACATTTACTTCATTTACAAGTTAGAGAAACTTTTAGTGTGGCCGAAAAAGTAAAAGAGACTCCAAAGGTGGAATTTTAAATTTGAAGTATTTCATTTTAAGATTTTTGCCAGTTTTTTTGTTTGTTATTTTGCAGGGGCCTCTTTTTTCTACAGGCATCCCCTCTTTTTCTGACTGGGTAGTGGATCCGGAAAACTATCTATCAAGAACAGATCAGAAATATCTTAGTCAAAAAATTATTCAACTAAATAGTAAGGCTAATGTTCAAGCTGCACTCTTCATAACCTCCACCCTTGAAGGCGAGGACATTGCTCCTTTTGCTTTAAAAGTAGTAGAGAGTTGGAAGTTAGGTGAAAAGGGAAGTGATCGCGGCATTTTAATTCTTTTAGCTATTAAGGATCGAAAATCTCGATTGGAAGTGGGTTATGGTTTAGAGGGAGACCTGCCCGATGCTAAAGCTAGACAGATTTTAGCTTTAGTCAAAGATGAATTTAGACAACAAGATTATCGCTCTGGAGTAGACACCCTTTTATCTATAGTAGAAACTCAAATTCTAAAATCTGGGACTCCAATCCCTAAACTTCCTTCAACTAAAAAAAAACCGTTTCGTTTGATTAGTAATCTTTTCTTACTCTTGATTGTGGGACTTTTTTGTTTGAAGGATCTCTTTTTCGGCCCCTCTTATCATCGATTAGGTCGCAATGGCACTTCCTACCGGGGGGGCAGAGGGTTGGGGGGAGGCTTTGGCGGAGGATTTGGTGGGGGATTTGGTGGAGGTAGCGGATTTGGCGGCGGTGGAGGCGGCGGTTTTGGTGGAGGAGGCTCTTCAGGATCATGGTGAAATGTTATCAATACTTTTCTGAGCAAGATTTTCAACTGATTGAAAAAGCTATTCAACATGCTGAGAGTAAAAGCCGTGGCGAAATTGTCATGATGGTCGTTAAAAAATCGGCTACATTTTGGGAACATTATTTGTTACGTGCTATCTTTTTTATAATAATGGGAACTGGAATTGCTCTTTTAGAAAATAGGTGGTTAGGATTTTCGGAGGAATCTATTCCCATGTGGGAATGGCCCTTAGCGATGTTAGTTATCGGATTAACACTCACTTCATTTTCAATGGTTTCTAGACATCTAATTTCTTCTAGGCAGTTAGAAAAAAAAGTTTACTCCAAGGCTTTAAGAGAGTTTACAGCTCAAGGATTAACTAAAACAAAAGAGGCGACTGGAATTTTGATCTTTGTTTCAGAGTTTGAAAGGCGAGTGCAGATCCTTGCAGATTCTGGAATCAATAAAAAAGTGCCCCCTGGAACTTGGGATATTCAAGTAAAAGAAATGGTGCAGGGAATTAAAGCTAAAGCTGCAGGCCAAGCAGTGGCAAAAGCTATTAACGAAATGGGAGATCTATTAGCCCAACACTTCCCTACGACAGGCGAAAACCCTAATGAGTTGCCTAATCGTATTGATTCATAAGTAGAGCGCACTAATAGTCGATTCCTCCGGTAATGGTGTAGAGCCCAGATTTATATACCTGGCCCTCTATACTGTGTTTTTTGAGAGTTTTTTTGGTTTAGTCTGCTCTACACAACATCTGAAATAGTAAGTATTTAATGAGCAGGCTGAGCGGGCTAAAACTTCGATAAAGTATGGGGATTTACTGTTTTGAGTTTAGGTGACGCTTTGTTTGCCAAAA
>SXGT01422989.1_pt1 | contig 12435 bp, 14 predicted proteins | sample 3176221 | NCBI WGS metagenome assembly SXGT01 (sample SAMN11356862, study PRJNA531348) | freshwater metagenome | isolation source: freshwater sample F1-120 | place: China: Fuxian Lake, Yuxi | collected 2017-12-25
CGGAACAACGAAAAAATCGTAGATCAAGGTGGTGGCGCCCAACATGGCTTGCGACGTGATCGACATGGCGATCCAGGCCCACGGCGGCGGTGGCGTCAGCGGGGATTTCCCACTGGCCTACGCCTACGCCAGCCAGCGCACGCTTCGCCTGGCCGACGGTCCCGACGAAGTGCACCGTCAGTCGATTGCCAAGCTCGAACTCGCCCGGCACATGACCGTGAAGACCGACGTGGAAATGCCTGTCACGCGGGGCTTCTGAACCTGCAGGCCGGGCTCAGGGCCTCGGCAACGCGCTCGCCTGCTCCGTCAAATGGCGGAGCAGGTCCATCGCGTGAAGCGCGGTCGCGGTGTCGCGGGTCTGGTCGATCTGCAAGCGCAAATACAACTTTCCGCGGAGCAACATGAACAGCACGGGCGTCGCCGCCGATACGCGGTCGCCCGGCCAGGTCATGAGACGTTGCACCGCACTGGCATCGAACCAGCTCCGGGCAACTTCCGTGGCGTCCGTCAGCACGGCGTAGCGCTCCCAGAAGGCCTCGTCGGGCCCGGCCCAGCCCGCATCGCGGTACTGCGCGAGCCAACGGATTTCTTCCGGCAGCATCGTGGCACTGGTCTGAAGATCATCGGTGTAGCTCGCATACAGTGCCGTGGCCTGCTCTTCGAGCGCCCGCTTCAGGGCGCGGTTCATCAGCACGATACTGCTCGGCGTGGCCAGCGCAAGGTCGACACGGCCCATGAGCTCCATACCCTGCACGTAGGGTCGGGATGGCGCGCTGCATTCGATGCGCACGTTGCGCCCCTGCCATTGGCCCACGATGGCGTAAGCACCGCCGAACATGGACTTGAAGGCGAGCCCCTGCGAAGAAGCCCACTGCGCCAGCGGACTCGACGGGTCTGACGATGCCAGCAAGCTGCCCCACGCTTTTCCCAGTCGATCGAACATGGACTTGTGATTTCTCTTAGAGTGAACCTGCATCAAGCATAACCAACCGCCCACCCACATAGAAAGGCCACCGCCATGATCGACGTCTACTCCTGGCCAACGCCCAATGGGCACAAGGTCCACATCATGCTGGAGGAATGCGGCCTTCGGCTGGGGCGCGACTGGCAGGTCCACGCGATCAACATCGGCCAGGGCGACCAGTTCGCGCGCGACTTCCTGAAGATCAGCCCGAACAACAAGATACCCGCCCTGGTCGATCCGGACGGGCCCGACGGCGAGCCCATCAGTCTTTTCGAGTCCGGTGCGATCCTGTTGTACCTGGCGGCCAAGACCGGCAAGGTCCTGCCGAAGTCCGATCGAGCGAAGTGGAAGGTGCTGGAGTGGCTGATGTTCCAGATGGGTGGCGTGGGGCCCATGCTGGGCCAGGCGCACCACTTCCGCCTGTACGCGCCGGAGAAGATCGAATACGCCGTGAACCGCTACACCAACGAGGCAAGACGGCTCTATGGCGTGATGGACCGGCAACTGGCGCACCACAAGTTCATGGCTGGCGATGCGTACTCGGTCGCCGACATCGCGATCTTCCCCTGGTTGCGAAGCTGGCAGAACCAGGGCATCGACTGGGCTGACCATCCCGCGCTGAAGGTGTGGTTCGACACCATCGCCGCTCGCCCGGCGGTGCAACGCGCCGTGACTGTGCTGGCCGATGCGCGCAAACCCCTCACCGACGACAAGTCCCGCGACGTGCTGTTTGGCAAGACACAGTACGAAAAACGCTGAGGTTCGAGCGATGGCCTCGGCAGCAGGTACAATCGGCGGCTTAGTCGGAGCGTAGCGCAGCCTGGTAGCGCATCTGCTGTGGGAGCAGAGGGTCGCGAGTTCGAATCCCGCCGCTCCGACCATTGATCGAAAACAAAAAGGCCCACAGTGTGGGCCTTTTTTGTATCGCCGGTCACTCTGTCTGCCCGTAGCTCAACCGGATAGAGCAGCTGCCTTCTAAGCAGCAGGTCGGGGGTTCGAGTCCCTCCGGGCAGGCCAAGATCCCGCTTTACACCCTACCATCCTGGCTGCGCAGAACGCGATCCTGAAGGCAATGCAACACCTCGCTCAGCACTGGCGTCGGTACCAGAAGCTGTTTTCGATACGCTGCATCTGCAAGCGCTCGTAAAACTCAGCTGCCTCCGGCACCGAAGACAGGACGAGTGCCACCCCAGGTCCGAGAAGATCGCGTGTCTTACTCAACAGGCCTTTGCCAATTCCTCGCCCCTGCTCGGAGGAAACCACGGCAAGATCCGAAAGGTATGCGCACCAGGCGAAATCCGTGATGCATCGAGCGATGCCCACCAGGCGCCTGTCTGGTTGGTCGAGTCGGGCGGTGACAACGAGGTCGGCACGGGCAAGCATGGTGTGCAGTCGGGCCAGGTCTTCGACAGGTCTGATGCCGGCCAGACCCGAATGTAGGAGCAGATGCTGAAACTCGACGACACCAAGACCCGGTTCCGTTGCATATCGAACCAGCGGCGGTGCGAAGTGAGGACTGCAGGCTGCTTCATTCATCTTCCATCTCGAACGCCTCAATGGACCTACCGTCGATATCGGTAAATCCGTACTCTCGCGCCAGGTCCGCCACGCGGAGCACGGCGCCCGACTTTTTCATCACGTCTGAATCGTTGGCCAGTGCGGCTACCGCGCGTCCAAGGTACCGGGGCGATTCGGTCCGGGCAAGCGCCGGCCTTTCTCTCCAGTGCGCTTCATCGGTCCGGTGACCTGCCAGCACCAGCTCCGTCCGCATCCACCCCGGCGACACGGCGACAGACGCCACACCATGTGAACGAAGCTCCTGTGCAAAACCAAAGGCCAAGCGCGTCATGGCGGCCTTCGCCAGGTCGTAGTAAAGGTTGCCACGCAGGTAGCGGTTGCGGTCCCAATAGGTGGTCGTCACGATCAACCCATGTCCCTGGCTCACAAACAGCGGCGCTGCTGCCCGGGTCGCGAGCAGATGGTTCCGTACACCGCGATTCATCATGGAATCCCAGTGCTCCACCCGATGTTCCCAAAACGGAGCATTGAACACGCCATCAAACGTCTCGTGCCCGCCCCACGCGTTGTTCACGAGCAAGTCCAGTCTTCCCTGCTCTTGCCGCAGTCTGGCGAAAAGAGCCTGCACTTCATCGTCGCAGGTGTGATCACACTGCACCGGAACTCCGATGCCGCCCGCGCGATTCACCGCTTCTGCCGTGTCATCAATGTTGCCGGGCATGGCACCCAGACCCGACAGCGCAAGGATCTGTGCATAGCTCTGGGCAGGCCGTTGTCGCGTGCTGCGACCGGTGACGTAGACAGTGGCACCGACCGCACCCAACTCCGTGGCGATTCCGAGCCCTGCTCCCCTGCTCGCCCCCGTCACCAGCGCAACGCGTCCCTTCAATGGTTTTGATCCGCTCAACTTGTTCATTTCGCTCCCGATACGGTGTAGACGGACGCCACCATAGCGTTCGTTCAAGACGTTGTCTTGGAAGAACCCGAAACGGTGCGCCTGAGAAATTCAGTGGGTGTCATGCCGCAGAGCGCGCGGAACTCGCTGATGAGGTGCGATTGATCGTAAAAGCCGCAGTCTGCAGCCAGCTCCGCCCACCTCACCTTCCGTTCCATGCGCAACGTGCGCAGCAGGTGATGCAATCTTGCGAGCCGCCCCAGCGCTCGTGGCGACAATCCCACCTGTTCGTAAAAGAGCTGTTGCAATCGCCGCTCGCCAACCCCGACGGATTCGGCCACGTCGCGCAAAGGAGCACGACGGCTTGCGCTCGTGATCTGCCTGATGGCGGAAGACACCGCGGGCGCCCCGTGAGCCTGCACCCTGCGGCGTTTGTGGAGCAACAGGTTCCAAAGCACATTGACCCGCGACGTGTCGTCGGGCGCGGCGACCAGACGCTCATGCATGGCGACAGCTTCGTCCCCCAGGAGATCTTGAAAAGAGAGGGACCTGCCCAGCAACTCACCTGCGGGCAGGTGAAACAAGGCCATCGTCGCACCCGGCAGCAAAGTCATGGAAAGCCCGTGCATCGAACCGCGAAGCCGAACCATCCTGTGCGCATCGGAAGCACCGACGATCAGTGCGGCAGGGTCCGCAGCGCGGGCGCCATCTGGTCCCGGCAAATGAATGACCAGTCGCACCGCGCCATCCGGTAGCACACGCTCCCAAACCTCTTCGTTTCCGGAGAACTGCTCCCGATAAAGCAAGCTGTGCGCTACATGTTGGCGCAGGGGCTTGGGTACTGGGAGGGAGCGCAGCACCTTGTCGGGGCCTGTTGCCTCAGGGCCCTGGACTCGGTCTTCTTGAAGTCGAAGGAACAGCCGTTCAGTCATGGCAGCGAAGCGATGGATGATGTATCAATGGAACCGCTTGCCCGACAAGGCGAAGCTGAAGTTCGGGCCAGACGAACACGGGAATGCTCCCCAACAGATCTGTCCTGATTGCCCAATCATCGCGGAGGTGCGTTGCCAAATCAAATCAAAATGGCCCACTTCGTCTCCCCTCGACTGCTCGGCGGCCCCAGGCCTTCCCGACGCGTACGTGGCCATCAGAGCAAGGAAGCATCATGAACATCGAATATCGTCACAACCATCCCCTTGATCCACAGGACGTCATACGCGTATTTGACAGCTCCGGCATCCGCAGGCCTACCGACGATCTGCCGCGCATCGCTCGCATGTTTGCAGTCAGCGCCCTCGTCATTTCAGCCTGGGATCAGGGTGTGCTCGTTGGCGTCAGCCGGTCCTTGACCGACCATGCCTACTGCTGCTACCTGTCGGATCTCGCCGTGGCCCTTGAGTACCAGGGACGCGGCATTGGAACGGAACTCATCGCCCGGACGCGAAGCGTGCTCGGGGAGCAAGTGTCACTGATCCTGCTTTCTGCCCCGGGGGCCATGTCGTACTACCCGAGGCTTGGCTTCGAGCCTGCGGACAACGCGTTCATCCTCCGGCGCAGACGGTGACTTGGCCGGCGGAGCGGAATGTGGCGCCCTCCTCTCAAAGGCATGGGTAACCACTTGTCCACAAAGGCATGTCACAAAGCTGCCGGCGCGTCCGTCTTGCCCCAAAAGCCACCACCTTCCACATGAACCGCACCTTCCCCCGAGACCAGCTTCCCGCAGAGCGGGCGCGACGCTTCGACCTTGAACATGCTCGAAAGCTGCGTTCGTTGGCCTACCGCATGTTGGTCTCGCGGGCAGAGGCGGAGGACATCGTGCAGGAAGCCTGGCTGCGCTGGGCCGAAGTGGATGAGGCTGAAGTGGTCAATGAAGGCGCCTATCTCTCGCGCCTGGTCACCAACCTCTGCCTGGACCGGCTGCGCGCGGCGGCTTTCAAGCGCGAGCAATACGTCGGCGTCTGGCTGCCTGAGCCGCTTCTGGACGACGAGTCGAGCTTTGGGTGGTCGCCGAGCCCCGAGCAGCAAAGCGAGTTCGCGCAAGACGTTTCGGTGGCCTTTCTGTTGGCTCTGGAACGCCTGTCTCCCCTGGAAAGGGCCGCGTTTCTTCTGCACGACGTGTTCGATCTGGACTATGAGGAAGTCGCGCGCCATCTCAATCGCAGCGAATCCGCGTGCCGCCAGTTGATCAGCCGGGCGCGCAAGCGGGTCAAGGCTGACTATGCGCGGCGCGAGGTTGCCGAGGAGGAGCGCAAGCGCCTCTTCGATGCTTTCGCTGAAGCCGTGCGCAGCCGCGACGTCACCGCACTTGCCCGGGTATTGGCGGAGGATGCGGTGATGCTGGCCGACGGTGGTGGCAAGGTCAGTGCGGTGCCCAGGCCGTTGCGCGGCCGCGCGCAGGTTGCAGCCGTTTTCATCGGCTTTGCCCGTTTGCCGGGCAGCGGCGGTTGGCGATTGCAGGCGGCTAGGGTCAACGGCCTGCCAGGTTGCCTGCTGTTCGACGACCACGACGGCGGCCGTCTGGTCCAGACAATCGCACTGGCCCCGTCGGCAGAGGAGCCTGGGCGCATTGGCGCCATTTTCATCCAGCGCAACCCCGAAAAACTGAGGCATGTCACAACCGGGTTGGTCGGTCCGTCTTGATGACGTGCTCGGCGCGGTGCCGGGCGCGTGCACAAGGACCTGACCATGAATCCGATCGCCATTCAACCCCGCCTGGACGCCAGCGCGGTGGCCCCCGAGCTCTTCAAGAAATACCTTCACTTCGCCACGGCTTCGACGATGGAGGAGACGCTCGCAGCCCTGGTGGACATCCGCGCTTCGCAGCTCAATGGCTGCGCCTTCTGCCTCGATATGCACGTCAAGCAAGCACGGATTTCAGGCGAGCGCGAGTTGCGACTGCACCATGTGGCGATCTGGCGTGAGTCACCGTTGTTCAGTCCTCAGGAGCGGGCCTGCCTGGGCTGGACCGAAGCACTCACCCGCATCGGGTCCGAAGGCGTGACCGATCAAGACTACCTGGAGGCTCGCGAACACTTCTCCGAGCAGGAGCTCGTGGCGCTGACGTTCCGCGTCATGGCTATCAACGGCTGGAACCGTCTGAACATCGCCTTTCGCACGATGCCAGGCTCCATGGATCGCGCTTACGGCCTGGACAAGGCCGATCTGAAATGACGCGTGTGCAAGCGATTTCCGGCACTGTCTACAACTGGGAGTCGATCAGCGATGCCAGTCGCTCGGCCAGCCGCTCGCGCAGTGGGCGGTTCAGCCATTTCTCATGGGTGATTGGCCGCGACTTGGCGAGGTCGGCCTCGAAGATCGCGGTCTGCTCCCGTGCAAACTCGGCATCGAGGATGTTCAGCGTGGCCTCATCGTTGAGGCGGAACGAGCGGTTGTCGAAATTGGTGGAACCCACCGACACCAGCAGGTCGTCCACGATCATCACCTTGCAGTGGTACATGGTGGGCTGGTATTCAGCGATCACGGCGCCCGCCTCCAGCAAAGGCCCCCACTGAGCCCGCGAGGCCAGGCGCACAGTCTCGGCGTCGATGTGTTCGCCGGGCACCACGATGCGCAGCCGCACGCCGCGCTTCATGGCTTCCACGAGTGCGCGCAACATCAGCTCGTCGGGCACGAAGTAGGAAGCCGATAAATCGATGGTGCGCTCTGCCGAGGTGATCGAGAGCAGGTACATCAGCTGCATGCTCTCGGCCCCCCCGGTGGGCGAGCTGCTGAACATCTGCGCGGCGCTGGTCCCGACATCGTCCAGTTCTGCGAAATAAGGCGCGCCGTGCAGCACCTCGCCCTTGACCTTGATCCAGTTGTCCAGGAACACCGCCTGCATCTGCGCCACCACCGGACCTTCGACCTGGAAGTGGGTGTCACGCCAGTGCTCCGGGTCTTCGGCATTGCCGGTCCATTCGGGAGCGATGCCCACACCGCCGGTGAAGGCCTGCTTGCCGTCGACCACCAGCAGCTTTCGGTGGGTGCGGTTGTTCATCCGCTGGAGGTGGTACCAGTGCGGCGGGTGGAACTTGTGCACCTGCACGCCCGCCTCCTCCATGGTCTTGATGATGTCTTCGTCCATCTTGCTGCTGCCGATCCAGTCCAGCAGCACGTGCGTGCGCACACCCGCGCGGGCGCGTTCGGCGAACGCCGCGCCGAACTCGCGCCCCACGTCGCCCGACCAGTAGATGTAGGACTCGAAGGTGATGGTCTGCTTCGCGCCGCGGATCGCAGCCAGCATGGCGGGGAAGATTTCGTCTCCGTTGCGCAGCACGCGCACACGGTTGCCATTCACGAAGGGCGGGCCCAGAAGCACGCCGAGCTCCTGGCGGAACCGCGGATCCTCCACGGCGTAGAGGCGTTCCAGGCGCCGTTCGATGTGCGGCTCGCCGGTGGAAAAATTCATGACGGCCAGGACGGCCAGCAAGGTGGCGATCGCCGTGCCCAGCACGGTAAGGGCAATAAGGTGTTGGGAGAAGAATTCACGCATGCGCCGAGTATCGCGCGAGCGCGACCCGGCTCAGTCAAGTCGGATGTTTTTCTCTTTCACCACCTTGCCCCACAGCGCGTTCTCCCGCTGCAGGATGTCGCCCAGTTCCTTGCGGCCCGGCTTGGCCAGCACGTTGACCGACTGGTATTGCGACACCACCTCAGGCTGTGCGAGCACGGTCGACAAGGCGGCTGCGAGCTTGTCGAGAATGGGCGTCGGGGTGCCTGCGCGCGCGAGAAAACCGAACCAGACATCGGCCGAGAAACCCGGGACGACTTCCGAGATGCTCGGCAGATCGGGCATGGCGGGCGAGCGGGTCGGATAGGACAGACCCAGAAAGCGCAGGCGCCCTTCCTTGACCAGCCCAGCGGTGGAGGACGACGGCGTGGACATGAGGTATTTCACCTGGCCGCCGAGCAAGCCCTGGAGCGCAGGCGCTGAACCCGAAAAGGCCACCCGCACCAGGTCCTTGATGCCAGCCATGTCGTGGAAAACTTCCGTGGCGAGGTGGCCGACGCCGCCGAGGGCCGCGGTTCCCCACTCCAGCTTGCCTGGATTGGCACGCGCGAAGGTCACGAATTCAGTCAGCGTGGCCGGCATGGACGGATGCGCCATCAGCAAAAGCGGCGACGTCCCCTGGAGCGACACCGGCACCAGATCCTTGAATTCATAGCCGGCGTTGTTGCGCACCAGTGGCGTGGTGACGAAGCCATTGTGGTGCGTGAGAAGGGTGTGGCCGTCGGCGGGCTGTTGCGCAACGAACTGCGTCCCGATCGCGCCGCCGGCTCCAGCTTTGGCCTCGATGATGACGGGCTGGCCCAGGATCTTGCTCAAAGGCTCGGTGAGGTAGCGCGAAAGCACATCGTTCGTGCCACCGGGCGCTCCCGGGTTGATGATCCGGATGGGACGTTGGGGCCAGTTGTCCTGGGCCGCAACGTGGGAAGCGAACGGCGCGAGCGTGGCGAGCGAGATAACGTGGCGTCGATTGAGCATGATGGCGTTTCCTGAGGACCGTGGATGCCCGATGTTAGTCCTCAATAAGCCAAACATTCATTGGTAAGACCACTTAGATCGAAACGTCGGCGTACTGAGGGTTTTCCCGCAGCGAGCGGCCGAAAATATGCAATATATTGCAGGCCACCGGGATGCACTATTCCTCATGCCGCGAACTCGGCAGGATCTCACTTCACTTTTAAATTGTTCAGGCCTAAAGTACGGGTAATTCTGTATCGCCAACGCCGCAGCCGCCGTCTACAGTGAATCGCATCCCGGCAAACCACCCACAGGAGTACACACCATGACCACCCGCCGACTCGTCCTGACCCGCAGCGCCGCCGTGATCGGCGCCGCATCCACAGGCCTGCTGCTGCCCCAGATCGTGCGTGCGCAGTCCGACAAGGTCCGGGTGGGCTTTATGCTTCCTTACACCGGCACGTTCGCGCAGCTGGGCGTGGCCATCGAAAACGGTTTTCGCATGGCCGTCAACGAGCAAGGCGGCAAGCTCGGCGGTCGCGAGATCGAATATTTCAAGGTCGACGACGAATCCAACCCGGCCAAAGGCATCGAGAACGCCACGCGTCTCGTGCAGCGCGACAAGGTCGACGTGCTCGTGGGCACGGTGCACTCGGGCGTGCAGATGGGCATCCACAAGGTGGCCCGCGACACCGGCGTGCTCAACCTGATCCCCAACGCGGGCGTGCATGTGGCCACCCGTGCCCAGTGCGCACCCAATGTGTTTCGCACCTCGTTCACCAATTCACAGCCCACGCTGGCGCTGGGCAAGGCGATGGTCGACCGTGGCCACAAGAAGGCCGTGTGGATCACCTGGAACTACGCAGCAGGCGACGAGGCTTTTGAAGGCTTCGAACAGAGCTACACCGCAGCGGGGGGCACCATCGTCAAGAAACTCGGCCTGCCTTTCCCCAATGTGGAGTTCCAGGCGCTGCTGACCGAAATCGCGTCGCTCAAACCCGACGCCGTGGCCTGCTTCTTTGCGGGTGGCGGTGCGGCCAAGTTCATGAGCGACTTTGCCGCCGCAGGACTGAACAAGTCCATCCAGCTGTACGGTTCGGGCTTCCTGACCGAAGGCGTCCTGGAAGCCGCAGGCCCTGCAGCCGACGGCGTTCTCACCACCATGCACTACGGCGATTCGCTCAACACCCCGCGCGACAAGCAGTTCCGCCTGGAATACGCGAAGGCGTTCCGCCTCCAGCCAGACGTGTACGCGGTGCAGGGCTACGACGCAGGCCTCCTGCTGATCAAGGGCGCCAATGCCGTCAAGGGCGACCTCAACAACAAGAAGCCGCTGTACGCCGCCATGGAAGGCGCCGTGATCGACAGCCCGCGCGGCAAGTGGACGATGAGCAAGGCGCACAACCCGGTGCAGGACATGTACCTGCGCAAGGTCGAGAACAAGGAGAACAAGGTGATCGGTGTGGCGCAGAAGGCCGTTGCCGATTCCGCCGCCGGCTGCCGCATGGGTTGAGCGCAGTCCGTCCCACCTGCCTGACTCGCAAACCGGCGCCCCAGCGGCGCTGGTCTGCTTTTTGCTCGTCTCTTTTGCTCCTCGTCCGCCCCTCGCCCCCATGGATTTCGCCAACTTCCTGATCCAGTTGCTCAACAGCCTTCAGTACGGTCTGCTGCTGTTCATGCTGGCCGCCGGGCTCACGCTGATCTTCGGCATCATGGGCGTGGTCAATCTCGCGCATGGCAGCTTCTACATGCTGGGCGCCTATCTCGCGTGGTTTCTGGCCGGCCAGCTCGAGAGCCTGGTGCTGGCCATCGTGCTGGGCGCCGTTCTCGCGGTGGTGTTCGGCTGGCTGCTCGAGTGGCTGCTCTTTCGCCACTTCTACCATCGGGATCACCTGGATCAGGTGTTGCTCACCTTCGGCCTGATCTACATCTTCGAGGAGGCGCGCTCCATCCTGTGGGGCGACGACGTGCACTCGGTACAGATCCCGGAAGTGCTCAACTGGTCGATTCCGCTGACCGACAACCTTTCCTACCCGGCTTACCGCCTCGTGATGTCGGGCGTCTGCATCGCGCTCGCGCTGGGGCTTTATCTGCTGATCTCGAAGACGCGCCTGGGCATGAAGATCCGCGCCGGCGCGTTCAACCGCGAGATGACCGAATCACTGGGCATCAACATCCGGCTCATTCATGGCGTGGTGTTCGCGCTCGGCGTGGGCCTGGCCGCGATCGCCGGCATGATCGCCGCCCCCATTTCCAGCGTGTACCCGGGAATGGGCAATTCCGTGCTCATCATGTGTTTCGTGGTGGTGGTCATCGGTGGCATCGGATCGGTGCGCGGCGCCCTGGTGGCCGCCTTGCTGGTCGGCCTCGTGGACACGTTCGGCAAGGTGCTTGCCCCTCAGATCGCCGGCATGGCCGTCTACATGCTGATGGCGGTTGTGCTTCTCTACAAGCCTGAAGGGCTGTTCAAACAATGAGCGCGCCCAAAGCCCAACTCGAAAAGCTGCCCCGCAGCATCCAGCTGATCCTGGTCCTGGGCGCCATCGCGCTCGCGGCTTTCCCGTTCGTGCCCGTCGACGGCGGCGACTTCTACCTGCAGATGCTCTCGCAGATGATGATCCTCGCGATCTTCGCCATGAGCCTGGACCTGCTGCAGGGCGTCACCGGGCTGGTCTCGCTCGGGCACGCGGCGTACTTCGGTCTGGCCGGCTACGCCCTGGCCTTCCTCACGCCGGCCGATCTCCCCATCAGCCTGTGGTGGTCGCTGCCGCTCGCCGCGCTGGCCGCGGGCCTGGCGGCGCTCGTCATCGGCTTCTTCGTGGTGCGCACGCACGGCATCTACTTCATCATGGTCACGATGGCCTTTGCGCAGATGGTGTTCTTCCTGTTCTTCGACAACAAGGCGCTGGGTGGCTCGGACGGCCTGTACGTGAACTTCCGGCCCGACGCGTCGCTGTTCGGCTGGACCGGCATCGACCTCGACAACAAGACCACCTTCTACTACTTCACGCTGCTGGTGCTGGTGCTGGTGTATGCCTTCCTGCGCCGGCTGCTGTTCTCCCCGTTCGGGCGTGTGCTGGCGGGAATCCGCGTGAACGAACACCGGATGCGCGCGGTGGGTTACGGCACCTTCGGCTACAAGTTGGCCGCCTTCACGCTGGCGGGCGCGCTCGCGGGTGTGGCGGGCTTCCTGTGGGCCGCGCAAACCGGTTACGTCAACCCCGAACTCATGGGCTTTCACATGAGTGCACACGCCATCATGATGGTGATCCTGGGGGGCATGGGCAACTTTGCGGGTGCGATCGTGGGCGCGTTCGCGTTCGAATACGTCATGCACTTCTTCAAGGACCTCACCAAACACTGGCAGCTGCTCATGGGCATTTTCATCGTGCTGGTGGTGGTGTTCGCGCCGCGTGGCCTGCTGGGCCTGGTGCACAAGCTGTCTGGCAAACGGAGCGGTGCATGAGTGAGCTGCTGCTGAGTGCCAAGAACCTCACCAAACGGTTCGGCGGCCTGGCCGCCGTGAACGACGTGTCCGTCGACCTGTTTCGCGATCGGATTCACGCGGTGATCGGCCCCAACGGAGCCGGCAAG
>SXGT01209546.1_pt1 | contig 12434 bp, 11 predicted proteins | sample 3176221 | NCBI WGS metagenome assembly SXGT01 (sample SAMN11356862, study PRJNA531348) | freshwater metagenome | isolation source: freshwater sample F1-120 | place: China: Fuxian Lake, Yuxi | collected 2017-12-25
TATCCTAACAATATTAATACACCCTATCTTTTCCCTTGTCAAACAAAAAATCGAGGGATAAACTAATAATATGGAACGAGAAGACTATTTAGAAACGCTTTACAATCTCCAAAAGGAAAAAGGACACATCCGCATCTCGGATATTGCGCTTGCCCTTAACATCAGCAAGCCCTCGGTTACCCAGATGATGCAGAGGCTAAAAAAAGAGCATTGTGTCTCATACGAGCCATATTCTCCGATCAAATTAACAAAAAAAGGCTACGAAATAGGCAAAAGCATTGCCGAAAGACACAAAGTCCTCGCTGAATTTTTCACAATCCTCGGAATTTCTAAAGCCGTTCAGGAAAGAGACATTCACGGAATTGAACATTCTCTAAGTACAATTACACTAAGACGACTGCGCGAAGTCTCCAAATTCCTCAAACAAAAAGGATTTAGAAAAAGATAATTTGACTTCCCAAAATTCCCCAAGTATAAATTAGCCATGCAGAGAAACTTAATTACAACGCTAACGACCATTACAACTACCACCCGGTAGCGAGTCGTTCATGCATTGTAATTTGCAAGATGTCCGGCTCAAAAGGTCGGATTTTTTAATTTTTAAATCACAAAAATGAAAGTCCTAAAATTTGGAGGCAGCTCAGTAGCAAATGCAGAAAGAATTACAAATATCATCAAAATCGCGCTTGAAAAACGCAAAGAAACACCTGTTGCCGTTGTTGTTTCCGCCTTTAGCGGCATTACAGACAGTCTAATTGAAATGGCAAATCTAGCCGTAAATCAGAACCACAAATATCTGGAAATTTTTGAAGAAATTAAAAATCGCCACCTCAAAACTGCCGAAGAACTAATTAGCAAAGAGCGCATAAATCATGTACAAAATGTAATAAAAATCACTCTTCAGGAACTTGAAGATCTCCTTCATGGAATATCCTTGATCAAAGAATTATCACCAAAAAGTCTCGATTTTATAATGAGTTTCGGTGAACGCCTATCTGCCTATATCATTAGCGAAGCTGTCAGTACTTACGGCACTACCGCGGAATTTCTCGATGCCAGAACATTAGTAAAAACAAACAACGACTTCGGTTCAGCAAAAGTTGATTTCGAGGAAACTAATGGCAATATTCAGAAATATTTCGGCGAACATCGCGCTCTACAAATCATTACCGGATTCATCGGCTCAACCAAAGAAAATGAAACAACTACTTTAGGCCGCGGCGGCTCCGACTATAGTGCCTCGATTTTCGGCGCAGCTTTAAATGGCGAAGAAATCGAAATCTGGACCGACGTAAACGGCGTCATGACAGCGGACCCCCGCAAAGTCAAAAAAGCCTTTTCCCTAAAAAGTCTCACCTACATCGAAGCAATGGAGCTCTCGCATTTCGGTGCAAAAGTTATTCACCCGCCGACGATGCAGCCAGCAATGCGCAAAAATATTCCTCTCCGGATCAAGAACACTTTTGAACCATCACATCCAGGAACCATTATCGGCAATGAAAATTTCAAACACGAACATTTAATAAAAGGCATTACTTCAATCAAAGAAGTCGCTCTTCTGCGCCTTGAAGGAAGCGGGATGTTCGGCGTTGCCGGTATTTCGAAACGCCTATTTGGCGCTCTCGCAAAAGAAAAAATTAGTGTAATTTTAATCAGCCAGGCCTCCTCGGAACACTCAATCTGTTTTGCCATCAGTCCAAAAGAAAGCGAAAAGGCCAAAAATCTCATCGACGAAGAATTCGCCACAGAAATTGCCGGAAATCTAGTAAATGAAATCATTGTTGAAAAAGATAAGTCAATAATCGCCGTTATTGGTGAAAACATGCGCCACAAATCCGGAATCGCCGGAAAAGTTTTCTCCGCCCTCGGCGAAAACGCTATCAATATTTCCGCCATCGCCCAAGGCTCTTCCGAGTTAAACATCTCCATCGTCATCTCCCAAAAAGATGAAATAAAAGCCCTAAATGTCCTCCACGACAGCTTCTTCGCGGACAAAAAAACTTTAAATATCTTCCTTGTCGGCACAGGACTGATCGGCTCTACACTACTAAAACAAATCTCTCACGCAAAAATCCCGATGAAAGTAATCGCGATAGCCAACAGCAAAAAAATGCACTTTAATGAAAACGGTATCGACCTTCAAAACTGGCAGAATCTTTTCGATGAAGACACTAATACCGAAAATTTTCTTAGCAAAATGTTCGAACTAAATCTCCCCAACTCTATTTTCGTTGACTGCACTTCAAACCAGGAAATTGCGAATACATACGAGCAAATCTTAAAAAATAAAATCCCCATCGTCACTCCTAACAAAAAAGCGAATTCTGGCCCCTACAGTTATTATGAAACGCTGAAAAAAGCCGGCGCCGACGTCCGCTTCCTCTATGAAACCAATGTCGGCGCCGGCCTCCCGATCATCTCAACACTCCATGATTTAACAATCACCGAGGACGAAATAATCAAAGTCGAAGCTGTTCTATCCGGAACCCTAAGCTATATTTTCAACTCCTTCACTGGTGAAAAAACTTTCAGTGAAGTTGTCAAAGAAGCAAAAGAGTTGGGATACACCGAACCCGATCCCCGCGACGACTTAAATGGCCTCGATTTCGCCCGCAAAATGCTTATCCTCTCGCGCGAATGCGGCCACAAATTCGAACTCCCAGATATTCAAATCGAAAATCTCCTCTCTGAAGAGTGCCTTAAAGCAACAACCATCGAAGAGTTCTTTGACGCGCTGGAAAAATCCAATCCTGACTGGACTTACAAAAGAAACTTTGCCGCCGCAGAAAACAAAAAACTCTGTTTTATCGGCAAACTCGAAAACGGCAAAGCAGAAATTTCTCTCCAGACAATCGATCAAAACCATCCCTTCTTTTCCCTTTCCGGAAGTGACAATATCATCTCCTTTACAACCTCCCGCTATCACAAAAATCCCTTGGTTGTAAAAGGGCCCGGGGCAGGCAACGAAGTTACCGCCGCCGGAGTTTTAGCTGACATAATCCGAATCCGCCAATGAAACTAACAAAAGCTCAATTCACAGAAAAATTATCCTCAGGAAATCTGGCCATCACCTTGATTGGAATGTCTAACATAGGAAAAAGCACCTGGAGCCGTCGATTATCAAAACTCAATTTTCAACATATCGAATTCGACAAAATCCTCGCTGAAAAACTCCAAATGCCCGATCTCGCAAAATGGCTCGGCCAGCCATACGATCCGCAATTTCCCAAAAATCAGCAAACCCTTTTAGACCTCGAATCTCGTACACTAAACGAAATCCTGAGCCATAGATTTAATCAAAATACTATAATCGACACACCCGGCAGCATAATTTACTGTAAAAATGCTAAATCACTCAAAGAAAAATCCCTCGTCATTTACATTGAAGCCACACCGGAAATGAAAGAAGCAATGTTCGAAGTTTTTTTAAAACACCCAAAACCAATAATCTGGGGGGACAAATTCGAAAACCACCAAAACAACTATCAGGCCTTAAAAAATTCCTACCCAAAACTGCTTGCCCATCGCAGCAAATTATATGAAGAGTTAGCCGATATAACAATCCCTTATATCGATATCGACACTCACGACACCGAAAATTTCCTAAATAAAATTCATGAAACTTTATAGCATCAAAAATCCCTCTCACATCGTCGATCTGAAAACCGCCGTTTTACAAAGCCTTTCACCCGACGGCGGCCTCTACATGCCAACCGAAATTCCCAAATTCCCACCAGAATTTTTCCACCAAAATCTCACTTTCCAGGAAATCGCTTTTCAGGTCGCCAAAAAATTAATCGGCTCCGACGTCTCCGAAGACGTCCTCAAAGAAATCGTCTACGACTCAGTCAATTTCGATGCACCAGTCGTTCACCTAAAAGAAAACATCTACGCTCTCGAACTTTTCCACGGCCCGACATTGGCATTCAAAGATTTCGGCGCCCGCTTCATGTCCCGCCTCACCCGTCATTTCGAAAAAGGCCAGATCACCGTTCTGGTAGCAACATCCGGCGACACCGGCTCTGCGGTCGCCCAAGGATTCTACAAAATTCCAAATACCAAAGTCATCCTTCTCTACCCCAGCGGCAAAGTTTCCCACATCCAGGAACAACAACTCACCACCCTCGGCGAAAATATCCACGCTCTCGAAGTCGACGGCACTTTCGATGACTGCCAAAGAATGGTGAAAGAAGCCTTCCTCGACCCAGATCTCCACCTCACATCCGCCAATTCCATTAACATCGCCCGCCTAATTCCCCAAACTTTTTACTACTTCTACGCCTATTTCCAACTCAAAAAACCGCTAGTTTTCTCAGTTCCCAGCGGAAATTTCGGCAATCTCACCGCCGGATTAATCGCTCAAAAAATGGGCCTTCCCGTCGAAAAATTCATCGCCGCCGTAAACACCAACGAAACCTTTCCAGAATATTTAAGAACCGGCGAATTCAAACCAAAACCTTCAGTAAAAACTATTTCCAACGCCATGGATGTCGGAAACCCTAGCAACTTTCCCCGCGTCCTCAAGCTAAATGAAAATGATATCTTATCCGCAAGTTTCAGCGACCAGCAAACTAAAGAAGCAATCCTCGAAATCGCCCCATACTACACTTTAGATCCCCACGGCGCCGTCGCCTACCTTGGACTTAAAAAATTTCTAAAACCAAATCAAACTGGCGTCCTCCTCGAAACCGCCCACCCTGCAAAATTCGCCGACATTCTTGAACCAATTTTAAATAAAAAAATTGAAATTCCAGAACGGCTCAAAAGTTGTCTTAAAAAAGAAAAGAAATCAGTAAAAATCAGGCCAGAATTTGAAGATTTAAAAAAATTCCTCAAAACTGTAAAATAGTAAAAAAATACCCATGCTAATCTTCCTCTCACCCGCAAAAACCCTCGACTTCACAAAACCCGCAACCACGAACCGCTTTACATTGCCCGAATTTCTCGATCACACAGCCAAATTAATCAAAAAATATAAACCTCTATCCGCAAAAGAAATCGCCGCAAGAATGAAAGTGAGCGAAAAAATCGCCGAATTAAATCACGATCGTTTCCAAAAACTCACTACAAAACTCACGCAAAAAAACGCCAAACAAGCCTTATTTGCTTACAAAGGGGACGTCTATCGCGACATCGAAGTAGAAAAATACACGCCATCTCAACTCGAATTCGCCCAAAAACATCTCAGAATGATTTCCGGACTATATGGCTGGCTAAAGCCGCTAGACCTCATTCAACCATACCGCCTGGAAATGCATCTCGAAACAAAATTTTGGCAAAAAATTCTCACTGAAAATCTTCCAAAAACTCTGGTTTTAAATCTCGCCTCCGAAGAATATTTCAAACCAATCGCCAAAACTTCCAACAAAATCCTCACCGTCTACTTCAAAGAAAAAGATAAAATAATCCCGATCTATTCAAAAATTGCCCGCGGCACGATGGCAAATTTCATCATCAAAAATCAGATAACAAAACCCGAGGATCTCAAAAACTTCCATGAAGACGGCTACAAATTCAACCCGAAAGAATCTACCGAAACCTCACTGGTCTTTACGCGACAAAAATAGTACAATCAAGCTCCACTAACAAAAAAATTATGACTCACACACTTCCACCATTACCATACGACTACAATGCACTTGAACCGCACATCGACGCCCGCACGATGGAAATTCATCACACCAAACATCATCAGGCTTATATTGATAAACTCAATGCCGCCCTCGATCAGCATCCGGAATTAAAAGAAAAATCTCTTGAAGATCTTCTCAAAAATCTCGACCAGGTTCCTGAAGATATCCGCACAATTGTCAGAAACAACGGCGGCGGCCACCTTAATCATTCTATGTTCTGGAAAATGATGGGGACAAATGCCGGAGGAGCACCGACCGGAGAAATTGCCGAAAAAATCACCAGCAAATTCGGCAGCTTTGATCAATTCAAAGAAACTTTTGCCAATGCCGGAATTACCCGATTTGGCAGCGGCTGGGCTTGGCTTTCCCTCGACCAAAGCGGCGAACTGCAGGTGCACTCCACCGCAAATCAGGACAATCCGATCATGGAAGGGATGAAACCGCTTCTCGGCGTCGACGTCTGGGAACACGCCTATTATCTCAATTACCAAAACCGCCGCCCCGATTATCTAAATGCCTGGTGGAACGTGGTCAATTGGAATGAGGTAAATTCTCTGCTTCAAGGCTAAATAAACTTTGCTCAAAACTCCCGTAAAGAGTAAAATATGCTAAGTTATTTTGTAATTACAGAAAAATGATTTACGCACTATTAGCGATAGCGATCCTTGCAGTTTTAATTGTCGGTTTATACAACAGCCTCGTCCGCCTGAAAAACAAATGTCAGGAAGCCTGGTCCGATATTGATACCCAGCTAAAACGCCGCTACGACCTTATCCCAAACTTAGTAGAAACCGTAAAAGGCTATGCAAAACACGAAGAAGGAACCTTGGAAAAAGTCGTCCAGGCTCGCAATGCCGCAATGAACGCAAAAACTCTTCCGGAAAAAGAACAGGCAGAAAACATGATTACCGGAGCTTTGAAAACCATTTTTGCCCTCGCCGAAAATTATCCAGATCTAAAAGCAAACCAGAACTTCCTCGAACTTCAAAACACTCTTACCGAAATCGAAGAACACATTCAGCTTTCCCGCCGCTACTACAATGCGACAGTTCGCGACTTCAACACCAAAATCGAAGTTTTTCCAAACAATCTTATCGCCGGACCTTTCGGCTTTCAGAAACGCGAATTCTTTGAGGTAGATGGTGAAGAGGAGCGCAAAAATGTCAAAGTTGATTTCACTCCGGAACCTCCAAAAGAAGAACCTAAAGCTTAAAAATGAAATTTTTCAGCAAACTGTTTTTGCTGGTTTTCCTGACAACAACTTTCGCAAACACCGCTTTTGCCGAATACTACGACGAATACGATTACAGCGAAGGCTATGCCGAACCCATTGAGTATTGGAATATCGATTCCTTCCATAGCAAAATCGAAATAAAACCCTCCGGAAAAATCGATGTAACCGAAACCATCATCGCTAATTTTACCAACGAAGCTCATCGTGGAATAGCGCGTACAATCCCCTACGAATATAATTTCGGAAATTCAGATTATAGAAAAGTTTTTCTAGAATTCAAAAGTGCAACGGACGAAAACGGCAATCCATGGAAAACTGAAGAATTGGAATATTCCGGAATCAAAGAGATTCAAATGACAAATTGGGAAGACGAATACAGAAATGACATCAACACTTTTGTCTTAAATTACACTGCGAGCCGAGTTTTTAATTATTTTGATACTCACGACGAACTTTATTGGAATATCAACGGAACCGAATGGGCCGTCTTCGCCTCCAATATATCGGGAGAAATCAAACTGCCAAAAACTATCAAGCAATCTGACCTAAAACTGGACTGCTACACCGGTGCATTTGGCGCTCAAGAAAAAAACTGCAACTGGAAATTCCAAAATAACACTATCAAATTCAAAGGTACCAAAGAATTCAGCCCTTATGAAAACATGACTGTCGTAGTAGGCTTGCCGAAGGGCATCATTCGCATCGCTCCAAACCAGCCACTATTAAGCAACAAAGAAGTAGAATACAAAAAATACCTTCGCAACGCACCTTTTCTTCTTCCACTTTTAACGCTCGCCATAACACTTTATATCTGGCGCAAGCATGGACGCGACGATCAGACTGTTCGCGATACCATCATGCCGCATTACAAACCACCTGAAGGGCTTGTTCCCAGTCAAACCGGCACAATTATTGATGAACGTGTCGACCCACGCGATATCACAGCAACGATCGTCGATTTTGCAATCAAAGGCTACATTCGCATCAATGAAATCGAAGAAAAAGGCTTAATTTTCGACAGCAAAGACTACGAACTAGAATTAATCAAACCTTACCAAACTCAACACCAATTCGAAAAAATCATCATGGAAGCAATTTTCCCTAAAAACGAAAAAGGTACAAAAATAAAAAATTCCGCTCTAAAAAACAAATTTTACAAGCACGTTCAAAAAATTGAGAAATCAATTCTCAATCAATTAATCAAAGACGACTTCTTTCCACATAATCCACATACAATTCGTACAATCGCCTACATTACAGGAGGCATTCTGCTTTTTGGAGGATTTCAGGTTGGAGGAATACTTGGATCAGCGGGTTTAATGTTTGGAATTCCGGTTTCTGCAATAATTATTCTCTTAATGGCCCGAACCTTTCCGCGCAAAACAAAAAAAGGCACCGAAACTTATTACACCTTAAAAGGCCTTTACGAATACATCGACACCGCCGAAAAAGACCGCCTAAAATTTCAAGAGGAACAAAACATCATGTTTGAAAAACTGCTTCCTTACGCCCTTGCTTTCGGTCTCGCAAAAAAATGGACCAACGCCTTTGCTGACATTCTAAAAGTCCCACCCAACTGGTATCACCCATATGGCTACCATCGCGGCGGAATGTTCGATATGCATGCATTTGCCAATGATTTAAATAACTTCAATAACAACCTCACTCAAAACATCACAACTGCACCAAAAAACTCCGGCGGTCGCAGTGGCGGCTGGAGCGGCGGTTCAGGCTTTGGCGGTGGCGGATTTTCCGGAGGAGGTTTCGGAGGTGGCGGCGGACGCGGACTTTAAATTAAATAGATTACAGAAAACCAAGTTCTAGCGTTTTTTTAGTTGTCAAATGGAGAAAAAATGCTTAAAATCCACCCCTTAAATCAAGATATGCAAAGACCAACTGCAAATCCACAATTAGAGCTATTTTCAGAAACCGAAGAAGCAATCATCGAATGGGTAAAAAGAAGTATTCGGGAAATATCTTACCCAAACAAAAACCTCATTCAACTCTTTGAAGAAATCCTGGAAATTTTCAAATCTGTACAAAGTAGAATTATCAGTCATGTAGGCAAAAATGATACCGCGAGCCTTGAAATCAGTATTGACAAGGATCAAGATGAAAAACCGGTTATTTTAACCATGCGCAGAAAAACCGGCCGCTTAAAACTTCTCCGTGCACTGGCAAAAGAAACATCCAACAGCATCTTCCTTACGCCATCGGCATATGCCCTTGAAGGCAGTAAATATTGCGCCTATAGACCCGCCTCAAACGAAAATATCCACAAATTTCTAAACGATTTTCACAACAGACTTTTAGAGGCAACTCCTCAAGACAATCAATAAAAATTGCGTCCTAAAGGCAAAACTCCTCTCTCATATTTTCAATCTCATCGCGAATTTCAGCAGCTTTTTCAAATTCCATATTCATACTGGCAAGATCCATCTTCGCCTCCAAAGTTTTAATAAATTTCTGGGCCTCATCTTTCGGAATCTTCGAAAGATCCAATTTACGACCACTCGCCTCTCCATCTTTCTTCTTCCCGCCAAAATGGCTGATATCTCGAATCGCCTTCTTAATCGTCTCCGGGGTAATTCCATGCTCTTTATTATAAGCAATCTGTTTCGTCCGACGTCTGTCCGTCTCGCCAATCGCCTTCTCCATTGAATTCGTTATTCTGTCCGCATACATTATTACAAAACCATTCACGTTACGCGCACAGCGCCCGATCGTCTGAATCAAAGCGCTCTCACTACGCAAAAATCCTTCTTTATCTGCATCCAGAATTGCCACAAGACTCACCTCCGGCAGATCCAAACCTTCACGCAATAAGTTAATTCCAACAAGAACATCAAATTTTCCAAGTCGCAGATCGCGCAAAATCTCAATTCTTTCAATCGTATCAATATCGGAATGCAAATATCTCACACGAATATCTGCATCTGCCAAAAAGTCCGTCAAATCTTCCGCACTGCGTTTCGTCAAAGTCGTAACCAAAACTCGTTCGCCAACTTCTACACGTTTTCCAATTTCTTTTACCAAATCTTCAATCTGCCCCTTCGATGGGCGCACCGAAATTTCCGGATCAATAAGCCCTGTCGGCCGCACAATCAACTCCACAATATTTTCCGGCTTCGTATGTGCATATTCATATTTACTCGGCGTAGCCGAAACAAAAACCGCATTATTCATATATTCCTCGAACTCCTCAAATTTCAGCGGACGATTATCATGCGCTGACGGCAGACGGAAACCATGCTCAATCAAAGTCTGCTTGCGGGAGAAATTTCCGTTATGCATTCCGCCAATCTGTGGCACCGTAATATGCGACTCATCAATAAACAAAAGAAAATCCTTCGGCAGATAATCCATCAACGTACTCGGCCGGTCGCCCTCACTTTTTCCATTCAGATAACGCGTATAATTCTCAATCCCATTGCAATAACCAGTCTCCTGCAAAATTTCGATATCATATTCCGTTCGCGTTTTAATTCGCTCCGCTTCAAGCATTCGCCCGCTCTTCAAAAGCTCATTATAGCGAATATCCAGATCAGCCCGAATTCCATCCACAGCGCGTTTAACTTTTTCCTCAGTCGTTACATCATGTTTTGCCGGAAAAATCATCACGCTATTTAGCTGATGAATAATTTCGCCCGTAAATTCTTCCACTTCGGAAATCGCCTCAACTTCATCACCAAAAAATTCAATCCGGAAAATCGTATCACGATCTCGCGGAAAAATCTCAATCGTATCACCCAAAACATGGAACATACCATTCCGGAAATCCATATTACTGCGGGTATATTGCAGATCCGTTAATTGCCGCAAAAAACGATCTCTCTGAATCTGGTCGCCCACTTTAATTTCCCGCGCCAACGCCGCATAATCCTCCACCGAACCAAGGCCGTAAATACAAGATACCGAAGCCACAATAATCACGTCCTTACGCGTCAAAAGATTTGCTGTCGCCGCATGGCGGAATTTGTCAATTTCCTCATTAATTGAGGCATCTTTTTCAATATAAGTATCCGTCGCCGGCATATACGCCTCCGGCTGATAATAATCATAATAAGAAACGAAATAACTCACCGCATTATCCGGAAAAAACTCCTGAAACTCACTGCAAAGCTGAGCCGCAAGGGTTTTATTATGCGCCAAAACCAAAGTCGGTCTCTGCATTCGGGCAATAGTTTCCGCCATCACGTAAGTCTTTCCCGAACCCGTCACACCCAAAACCGTCTGAAAACGCTCTTTTTTCGAAAGACCTTTGACCAATTTATCGATCGCCGCCGGCTGATCGCCCTTCGGTGAAAACCCTCCTTTTAATACAAATTTATCCATAAAAATCTAAATAGCCGAGAGATAGTACCATAAAAAATCCGACTAGTCGAGGGAATGATTTAATGTGGGCACTATTTTGGATGTGCTATAATCCAGGCATGTTCTTCCAAGAATTCATCAAAGAAACAATCCTAGGAGCCGGAAAAGTCATTCTCGAAGAGGAAAAGAAACTCAAAATCGAGCAAAAAGCCTCTTTCACCGATCTCGTCACCAATGCCGACAAAGCCAGTGAAGAATTCATCATCAGTGCCATCAAAAAAACCTTTCCTGACCACACAGTTTTGGCAGAAGAAAGCTCACTCGGCGCCGAAAAAGACCTCGAAAACTTCAAAAAAGCGAAATACATCTGGATCATCGATCCAATCGACGGTACAACAAACTTCGCTCATGGCCTGCCACTGTACTCGATCTCTATCGCCCTTTTTCAGAAAAAAACCGCCAAAAGCTCCAACAATTTCGACTATCTTTCCGGTGAATTAATCGCCGGAGCCGTCTACGCCCCGCGTCTAAACGAGTTATTTTATGCAGAAAAAGGCCAAGGCGCCTTCCTCAACGACCAGCCGATCCACGTCTCCGGCGCCGAAACTCTCAAACAAGCGCTCACCGTCACCGGATTCCCCTACGTCCAAAAAGAGCAAAACCTTCCCTATTTCCAAACAATGTTATTCACCTCCCAGGCCGTCCGCCGCCTCGGCTCCGCAGCTCTTGATCTTTGCTATACCGCCGCCGGCCGCTTCGACGTCTACTGGGAATTCGGCCTAAAACCTTGGGACGTCGCCGCAGGCGCCCTCATCGTCGAAGAGGCCGGCGGCCTAGTTACCGATACCACAGGCGGCACACTCGACCTATTTGGCAGCGACATTCTCGCCACAAACAAACTCCTCCACGACGAAACTCTCGAACTTTTCGACAAAATCTAATACAAGATTTTCAAAAACCTTTGCGAGAATATTTTGAGCAGGGCGTAGCAATTTTAGGCTGGAGGTCTCGTGGTTTCCTGCAGAATAAAATTGCGAGCCAAAGCGAAAAATATTCGAGCAAAAACCTATATTTTGGAAGCGTTGAAACCTTTTTTAAAGGTTTCAAATAACATGGTGCACCCGACAGGATTCGAACCTGTGGCCTTTGGCTCCGCAAGCCAACGCTCTATCCAACTGAGCTACGGGTGCCTGAAAATTGTCAAAACCGACAAAAAGCAGGGAAATAGTAATCAAAACACCCTACCTATGCAA